>Ga0209611_10001046_pt1 | contig 45691 bp, 23 predicted proteins | sample S1TSphgellanicum_3_FD_187693 | JGI IMG/M metagenome (GOLD analysis project Ga0209611, IMG submission 187693) | Host-associated microbial communities from peat moss isolated from Minnesota, USA - S1T2_Fc - Sphagnum magellanicum MG (SPAdes) (version 2) | ecosystem: Host-associated > Plants > Peat...
AAACTTTAAAAAATCAAAAAATTTCCAAATTGATTTAAAATTTTAGAATTTCAAAAGTTTTTTATCACATATAAATGGGGTATAATCTACATGATTTTTAAAGAAAAGTCATAGTTTATTATACAAGAAAACATATAAAATAATAACTTTAAATCAATTTTTGGGTATGATTTGAAACTATTATCATTTTTAAAGATGAAACATTGAATTTTCAAGGAATTAGCACACATTCAAAAATTCATATTTATTCAAAAATTATTAAAAAATAAACATGTCATGTACTTGGACAAATATAAGCATTTATTATAATAATTTGCAAAAATAATTGTTCAAAAATTCATTTGTATAGCAAAAGTTAATTTTGGGCAAAATGACATGTAGTCCTTTTTAAAAGTAATATCTTTGGCTTGTTTGATTTCATTTGCACCCACTTAAGATAAATAAAAACCTAAAAAAAGTTCATAATAAATGTGCATGTGTGAAGAAGATCTTATATCAAATATTTTAGTGGCTAAAAATAAAACCACCAATTTAATTTTTGGCCATTTTCTTGGCTATTTAACTTATGCTTTAGATATTCTAATTGAAAATGCAAGCCATTTTGGATATGTATTCCTCAAAACCTTTTTAACAGTTTAAAGAGGGTTCAATTTGCATAAGGTTTGGTCTCCCAAACTTTGTTCCAAAATTTAAAATCACTTACCTTCAACTCTCAAAGTGGGAATTCACTTTGAGGTGTTGGGACTCATTTTTCCACATTTGTATTTTAGTTTGGAAACATTCTTTTGACCCACTCCCCTTGTCAAACTTTTGTAGCCGAACAACGGGTGGCAGGACAGTGACTCCATGACTGTGCAGTTGGTGTGAACACAAACTCCTTGATCAGGGTAATCTGGCCGCTTCCATTGATGAGTGGCGGCGGATTTCTTCTTCATTAGTTTGAGAGGGAAACTGGATATGCATGGGGTGCATGGGAGAAGGTGGTATGCCTGTGTGGGATGTGAGGACAGGAAGATGGCGGCGCGTTTGATGAAGAGGAGCGGCGCCACATTGATTAGGGATGGAGGGAAGCCGTTGGTGAGAAAAGCGAGGAGGAGGAAGCTTGTGCATGAAGCTGGATCCAAGGATGTAGAGAGGAGGATGATCAGTGGGAGAGACACTGCGGGGTTAGAACAAAACAACCAAGAGCTTAGAGAACGCTAGTAGGGTCGCTCTCTTTTTCCGTTGCGATTAGTGACTCGAGAGATCTCCGGCTCCTTGATCTAGGAAAGCTTTATGAGAATTTAGGAACAAGGAATCGAGGTAGCAATGGGGAGGAGGCAGAAGAGTGGGTTCTGTATGAGACATTATGTGTAATGAGAATTATGGAATTTTGCCTCTGAGATCCATTTTGTTTGAGTTGTATGCTGCATAGTTGTGGGATTGCATTGTGCTTGCTCTGTTAGAGCGAGGTGGCGTCGAGAGAGGTTTGGTTAGTGTTGTGTCCTCTTTGTTTCTCTGGATCTCTCCTTTTTTGGTTACACTTTAACCTTGGTTGCAAGCTCAATGCTAGGTTCGTAATAAGATTCATGCAGGAACTAAAAGTTTGAAGGGTTGGAAGGGTCAATATTGAAATCACTAAAACAAATCTTAATCACTTGAATGGAAATTTGAAGGGCTAAATTAAGTATAATTAAGGAACATGATATCACAAAATGGAAAGTGTTTTACAAGGGCCATAAAAAAATAAAGCTTTGAATTGTTAAATTTGGATACCATTTGAATATCTTGTGAGCCCTTAAAATTTGCATGAAGAAATAACTTTCATATTTTTTCAAATGATGTACAAAATATTAGAAAGTGCAATTAATTCATTAAAAAAATTTAAAAAAATACTTAATTATAAATATGTGCCTTTCCTTTTGTTCCTTGTTCTACCTCTCCATTGAGTGTTTTGTTTTAATAAAGTTTGGTAGGTATTCATCAAATATTAAACCATGTATTATAGGGAGGAAGGTGGTGCATGTCTCAAGTCAAGGTTCTGGCTCACGAGTCCTATGAATCCATGTGAGCTTGTGAATCAAAACTTAATCTAAACGCACTAATTACCCTTTTGTTGGGTTTGTGCAATTGGATATGACCTAAAATATGTGATGTTAAGGAAGATGTCTTAAGCCCATCTTGGAGGTCCTACAACCTTTTTTTTTTCTTGTTGGGTGTAGGGTTGCTCAAATAGATGTGACATGACAATTTCACATTAGTGTCATATCTGACACATCAATTTTGACATTAGTGTTGATGTGAAATTAATTACGTAGTAATTAAAATTACATATAATTATTTGAATCATTTAAAATTCACTCACTAAAAGACAAATAAATAAAAAAATAATTTCATGGGAACCAAATTATGGTGCCAATTGTACATGGGATACAATTTTTTGTCCCATGTAATTCTACATGTGACCGAATATTTGATCAAATTATACAAGACTAAAATTCAATCCTATGCAATTTATAGATCTGATCAAAATTTCATTCACAATGGACCAGACAGAAATTTTAATCTCATGTAAGTTTTACATATAGCCAAATGTCTACATGGGACCAAAATTCTGAAATAGGTTCTATGCATAGGTAGATAAGTGGGAAAATAGGTGAACAATAATAAAGTATACGGTTTATTAATTATACACAGGTAAGGGTCTTTGAAATTACTGACCTACTAACAACCAGCAAGCGGGTTGTTAACTTAGGGAGGTAACAGAAAAAAGCAAGCAAGCTAACCACCATGATTACCTAGGGAACTGTGACATAACAGAAAACTGTCTCCTGATTATTTTCCATCCATCCATCAATCATGGTGCACTGGTGGGTGCAGAGGATCTGGCCCAGCTCCTAATGTGCTAACTAGTTCAGAAGACCTGGACGAGAGCTGAGCACTGGAATAGAACAAATTGCGCATGTATCTGCAACTTTTAGGGATGACAGAGAACTGGAAAGCAAAACAAAAACAAATCTTTGTTGGCATGGCTGGCATAGCCATGACGACTGTGCAGAAGCAGCAGGCAGCCATGGGGTACCACCATGCAGGAGAAGATCAGAAAGAACAGTAGAAAAAGGGATGTGATATCCAGACAAAGAAGAGTCCGTACTAATAAGCTAAGTTCTTACAAATGTCATAGGTATCTTCCATGCTGAGTAAGCATTGTCACGAATGTTGAGTCTGGGAATCTGGTATTACCCCGTGTTGGCGGGTCCCTAGGTTAGGTTCTAGGGGGAACAGCCAGTTACGATTCCTCAAAATTTCAAGGAACTGATTTCGGTTAGGTTTCGTTTCTTATATATAAAAGCAACCAGGGTTTGGTTCTGATTTCGGTTAATTATTTTGGGGGCGATTCTGATCACGATTTTAGAACCAAGTTTCAATTTTCGCCAGTTTCAGGTACTGGTTCCATAACTGTCAATTGCCATTAACCCCTAGTTCTGGTCCCAACATGCAAAACACCTCAAAAATTTGAAACTTAGTTTCAAATTGAACCGATTCCAGGTCCTGATTCCAATACGCAAAACAGATTAAAAACTTGGAAGAATCATACGAGGCAAACTTTTATTCAACCAAATTTCTTTTACAAAGGTTTGAAAATATCAAACCTATTTCATACTTTGCCTATTTTAAAATTCTAATGTAGCCTATTTTTAAACTAATCTATTTTGAGAAGTGCCTCGATCCAGGGGAGGATTCTTCTAGGCTTGGAGTTTTATGGGGGTTACCTCCCTTTTTTGAGTTGATAGGCTTGACACAACTGGTGGAGGTTTCTATACATAGTGTGTCCCTTTTCTTGGTGTGGCACGTCTCTTTTGGGCTATTTTGCTTGCCTGGACTTTGGTCCTTCCCCTTTGTTTATTTTTCTTCCCCTCTCTTGGGTGCTTTCTTTTTATAAAGTTTGGCAGGGTTTCATCATATTTCTGAACATCTAATCTATTCCCAACATTTCTGAAGGATCAGCATCATTTTATTTATTTTTCCATTTGATTTCATGTTTAGAATTTCAACCAATGATCACACCGCCTTCAAAAATGGCTTTCTTCCTCTTTAATTTCATTGTAACAGACCTTACTCTGATTATTTTCCCCCTCACCCAAAACTCCTGAAAACAGTTTCAAATGTGCCCCACTAATATCTCAAGTCAAATCTCCCATATCCATATCAATCTTGCCTTCAAAACAGCCCCAAAACAGTCACCAATTGACTCCTATTTCCCACCTCCAAAAAAACCTAGAAAGTTTCTCCATTCCACCCAATGCCACCCCCAATCTAACTCCAACACACACTCAAGCCAAAATCAAAAGGGTAGACAATAACCCTAAATCTAGGAGGTGTAACAAAAGGATAACCCTAAATAGTAAACCTAACAAATAATTTGGTTATATCATCTCCAAGAGTTAGGCACTCTTCACTCCATGGCCACTCCAACATTGCTTGAAGTTCTGGAAGAAAAAAAACAAAGGAAATTGAATTCAAAAGAAGCACTATCCAATGAAAAAAGAAAGAACTTTGACATATTTCTAAAACCTAAAAAAACTTACCTATAATCTATTGTCATTTTCTTCGATGTCCAAAAGCCCAACTTAATCAATTAAGCACTCATTTTCTTCCATAAGGACCTCCTCCATGTCCATGAAGCAAGCTTCATAGATGCCGAGACCTTAACTCAAACATCATCCATTCAATTCTTGTAGATGTTTTATGAACATTTCAAAATTCTCTATGCCCAATCAAGAGCGTTGAAAGTTTGTGCATATACTTGTCACACTGAAAACCTTCTCTACCTCAATTTGTGAACCAACAATACTGAGAACTTGTCAAGCCACAAACCCAACATACGAGAATTGTACCTCATGCACTTTCCACCATTCTAATAGATTTTTGGCCTCCTTTTCAATAACTTTCTTGAACTTGAAATGGTTTAACTATTTTTTCTCCACTAATGATGCCATTTCTTCATTAATTTCCATAAGATCATAAAGATTTGTGAATTCAACACTATAGAATGTAAAGCTAGAAGCTCCAACACTTGTATCATTTGGGTTTAAAAAGTTATATGTAGAAAGAAGAAGTGGAAGAAAAAATTGACAGTCATATTCACTAGCAATTTGCAATGCTCTCTCTTTGCCGACGAATTGAATGACTAGCCCCAAACCCTTATAACAAGGGTTTAACATCATGCACAACATGTTATGGGCTTTGGTCTTTTAGAAAGAAAGCATAAAAGACAAAAATGTGTTTAAGACTTGTACCATTTGTTTTTGCATGTTTTGCTAAAAGACTTGGAGCTCCTCATTAAAATCTTGGGTCTCATTAAAATCAAATCCCAAACCATTGGTTCGAAACTAACATACAAGTGATATGGCAACATTTAAGGCATCTAAAAACAACCAATATTTTCATCTTTGGTTTAGGACACATTGCTAAACCATGAGGCCCAAAGTATCAACAATAACTTGGGCTATTGCCCAAACTTGGGGACTAAACATAAGACCTTTAAAACCAACAACTATTGATTTCCATAACAAAGAGCAATCACATGTTTAAACTCAAAAGTTTCTTGGAAAAGGGCAACTCTTGAAGCAAAATGAGTCTTCACACATGAGTTTTAAATTTCTATGGAGACACACCTTTGCTAGTCACATGCTTTGTGCCATTCTTGCCATCCCTTGCCACTTTTCGTGGTCCAAGTAATAGTTTTTTGCAAAATTGATTATTATTTTTAATTGAAATAGAAAGCAAGTTAGCACATGCCTTGGAGTCAACTATCACATATTGATAGCACTTAAACATTACATGGCCCCAACAAGAACCTACAAAAGGTGTTGATAATCCCAAAACTTCACAAGACATAACAAATGTTAATGTAGAAGTCATGGTAGCAAGATTGCTCCCTTCATCTTTGACATATCCAAAAACATGAATATTCAGCCCATGTTTTGCAAACACATCACTAATTTATATTGCCATGGCATTTTCAAATGTGTCTATAGTTTCAAAAAGTCTAACAATTACATGACAAGACTCCCACTTGTCATTTAAGAAATGACCAATAAGAACAAAGGTATTAATACTTCCCCTTGACATCCAAAGATCAAAAGATATAGTGCATGTATTACACAATTGAAGGGCTAAAAAAACAAATATTTCTTTTGTCCATTTGGTAATCATAGGCAAAAGTTCATTTCTAAACTTTTGCCTTGATGGGAAATTCAATCGGGGATTATATTTTAGAATTAATCTCCTAAAAAAAGGAGCCTTTACAAATGACAAAGGCACAAGTTCCTTTGCAATGAACAACACAAGATCTTCTTCAAATTGTTTTTGATGACAACCAATTTTATTATAAGGAATATAATTACGAAAAAAGGTAGAAATAGTGATTAGAGTTGGCTTAGACCTCTTTCTTGCTCAATTTTTTTTCCCTTCAAGCATATCCTTTTACTAATTAGTTCATTCACTCCAAAACTCCCAATGGTTACCCTCCAAATGTTTTCACAATGAAAAAATCCCATTTGTAGATTTATAGTTGATTAAACCTTTTTTTTGTCTTGCATTTGGAGTAAGTGGGTAAGACACAACACATTTTAGATGCTCAACTTATGAAATTGAATTTGAATTTGAACTTACCTCTAGTGAAGAAAAGTTCAATGACACATAAAACGCCTTAGCTATGGCTATTTCATTTTTAGGTTTCCAAAAATCTCAAATTTTTGCCAACAAAACCCATAATTATGAACAACTTGTGCTTGTAGAATTATCAGCATGTGATGTTGATGTTGAAAGCAAATTAAAAGCAAAAGAACAAAACTCCACTCCTAGTGGAGCCTTTATGATTTCCCCATCAAGATCCATGATCCTTCCACACGAATAATAGTAAAGGATACATTCACAAAATAAGGAGCTGAAGGTGCTCAAGCCAACAACAACCATGAACATCAAGAGCCAATAAAAACAATGACCAAGGACATTAATAAAGCCCAAAAGAGCAACAACATAAAAAAAACCCCAATAGAACCTAAGAGAACATAACCAAAAACACCAACATAACCTTTTAAAAGCATAATTGGAAACTAAAGTTGTCAAAACTAACATGATGTGGCCATTTTGTGTCAAGTGTCATGTTGGCATCCATCTTGACATGTCAATTACATCCATAAGGATTGACACATGAAAAAATTTCATTACATTTGGGCTGCCCTCATTATGTGTGGTCATCGAAAACAAATTTGGTCACCATAGGAGTAGTGACTAAATTTTCAATTTTCTTGTCATTGAACTGACCAACCAAAAAATTTTGGTCATCAACTTTTGATTGTCATAGTTGGTGATTGAAAATTTTTGGTCACCAATTTTTTATCACCATAATCGTTAATACAATTTTGTGAGTTTGCTAAAAAAAATTGGGTGTTGTCCAAACAAATTTATTTGTTTGATTGATAATGGCCATTGATCCAATGATTAAATGTTTTTTGTTATTGCCCCAAAAAATTTGGTTGTTGCCTAGATTTTTTTGGGCAATACCTAAAAAATTTGATCACCAATTTTCGATCACCTTTGGTTGCCAAATTGGGTGATTGATAATTTTTGGTCACTAACTATGGCGATTGAAAATTGGTGATTGAATTTTGTCTAGGTAGCTTGACATTTTTTTTAGAATTGTCGAAAAAAATTTAGTCATTTGATTGATAGTGGCCATTGACATATCTAATGATTGAATTATTTTTTTGGTTGATATTTTTAAAAAAATTAGTTGTTGCCCAAATTATTTTGGGTAGTGTTCGAAAAATTTGACTATTAACCTAGGCAATCAAAAAAAATTAGTTGCTAGATTAAACAATTGAAATTTTTTGGTAATTGATTATGGTGACCAAAAGTTGGTAACTAAATTTTTTGTTTGCCATAGGATTTACGATAATTGAATGATGTTATTTTCGTTCACCTATAACTATTTTTTGGGCAATCCGACCTTGTTTTAACCTAAGTTGACCCCAGGTTTACATAGGTTGACCCTATATTGACATGACATAGGGGTGCATCTACATTCAAATGTGTTCATCATGTCATGATTGACAAATAGACGTATGACAACCTTACCAGGAACACTAATAGAGCCCTAAGAGAACATGACCAAAAAGACCAATAGAGCTTAAGAAAGCATGACCATGAATACCAAGGGCCCAAGAAAGCAATGACCAAGAATATCAACAAAGCCTAAGAGGGCAATGACAAGGAACACCAACAAAGCCCAAAAAAATAATGACTAAAAACACCAATAAAGCCTAGGAGAGCAACAACTAAGAACACCAATAAAGCTCAGGAGAGCATGACCATGAACACAAATATAGAGCTTAGGAAACCACAACTACGAACACTAAAAGACCAAGAAAACACAACCATGAACATCAACAGAATTGAAGAAAACAATGACCTTAAACACCAATTGAGCCCAATAGAACATGACCATGAACACCAACAAAACTTAGGAGAGTAATGAACACACACACCAACAGAGCCCGAGGAAAGCAAAACCATGAACATCACCAAAAATGAACAATAACATGAGGGACATATCATGAGTGAAGATCACCATTGTGCATTGTGAACCTGCCATCGCCAAGCCCACCATTGCCATCACCATCGCCACAAATTTGTAAACAACACAAGAAATAAAAAAAACTTCAAGTTTTGCCAACTTCAACAAAGCCAAAAAGAATAATGACCAGGAACACCAAGAGAGCACGACCACAAACACCTATAGAGCCTAGGATAGCATGACCATGGGTAATAGAAGGGATGAAGTTGAATCTACAACTAACCTTTGAAGTTTTTCTTTGAGCTTCCTTCCAAGGTTTTTCTTAAGCTCCCAAGCTTTAACATTTGACCTTTCATGAAAACACAACACAAAAAAAACCCCTTTCAAGTTTCTTTTCTCTTTTCCTAAGCCTTGTTGCACGACTTCTTTTGAACACAACACAAATATTCTGTGAACTTCAACCTTTAAAATCATTTCAAGTTTAACCTTCTTGAGCTCAACACATAAACTATCTTCAGTTTTTGTTCCTTGAGCTTGAACATTTAAAAAAACAAAACTTGCTTGAGTTTGTTTGTTAAGGAAAAAATAATAATGAATAAGAAGGAAGCAATCCACAAAACATGTGAAAAGGCAACCATACTCGTTGAAAGTTGAAATTAGTGGATGCTTGAACCCTAACCTTAAATATAGGACCAAAACTGGTCCAATTTCGATTTTCTTCCCCACTTGGAATTGACCCCCAAGTTGGGTTCTAGTTTTACATGTAAGTCGAACCAACCTCCTCAATTCCTTCCCAAATCCATACTTGACCCTACTTGTTGGTTCTAATTTTGCTAATTTTAAAACCTAAACCTGATTTTGGTTAGGTTTTTTGGAATTGGAATTAGAACCATTGATTCCTATTGCCCCAAGTAGGTACCCAACCAACATTGGTATTAACATATGAAGGAGTGGGCAATTGTAATTGTGTGGATTGATAGATCAATAAAAAGCTCATCATCACATTAAGCACTTCAAGAAATTTCTTAACATATTTGGAGGGCACCTTGTATCGTAAGACTTGGACCAATTTAACATTAAGTATATTTTTTCTAATTTTGTCAATTTTGTTGAAAAATGGTACATAATTAGGTCGAAAGTTTTAGAAACCTTAGTTGCCATCTGCTAAACGTTCACAAAACTTACAACAAGTGGAAGTGGAGAAGTTGTTAATTATGCATTCTAGGACATTAGTCTTGTACGATGATCATGGCCAAGTAGCAACCCTGTGAAATGGATGCCTTCTTCCTCCACACTTTGATCTTGGCCAACCTCTCCCACCAAGTAACAACAAGTTGCCAAGTAGGTTGATCACATGCACAAAAAGGATGCAGAGTTTTGCAGATTTGTCTATTTCATGTTACTTTACTAATTCCTCCTCCCTAGCTATAGTAGAAAATCTTAGCATGGTTGTCGTAACAACTCATTCTTAAGAACTTCTTCTTGTCATTTGTTTAACAACTTTGAGGTCGGTTTTTTCCCTTTTGTTTCCATCATCCTTTTTGTCTCCCTTCTTATCTAAGCAAAATTTGTAGCAAATGTAACAATTATGTTACTCTTGAGTTCTTCATAAAATCATACCCAAAAATTGATTTAAAGTTATTATTTTATATGTTTTCTTGTATAATAAACTATGACTTTTCTTAAAAAATCATGTAGATTATACCCCATTTATATGTGATAAAAAACTTTTGAAATTCTAAAATTTTAAATCAATTTGGAAATTTTTTGATTTTTTAAAGTTTTAAATTTTCACATATTTTAAGGTATGAATTTTTTTGGATGTGGCTCACAAGTCTTTATCTTCTTTATTTTTTTCCCATCAATTTTTTTATAATTATATGAATCTTTTTTTATAGTCCTTTTGCAAAATTGATTCCTTCTAACACAATAGGTGTTCATTTTCAAAGCTCCTAAATTGAAAACTTAAACTTAAAACTCAAAATGGATTTTTTGTTTGAATTTTTTGACATTCATATCAATGAAAAAGGAACAACTTGTCATGATTGCCATGGTTTTAAATGGTAAAACATACATATTTCTCTACTTTTTATTATTTTCTTTGTCATCTGACATCCTTTTTGGCTTGTTTGATTGTGACTATACCCAATTTTTAAGTTGATCCACATCATCATGTGTACATACCTATGCTTTCATGCACATAAACGTTTTGAAAAAAATATTCATGATATATTTTATTTCATTAAGTGTTATGGAACATAACTTATTTGTGAATTCATTAACTAAATAAACATGTTTTATAAATGAAAATAAATGCAACCATTCAACAAATAAGACCTTAAATGGATTTTCAACTAAAAACTTGAATAATTACCATGAAAAAAAACCTCAAAACAAAAATTATGAGATTTAACCCTTTTAAGTAATATAATATGGTATATTTATGGAAAAAAATTATTTGAAATTTTCAAGAAAAAAACATGCATTTTTTCCAAATCCTAAAATTCATCAAACCCAAAAATCTTTAGTTAGGTTGGTTTTTACAACACATGACTTTGACAAAAATACCAAAACCATATTTGCCGAAAAATAACTTTATCATAAAAGGGAAGGAATTTTTAATGACGTTTTTGGCAACTTGTCATAAAACATACTTATAATTGCACAATGCATCACATGTGTTAACAATTATTGTATAAATATGACATTTTATAAATGTACAATTCTACGTTATATCTTGAAACAGAACCGTGATTTCAAATCATATGAAGATATGGATCATTATTTTGATTAGATTCATCTTCATGTATTATAAACTACCAAGTTTTCTTAAAACATCATTGACATTGTACCCCACTTACATGTGATAGAGGATTGATCTCGATAATTGAAACTTTTAAATTTCTAAAAGTTTCAAATTATCCATTCTTTTAAATTGTGATTTTTTAATGTGGTCATTAGGTTCTTATCATTTTATTTTTTTGAGACATCAAAATTTTCTTCTTACAAAAAACATTCCTTTGCAAAATTGTCTTCATCTAACACAATTGCCATGCATTTTCAAAACCAAAACCTATAATTGAAATTCTTAAGATTCATATATATTATCATGGCTGATCTAGCACAATTTGCCATGATTACCATGGTTTTCAAATGGAAGAACATAGATAAATTATGATAATTTGTAGTTTTCACTATTATACAACAACCTTTTTGGTTCCTTTGATTGCATTTTTGCTCATATTCCTTTTTTCTTTTTTTTTGCAAATAATTCTAGGAAAATGGGCTTTTCCAATAAAAAAATTTGAATGAATTTTTTTGCAACTTGTCATTGAAATATTTACAATTTTTCCCAATGCACTATATTATGTTGTGTTTTATTCATTGTTGAATGCATATGAATTTTCAAAAGTGTGCATATTTGTGTTTTGTTTTGAAAATTGTCAATTAAAATTTCAATTTGTATTGCAAAATAATATGTTAACTACTTTATGGTTGATTTTTTAAAACTTTAAATTACAACATTATTTTATATGCCATCTACAGTACACCCTATCTACATGCGTTTTGAGGATTCTTGAAGATTTGAGATTTTGAAGCATATTTTGAATTTTTTAAATTTCAAACTCCACAATATTTTTTAAATTTTGAATTTTTTAAAAAAGTGGGTTGTCTCACTTTTCAACCTTAACAAATTTTTTATTAAGATAGTAAGTTAGTATTTTTCAAAATTATCCTTATCTAACACAACTATTGTTTAACTAAAACTAAAACCTAGAATTCAATTAATTAAAAAATTAATTTCAATCCCCCAACACTCATACTAGTCATTTAGCACAACTTCCAATGATTACTATGATTTTAACATGATAATGCATAAACATATTTATCAAATCTGACAATTTTTCATTGGGATCTAACATGATTTTAAACTTGTTTGACTTTGATTGCACCATTTTGCTAAATTGGAAAATTGAAAGAAAAGCACTTCATGCAACAATATAGTTCATGCATGTAGGCCACTAAAATAACATATGCCCCAAATGCCACGTTTGTAATATGCATATTATGATGGGGTTAAAGGGCCCATTTTATTCCACCTTACACAGTCCTAAAAACTAGCAATTACAAGAAGTAGCAAGTTTGGGAATCATTGCCATAAAGAGGCAAAAGTGATATTTAAATAGGGAAGGGGGAAAGAGTAAGATTGGGTTCAGCAAACCCCACATCCAGTTCACCCCCAGTGTTGCTAGTTTTCACCCATATGGATTCTCTTGATGGTATAACTGCATACAATAATCACAACCTTTTTCACATGCTACCAATGACAGCCTTATCATTTTCCATAGGACTTGAGCATGTGTTCCTTATAATATAATCTTTTTAAAGTTCCAATGAGGTTGTCTTGAATATGGTGCTGACATATGTACCAAATCATGTTCCCAAATGATTTTCCTATTTCCCCAATGGAGTTTCAATGAACAAGTTTCCCAAGCTTCCAATTCTTTGAACTGCATATATTTCAGATCAAGGGTGGTTCTTATGTGGGTAAGAATTGAAGGAATAGCTCCAGGAGTTAATTCAGTCATAATTGTGGACTATAGGAATACCATTGACAATATTAAAAATATTGTAAAATATATGTAAAAATAAAGAGCTTTTTAAAACTTTTGATCCATTCCCTTATAGTAAAGCTACCAAAGTGAACTAGGAAATGCAATGAAATTCCTCGAAAGTTTGCTACTAACTAGGAGTTGGCAATGGGACTTCTTTATAAAGTAAACTATGTAATGTACCTACTAGGCAAGAGCCATCCTACTGATCAACATGTAAACACTCCAAGAAATTTCCTACTGTACTATAGTGCAAGGGCAGCTTCAACACATAATCTACAACAAACAAACAACACAAATGCAAAATGAATAACAACCATATGCAACACCTTTTCCCATCACCATCAATTGTAGAAACTTTGTGGTGTACTTCTTCAGTGATTGCTGGTGTTGTATCATGCATCAACTTAGGGTTTCATCCCCCTTCACTTTTCATGTCACAATGATATTGTGCAAGATTCTTTTAAACATAATTTTTTATGCACTATCAATGCAGTCAATAAAACTTAGTTGTACTTTTTTCTAGCCTTTTTCCATTCCCCTTGTTTTCTTTCCAGTCATTTGATCCATGATAGAGGAATTAAGGCAAACTATCATCACATATTTGGATGCAATTTAACATTCTAGCATTTTAAACTTTTAAACATTTTATTTTAGCCTTCACATTGAAGTCATACCAATCGTGTAATAAAAAATGAATAGTTGGTAATGAGTATTTAGAGCAATAGGCCACAAATAGGGTGAACCATATCACATCCCCATACTAATTAAATTGGTAAATAATATATTTTTGAACTCTCAAGCCCACCTAGTCCAAGTATTTACATCATTATTTGATAATCAAATACCAAATTGGTCAAATCCTCAGTACCATTACTTTTATCATGGTTAGTTATTGAGTTTTGACTTGGTTATCAACTAGGTTATCAATTTGATTTCTAATAACCTACTTAGATACCAAGTATATCAACTATATCAAGTATATCAACATGGTAGGGTAAAGATTATATAATATTAATTATGTACAACCAATCAAATGCAATTAATTTGTCTAAAATGTAAGACCAAATTTTTTTCCCCTAATAGAATTGTACCTATGTATTTAGAGAACTTGAACTTTTTAAAAATAGAGTAGCATTCTTCGTTTAAGTCCTCACTCAAGTTAGGCAATTTTTTCAGTTTGGTTCCAATGGTAGTTTCAAGAAAACTTGGAACCTCTTATTTGGATTCTCTAAAACTTGACATTATAATTTAACATAAACTTGCTAAAATCCAAGAACCTACCAACATTGGTACTAACTTGGTGTTCTTCTTTCATGCAAAGCCATTGTCACCTTATTTATTTTGAAGACATATATATTTTATTACCATTGATCTCTAGGTTTTTCCAAATTTAAACTAGTAATTTGATTTTGGGCACTTCATATTTACCAATATTGTTCCCTTTAATTATTTTTCTCAAAAAGAAACATATGATAGGGCAGTACCCATACCCTACCCATCTACCTATATATATATACTCGAACCTTAACCTCATGGAAAATTTTGTGTTAATATATTTGTACACAATGGGTAAATAAATTGAAAAAATATATATACCCTTTCCCAAGAATATAACATTATACTCACACAACACTAATTGATTCTAATTCTAGTAGGAAGTTGCTTCCAAGTTTGATTACGGTTCTAATTTTGTCAAAATCTAACACATGTAATTTATCTAACTAGGAAAACCAAAAACTCAATTAAAAAATGACCCAAAACCCAAAATTGGGTAACATTGGTACTTATTAGTGTTGTGTAGGTACTTGGATCCAAGTGTTAGAATTAGTAATTCTAGATCCAAGTTTTTAGAACCTAATTTGACCGAATTTGTTTTTTATAAACCTAATGTAGGATCCTTACTTGTGGATCATCGATCACAATAGAATCAAGGTAGAACTCGGAACCTACTACTTGCATATTTTTTATAAACATTAAACCCCCAAAACCTCCTCAAGTTTCCAAGTCTAAAACAAGTTCGGTTTTAGCTTTTAGGTTTTGATGTACTAATAGGGTTTAAGGGTTTTTCGTTTCTCACCCCATCACTTTCCTCTCGAGAGCTTTGCTCTTTTTGCATTTTGCAACAACTTTTTGTAGGAGCTTTATGTTTCCTCATTTCCTCTTAAAAGTTTTGCTTGAGTTGTAGCTTTGCAAAAATTCATTAGTTTTGTTTTGGTGGCAATGTCTTAAGAATTTCACTCTAGTTGTAGCTTCATAACAGTTCACAACTCCATTGCTTTTGTTTTGGTGGCAACATAACGTTCACTACTTTTGTTTTGGTGGCAACATCTTTAAAGCTTTGCTTTTGTTGTAGCTTTGTGATAGTTCATTGTAATTACTTTGGCCATAACATCATTGTATATGCGATTTGTGACAAGGGTTTCATAACTTCAACTTCATCTTGAAGATAATCACCAACATGATTTTGTGTTAATTCTGAATTTTGACACTTAGATCTTGTCAAGTTAGAACTTTACAATAGTTTGCATCTATGTTCTTCATTTCCTCTTGAGAGCTTTATTTTAGTTAACTTGTTGGCAATTCATTATAATTACTTTGGTGGCAATGTCATTACATATGTGGTTTGTGACAATAGTTTCACAACTTTAGCTTCATTAAGTTTTTTTTTCCATTTCTTGTTTTTTTAAATATTTTTAATAGAGATTGATTCAAGTTTTTATACACATAAATTTATTTTATTTTATTTTCCTTTTTTTCATAAGAGATCAACTCAATTTTTAATTATACAAAGATCGTAACCAACATAGAACCAATTTTTATTATCTTTGTAAATAGAATAAAAATTAAATTTATAGTTTGTTATTAGTGTTTCTATTGTTGTTGTTGTTGTTTTTACTTCTATTGCTACGAGTGCTTTTTCTGTTGTTATTTCTATTATTATTACTATTTTTATTGTTGTTGCTCTAGGACCTACTTTTGTTGTTGTTACTTCCATATTACTACTACTATTTCTATTGTTGTTGTCACGAGTGTTTCTATTGTTCGACAAACTTATCCTTGGGTGGTACCACTAAAAATGTCACACCCCAAATTTCTAGGACCCATCCAACTTCAAAACAACATAAGACTCACATAAAGAAAGTTTTTCATTCTATATTATTTATCAAAAGGTTACTCAAGTCATGTAGAATTCAAAACTCAAATTAAATATACAAAAAATGCGTTTTGATGTGGAAAATGAATGCATAAGGAAAAAGTTTCAAGAATGTCACATGAAGGATTTGTTTTTTTATCAAGAACACAAAAGGAATTTTTTTTCGTAAATTTCTTGGATGTTAATTTTTGAAAATACTTCAAATGCCAACCTACTTAATGTCTTTTATAGATAATTGATTGAATCAATTTTGATTTAGTTATGAATTTTTGAAATCAAGATTGTGAAGCCTCAAAGGGCCATTGATGTCAAGAACACAAATGATAACTATTTTCACCTTTTGTTATTTTAATGACTGGTTTAGATTATTCCCTTGTGCATGTACTAAATAAACAAAAATATATATCTACTATGGAAATGTAAAGACACTTAAAACAAAAAAGTTAGGAATTGGGCTAGGAATGGGTTATAAATGGTTCAAGAATCAATATATTAATGCATATTATATGTTTTTGGGTGTTCATTATTTTTCATGAATGTGTGCATAGGTGGGGAACACATACCCCACCTAGTTCAATCAAATAAACTAATATATAAATAGATGAAATTTTATTTCTTAAATTGGGTCCAACTTTCTTATGATTTTGGTAAGGTGGTTCCTAGTGGTAGCACCCAAGGAAATTTTTTGTCATGCTACTACTTTTATTGCTCTTATTGTGGGTGCTTCTACTATTGTTATTTCTACTACTACTTCTATTGTTGTTGCTATGAAGGTTTCTAGTGTTGCTACTTCTATTGTTATTACTATAGGTGCTTTTGTTGTTATTTCTATTGCTACTACTATTTCTACTATTACTCCTATTTCTACTATTGCTACGGGTGTTTTTACTATTGCTAGTTCTATTGATGTTACTACTTTTACAACTATTGTTGCTTTTACTATCATGGGTGCTTTTATTGTTATTGTTATTGTTACTTCTACTATTACAAGTGTTTCTATTGTTGTTGTTGCTTCAACTTCTGCTGCCACTACTACTTCTACTTCAACTACTACCATTCTTGTTGTTATTGTTGTGATTATTATTACATTTGTTATTATTTGTTGGCTATATTTCATAATTTTTTGTGGTTAATGTATGTAGTTATAAGGATGCCATCACAAAGTGTGACAATTGAAATGTGTAATGCACATGATGAATTAGTGTCATCATGTAATGTCGCCCCAATTGCATCGCCCCATATTGCATTAGAAGAAGCACCTAATCTTGATATGGAAACAATTTGGCAACTTTTCATTTCACAACTCTAAGATAATAAAAAAATATGTTACCCCTTCCATTGCACCTTTGATTATTAGGGTTTGTTTTGTTGTTAATGGGCTTGTTGCAATAAATTCTTGCAATCCACAATTACTACAATATGTTGTATGTTACCATTCTATAATGCAAGTTGATGTTGAGAATTTACACCAAGGGAAGCATAAAGGGCTTTTAAACTATAATAAGAACATGTGGTACAAGCTCATTGAAAAAACATACTTCTAATGAACATCTTGAGGTGTATAAGAAGTGAGGTTCATTTTTGCTATAAACAATGGTAAAAATTATTAGCAAAAGACAGGTTACAAAGAAAAGGAGAATTATTCTTCCTATTCTAATTACAAATTTTTTTGGCAACTAGAAACCTTATGCAAAATCAAACCTAGCACAAGCAAATTTTTTAGAGGACTTGATGTTATACAGTGTTAAAGGATATTGTCCATTGCTAAGGTATTTAGTTCTTTGTCAATGTGGGCGAGTTTAATTTTCATCTTGAAGGCAATTGATGAATGAAGTCCTTCTAGATATTGTGATAAAAACCAAGGAGAAAAATGTTTTCCCAACTTTTGCTTCTTGTATTACACGCACAACCTCTTTTGATCTTTAGATGTCACATGTTGGGTATGACATGTTTGTTATGGTTGTCCTAGCTTTATCAACAATTTTTGGGAGCCCACCCATGTTATTATTAGGGTTTGTGAAATGCAAAATATAACTGGTGCAACCATGGCAAACCAAGTAAATTTTTTATTAAAATCATTTGGTGCTTGACAAAATCATCACTTATGTTAAAGATGAAGGCTCCAATCTAAACACATTGACTAATGCTTTAAAGTCTAAAGTTTCATGTTTTCCCCTTCAACTCCTTACCCCATTTGTAGGATCATGTTTTGGCCATGCAATGTTGAAGGAAACTCAATAGGCCATTAATGATGCCAAAGTTTGTCAAGGTTTTTCAGAAGTTAGTGTGAAGTATGCTCAAGCATCATTGTAAAAAACTATTCCTTGGATTAAATAACCGAAGAAGGGGATGCAATAATGGAAAGATGTTTGTGTTATTACAAGGTTGCTAGCGAGAATGTTCAAGATTCCTATGAAGACATTATTTGCTTCAAGAGTTATATTGTTTAAAGAAACTTTTGAATATTGAAATGAAATTTCCATATGTCATGGACGACATCAAGCTTTACATTTGTCTTCAAGAGTGCCGATGGGCCAAACTTGGGCCATGGCTAAACAATTATGAATATATTACTTCTAGTTGTCAGGCAATATGTTTTAAACCAAATTCAAAAATATTAATTATTGTCATATGTTCTTATTTTGGCTTTCAATTTGTGCAATGCTATGAAAGTTAATGTGGCCAACATGATATCTTTGAATCAACCACTAATTTATGGTGATTCTGATTCAGAATTATAAGAATTTAAACGAAGGATGATGCTGTAAGTTTTGGAGATATTGAACTCATTCTTAGGTTTTTCAATGGCTTACAACCATTCTAAGGCCCACAACATGCTAGCAATCATGTTTGACCTAAGTTATAAGAACATGAAATGTATTTGGGATTTAGTGGGAAATTTTGTTGTTGTTGAAATTGTTGTAGAATTTGACACTAAGATTGTATGTCCTCTTTTGCTACAGGTGAATAATCACTTAAATCCTATTACAAACGAAATAGAACCAATGACAACTGAATTTTTTTTTGTTTTTGGGCAAGTTGTGTTAGTTAATGATGTGATCCTTTCAACTTTGAAAAATGATTTACATTAATTTGTTTAACTACCTATATAATCAACAAATCATGATAACCACTTAATTTGATGAGTGCAACATGCAATGAAATTACCACATGTTTCTTTTTTAGCCCATCAAATGTTTGGCATTACAAGGTCATAGATTGAAATAGAACAAATCTTTGGTGTTATTCATGTCATCACAAATCTTCGGAGATTGCATTTGGGGATTGAAAATTGGCCTGATGACATTTGTGTTGGATGTGATGGGGCTTCCACACTTATGAGTATGACAAATTTTCTTACTTCAAAGTTTAATATAATTGAAGAAATTAATAAGTTCATGGAGGAACTTGAGGTCTTTTTGAAGAGGACCTTGATTTTGATTATTGATTTTCTGAAGGTATTCCACATTTTTTAATTCTTTTAGTTTTTTTATTAGATGTGCATGTTGTTTATCCTCAAAAAAAAATTTAATAGTGGGTTTGTGTATGTGAATAATTATAGGCACAAATTGTTGGCAATACAGATTTTTTAACATTCAGCCACAATAACCCAATTACATTGAAAATCAACTATTTCTTTAATTTTGCAATAATCCAATGATGAGATGGGCATGGTTCTGAAGAACCTTAATGGTATTTACATTTCAACCATGGTTGGGCAATGGGAGGTCCTATTTTTTCCCATGTGATTTTTGTTGACATCAATTTTAATTTTTGAAAGTTTCAATTCTTTTATTCTAGCACCCCCATGAGTTTGAGATTATTTTTGTTTACTATAGAGTGATTGTGAAGTCTATCCCTTCTATCCATTCCTATCCGTTCTCCAATTTTTTCCAATTATCAATCCTATTTATTTTATCCATTTCCATACACTATGTCCATTTTCTATCCTTTCTATACATTTCTATTCATTTTGTCAATCTTGTCCATTATGTTCAATTTTGTCCATTATGTTCAATTCTATCCATGTCGATATCCATTTTCATATATTTTGTCATTTTTTGTCCATTCCTATTTGTTTTGTCAATTCTTTCCAATTTGTCCAAATTTGTGGTCCATTATTGTTCATCCCTACCCATTAATGTTTGTCCATAATCTATTATGCCCTAAAGCCCTTTTTGAGAATAGTTTGCAAAGTTGAAGATGGTTTCAATTATAACGCTAAAAAAAAATCATCTTTAGGGATGATCATAGGATGTTAGTACTTTAAGGTTATAGATAAAAGCTTTTATATCATTTTCTAGTCTCAAACATATATGCATTATGCACATATGTTACATGCACTTTAATACCATTTTTTTGTCTTTTAAATTTTTTGTGACAATGTCTGATGTGTTAAAAAGCTAGATGATGGAATCCTTATTAGTTTGAATCAAATAACAACTTTTGAAATTTAAACCCTAAAACCTAACCGTACCAAAACTGCATTCACTTCAACAACCCTATACCATATATCCAATAACTGCCACAAGTTGGGGAAAATAAATTTAACTATACTTGGAATTTTGGAATATTTTTTAAAAAATTCAAAACCTTACCCACAAAGGTAATATGAAATATATGATATTCGAGCTTGGTTGTTCTCTTAAAAATCAATACCCGCACAATATTGGTACTTATCTATTTAGGGTTTCTTTTTAGATTAAGTTGTTGTGATGTTATACATTGCACTGTGTATGCGATGTGATCACAATAGCCTGATGGAAAGTCACTGACATAGGACATTGTTTCTTATTGCATGGATAGGTGTTGTCTATTGGAGAGAAGCAATTGTGTTGAAAATATACAGTCAACCAATGTTAGGAACTCTAGGAACATGTTCATGTGAAATGAAAAAGATGTGCATCATTTTCTGATGAGTTACAATTTGATTCATAACTCTCCCAGCTCTTGCATTTGGTCAATGCCAGAGATTATAAGTATGAAATGACTCTGAAAATAGGTAGGTGAAAAAAACATAATGGAAAGCTGCTGTGATCATAGCAACTTGATGCAAAGATGTCCTTACCCCTACAGCAGCCCAAATGGGGATTACCTCATGTAGTTGATTGTTGACAACTCTACGACTTGATATAAGCAAGCAAGGTTATTTTTTGTGTGGGGAATTGTGATCCAAATGTTACTATTCTTGCCATCAACAAATCATTACATAGTAGTGTGGCTTATACTGTTGGCCCAAATGTTACCATGTCCTCAACTGATCTTTCCTTCCAAAACCTGGTTTTTTGGAATTTATTTGAATTTTCACCAATAGAAATCACTTAAAAATCAATATCTCCCACATTCTGAGTCCAAATCTTACCAAATAAATTCCATTAAATCCTGCTCATCAAGATCTTTCCAACAACACCAAAGGCACATTCCAATTCCTCTGAAATTCTCAGCTACAATTTAATTTAAATTAATTTTCAGTGCAAAAATCATTCAATATTCAAGAACTTCTACACTGCAGGTCCAAACGCCATGAAACCAAGCCGATGCACCCCTCCTCCTCAAGAGCTTTCCAAAGAGATCAAGAATGCAATCTAAAGCATCCCAGTTCAGTGGATCTCATAAGTACAAAACAAAACAAAACAAACAAACTACCTCGCTTCATAGATAAATAAGGGATGTAAGGCACCATCAGAACAAAAATAACAGTTTTTTCACCTGGGAAAAACTGAAAGAATGAGGCTGGATATTCTGAAAAGTGAAATGCCCACCAAAACAGGTGTTTCATTTTTCAAGATGCCCCACATTTTGCATAGGAAAAGCTCTACTTGCCAACATGCCCTCCAGATACCTCAGAGATTTTCTGCCAGTGCTTTACACAATTTTGAAGCTGAGACAATGTGGGTTTGTTCACAATTTCAGATTGAGTTTGATGTTGGAGCTTAAATTAGAAATGTTTTTGCATTTCTTTTACCAATTTGGAGTCTAAAGACATATGGTAATGATGTTTGAATTTGAAAATTCCCCTTTATGTGTTAGAGACCCTTCCATTGTGCACAAAGAATGTGACAATACACAATATAATAGAATTTTCCATGGTCTTTATGGTGGCCAGACACATCATATTTCGAGGTGCTCTCGGCTACTAAATCTCTATACATGTCAATAGCTTAGTATGTATATGCTTTCACCTAATTATTGCAAACAGGAGTGGGCCAGGGAGAAAAAGCACTAATTCTAAGTTGGCTATATAACCAAGAAATGGTAAATTTGGACTTCAACACCCTGGTCTACTCTTAAAATGGGATTTGTACAATGTTTAGAGGTATTGCCCATGTAGGGGGTTATAACACTCGTAGGGAGCTGTGTTGGCTAGCTATTGAGTTTTGACCTGGTTATCAGCCCAGTTATGAATAACGTACCCACTGGTTGTTGATTCTTTTAATAACCAGTTAAATTGACAACCATCAGTATGGAATTTTCAAAATCTAATAACCTACTTGGATGATCAGATTATCATCCAGATAGGATATCAATCTTTAAATGCTAATACTAAATCTTTAGAAACTATATATGTACATATATATAACCCTATAACTGGTGTATAATTGGCAGGTTTAAAATAGTTATTCACAGGTTATTTGATAACCTACCCTTGTGCATAATTAACAGTTATTACCCAAGCTTTTCTGTAACTTATTTGGCACCCAAATTATTTTGATGCTGAATACTATCTGGTCCCCAAAAAACTCCAAGAAAAACAAACCTACCTAGTGGTGATTAAAAAAACAGCAATTAGCCAACTCAGATACTGACCTTTGGTAGCTGGATTCTACTATTTAAACCTAATTTCAACAGGTTTCTAAGAAGGGTAATGCACTCCATTGACAGCAACATGGTTGTAACCTCCCTATAGCCGAGGGCAACCCGCCTGCCTGGGCTAGAGAGAGCTTAAACCTCCATCCTCAGCCATAGGGAGCTCAAAACCATAATGCTCTCAATGGAGTACCTTACCCTGTAAATGATTATGAATGTAGGACCGGTGCACCTAAGGCATAGGGGGGTGCCTCTCTAGATTCCATAATTGTAGAAAAAGTGAGTCCTTTAAAAAAGTAAGCATATTAAATAATACCGAACAATGTGTGATAAGCTTAGTATGATTGTCCAATACGCCATGTTTTCATTCTCCTTTGGAATTGGTAATCTCCTCCCTGCATACCTATCTCCTCTCTCTCTCTCTCTCTCTCTCTCTCTCTTCCTTGTTCCGACTCATGAGTCCTTTTGTCCAAACATATCTACCACAGAGTATTGGTGCTAACTAGTTTATTAGGAACTGTCCCACCTGTTGATAAGCTCTTTGCTGCTGGATGCAATTGTCCTAACATGACCAGCAGGAAATATCCCACATGGGGAATTGTGGATGTCTGGACTCCTACCTCCCCCCGCCCCACAAATTGAATGTCAGAGCTATAGCTTGATGCTAGTGTATTGCAAATATCTCCCTGTAGGGTGCTGCCCAACGAGCGGGGTGTTCCTAAACTAAGAGCCCCCACAAGACAGAGCACTTACTTTGACATGGCTTACAGTTTGCAGAGGACTGATTCTGTTTGATCGTGGGCCCTCCAGATATCCCTAACAAATTCTGCTGGTGCTTTATGCATATTACAGACCCATACATGAGAAGGGTGATGTGAACTTTGAACCACTGTTGGGTGGTTCTCACTGAGACCCCCAGTTCTCACAACCAAATGATATCATCAAAGGTGATAACTGGTTTGAGAACCAGACTTAAGGTTCTCACTTGCGTGAGAAGTGAGAACCAGACCCAATGAGAACTGGTTATCCTTTAAATTATTTTTTGGAGAACCAGGTCGGTTTTCTAAACAAACCAGAACCCGGTTCTCAGCTTAGTAGTTAGATTAGGGTTACTAGATATATTAAGTTAGTGTAGGGTTTAGGTTAGTAGTAAGATTAGGTTAGTTTGTAAGTGGTGATGCCCATTGCATAAAAATCTCTTTGGGGTTAATCATTATTAATCAAGAATTGTTTTGTGTTGCTCCTTGCATTGATCCTTTAAGTTGCTCTTTGCATTGTTCTTTACTTTACTCCTTTGGATTGTTCCTTTGAGTTGCTCTTTGTGTTGTTCTTTGCTTTGCTCCTTTGCATTGTTCTTTTACATTGCTTGTTGTTTTGTTCTTTTGTATTGTCCATTTGTGTTGCTAGTGCTATTAGTTCATCACGTTGCTTTGGTGTTATTGGTTCATCAAATTGCGTTTGTTATTGTTGGTTTGTTGCATTACTAATTCATCATGTTGGTTCGTGGAGTTGCTGGTTCATCACATTGCTTTTATTGATGTTGGTTTGTAAATGTTGTTAGTTCATCACCTTGCTTCTATTGTTGCTAGTTCATCACATTTTTTTTGTTGATGTCGGTTTGTTGCATTGTTTATTTGTCACATTACATTTGCTACTACTAGTTCATCACATTGCTATGGGTTTGTCATGTTGTTTTTACTGCTATTGGTTCGTCACATTGCTTCTATTACTACTAATTCATTGCATGGCTTCAATTAATGGAGATGGTTTATTTGTTGTTAATTTGTTGTGTTGTTAGTCCTATTATTATTGGTTCGTTGCATTGTTGGTCTTGTTGTTGGTTCATCACGTTGTTGGTGTAATTAGTTTGTTGCATTGTTGGTTTGTTGTGTTATTGGTTGTGTTGTTGGTTTGTCATGTTGTTGGTCATGCTGCTGATTCATCACGTTGCTAGTGCTATTACTAATGTATGACATTACTCTTAAGTTTTTGCCTTAACACCCTTATTGTTGTTCATTTATGTTGTTCCTTTGCATTGCTAGTTGTTATTATTGTTACATGTGTTTTGGTGAACTATTACTTCCATCACCATCGCCTTCACCTTGCAGGTGGCAAATTGGTGGTCCTTCACATTGTTATACACCTCTCGCTACCAAGTACCCACCAAAACCATTTAACCCTTCTGGTGATGTTGTTAATTTGTCACGTAATTAGTGTTATTATTCATTCGTTGTGTTGTTTATGTCATGGTGATGTACTACCCCTTCCCATTTCCTTGTCTAAGTGGTGGAGTTTTCCTACAATAAAAAAAAGGAAAAAAATTGCATATGCTTACAAAAAAAGTTTTATAAATTATTTGAATATATTTGAAGTTCTTTCTGTAAATGCTTGCATTTTAGGTTACAACTTGCAAGGCAAGTTTTTGTCTTTTGGTTTATCATACATTATGTTTAGTTTTTTTTCTCCATCTCAAAGTTGTATTTTCAAGATTATTAAAATTGAAAATGTCTTAGTCTTTTGAAAATGAAAATATGATAAGTGAAAACACATGTGAAGTCTTTATGAATGATGTAATGGAAGAAAAATATGAAATAAACCTTAGTCTTCAAACTAAAAGCAAACAAAACCTAAAGAATTAAAAAAATCAATGAAAGAAAAAATAAGAAAATTACATGTTGAAAAAACAATGTGGAAATCACATGGTAGAAATTTTTTATACTAGGTTTTTCTTGTGAATCATAAGAAGAATGCTGATGTGAAATGCCCACAAACCATGAGATGTATTCTTTGTTACAATAGTCTAGTTTGGTTTTGTAACCTTAAAACCCAAGCAAAAAAAAATCTAATCATATATAAATTTATAACAAATGAAATAATAACATTGCAAGAACATGTGAATGCAAACCATTTTATTATTGCAAAAATGTTTGAAAGAAAACAAATAATTCATAAAGAGGAAAAGTGGAGAAACAACCTGCCCAAAAAAAAATCAAATCCATTTGGCAGTGTTATTGTCAATTGTTTTGCTACCAAAAACCTTTGCAAAAAAATCATATGCAACAAAAAAATGTTTCTTGAAGATATGGGCTTGTTGATGTTAAAAATCATTTGCCCATGCAATTTGTTGAAAGTATGTCGATGAAGTGACTATGTTTGCATTTATGTCCAAATTTTTTTTTTCTTCTAAAAAATAGTTTTCATAAAAGATGTTCCTTGAGTTGGTGGAAAAAATTAAACAAGTGTATGTTTTCTTAGCTTTGGTAGAATGTAATTTTGTGACAACAAGTTTTGATATGTCAATAGGAACGCATGACATATTTGCCCTTGTGATTAACTTTTTAAGAGTTGATTTAGTAGCCAAAACATGCTATACTTGGTCTTTTTGAAGCTATATATACTTTTGGGAAGACTTTGGCCAAAACTTGATTAAGTTATTAAAAAAATATATCTTTGAAAAAAAAATTATTACTTGTGTGAAAGATGAAAGGTCTAACTTAAGCACAATGACTTTTGCATTGAAAATAGTTGTAAATTGTGACATTTTAGGTTTGGAAGAAAGTTATTAATGCACTTGCTTTGGGCATGCATTGTCCAAGGCTTTCCCATATGTTACAACAAATGAAAAAACTATTTAAAGACTTTATGTATGTTTGGGTGCAACTATGTAGATAGGAGCCAATGGGATTACTTTACAAAAATATTATGAATCTTTTTCAGTCCTTTTTCACTTTTTCATATGAAAGAATTTTTGAATGAAATATTTTGCAACTTATTATTTTAAATACATATAATTGCCCCAATAGATCACATGTTTTGTGTTAATCATTGTTGAATAAATATGAATTTTTCAAAGTATGTAAATTTTGCCATATTCTACATTTCATCTTGAAAATTTATCATAATTTTGAATCATATCAAAATATGCTAACTACTTTAGGTTTTTTTTTAGTCATAGACTACAAATTTATTTTGTATGTCATACACATTACACCCCATTTACATATGGTAAAGGACTTTTGAAATTTTTAAAATTTGGAAAATACTTTGAATTTTTAAAATTTTAAATTCCATATCTTTTACATTACGAGTGTTTTTTGAACTTGGATAATAGGTTGCTATCATCTAAATTTTCTTACCATCAAAATTATGTTATTACAATAGTCCTTTACCTAGTCCTTTGTGTAATTAACCACATCCAACGTAGCACCTATAGAAGTTCAAATGTCATTTTCAAAAACCAAAACCCAAAATATAATTTAATGAATTTTTAATTTAGTCATTTAACACAACTTGGAATGATTAACATAACTTTAAAATGTCCAAAAAAAACATATGTCAAAAAGTTCACAATTTTCACCACTATTCAACATGGTTTTTGGTTCCTATGTCTATACTCGCACTCATTTCTATTGAGATTGAAGAAACAAATCTATAGAAATGTATAATTTGCTCAAATTTTTTTGGGAAAGGTCGACAAGAGTGCATGGAAGAAGGCATGTGTTGAATTTGGTTTGGCCCCAAAGAAGTTAAATACATTAATGAAAACAAGGTAATTTCTTTATCCAATGTATTATTTCAAAGAAATATGTGTTGTAGTTTTTATAATTAATTTCAATTAATAGTAGGTTCCAACAAATTGTTTTCTTTTTTGAAATTTTTTAAAAAAGACTATCATCTTTTAAAAGGGATTACAATTTTAGAAAACAATTATTTCTCTATTAATATAGATAAACTTTTGTTAAAATGATTACACAAGTGCTTCCTCCTTTGATATGATACATCTCTCAAATCATTATCAATGTCCTTTCCTTTATTATGTTGGCTTGTGTTTTTAATCAATGTAGATGTCATTGGTTGTTAAGTGATGCTTTAAATTTTTACATCTCCATTTGTTTGAAATCAAAAGAAGAATTTAAAATTTCAAGTTCTCTTGATAATTTTATGGAAAAGGAGTCCACTGTTGTTCTTGAGTTAGGGTTTTTGGCCTCTAACATTAGAAAAAAGGTTTGTGGTGTTTTAGGTTTTATTTTTATTTTTTCGGAAAATATAAATAAAAGAAAGTTCATAACATGTTGTCTTTGATGTTGGGTCCTAGGTTCAAAAACTTACATTTAATTATTCATTTATTGCCTTGAATAAGGCAAGGTCATTATTGAATAATATGATAGAAATATTATGTATCCCATGTTGTTAAAATGTTTTTATCATTTGCACCACTTGTCAAAAAATGTCATTATTAACAAAAAAGCTTGTTAATAAAAAACTTCTAATTTTAGAAGGTTTCAAATGTATGCAAAAGATATCAAATGTCCTCTTCAATGGTGTGAGAAGCATGAATATATGTTTTATATAGTTGGATTCCTTACCTATTAGGTCCTGGCATATTGGTTTGCAAATTGAAACTAAAAGGATTTTTTCTTTGTTGAGAATATTTATTAATTTTCAAAGATGTTTGCAATAGGATAATTTAGATAAATTAATATTTGTTAACAAAAATTGGCCCAATGACCTTAGGGTTGGTTATAAACCCTTCTCTAATTTAATGGTGTTAATCGAAGTTAATACAAAGTTAGATGCAGAATTAGATGAATTTGAAGGAACATTTGAAAGGGATGAGATCTTGGAAATAAAATTTACACTATAAAAAATAATGTAACATTTTAATCATTATTTAGACATGGTTTTTTTTTTATTTTATTTTTTTTAAAACGAATATAAATTTGAAATCTAGATTGTGAAAATTGGATATGAAAACTAATTTTTACAACATTTGTGAGAACCACTTATCTAAATACTTGCTTGATTATTATTATTATTAAAATGATATCCTAATTGGTTATCATACATCTATATTATTTTTAAAAAGAATTAAACTTGGTGGTTTTCATAAAAAGGGAAATAATAACCCAATGTTGGTTCTTTCTCATTTTCAAAAATATACAAGGTGGGTTAGGGTCAGGTATATAGACCTTTGATCAATGATTATCAAAAATCAAAACATTGGTTTTCACCAAGTGCCAAAGTTCTCAAAACAATAAAAGAATTCATCAAATAACTTATCTTGATCTTTTAGTTTTTTGTTGATTCTTTTATGAAACCCTTTAGTTCATTGGCAATTTTCAAATACTTTAGAATTGAGGCTAGGAATGTAATTGATATAAGTGGTCACATTTTATTGGTTGGTATAATGCTATTAATTAAAAAAATGTCAATTTTGGGCTATGCTTAAGCAGGTAGAATTGGATCCAGTTTGGAATTAAAGTTTTAGGAAGTTTGATTTCAAAAACCAAAAATCAAGAATCTTGAAATGTAATGAACCAGGTCTAAATTTAGACCAAAGGTCTGCTCAAAACCAAAAAAAAACTTGAACCAAAAGGAGGGATTCTTTCAAATTTTAATGAAAGTTGAAATTAGGATGAGTTTTTCTTGAAAAGCAAAGCAAACCAATGTTGCCTAGTCCTTGGTTTTGATAAGAACTTTTGGTTTTAGTGTTTTCAAAAAAGGGTGTTCAAATTTGTGAAACCTTTAGTTTCAATGTTTTCCCAAAAAATTGGAGCATTGGAGCCTGATGTTTTTGTCCACATACATTAGACACACTAGATTATGATAGATTAGTAAATCAACCACTAGTTTACTTCAACTAATTAAAAGTGACTACAATTTGTTAAAAGTGGCTAACTAACTGAATAGTGGGGCCTACTTTATCCCTTTCCTAAAATTGGTATTTGTTAACCTAAAGAATTTATACTTATTTATAACCTATAGGTAATTGACTTTTTGTTTTTGGAAAAATCTTGCTAGATTTCCACCTTGAATCAAGGCTTTCTACCTTTAAGCCTAAAAATGGGGGGTTTATTTTGGCAAAATTGCCTAAAGGTGCACACATGCCCTACATTTTTTTCAAAAGAACCTAGTGAACCTTATTGTCAAATGTGATGAACTCTCAAAAGCTTTAGTTGCCAATTGGTGCAATATCATCCTTCAAGATCCCCATTGCCCTAAATGGTTGTTACTTTATTCACTACCATGGTTTTGATGTTGACAATGTTTATTACCACTTCATGTCACCTCTAGAAGGTGGTAGGCTCTCACCATTGCCACCTTTGCCTTTTTTGTTGAGATTGTTGATAGTATGTAGTTATGCTATAGAAGTTATGTTTAATAACAAATTTTTTGAAACTAATTGCAATCCATTTGTGTCTTAATGTGGTTTTATAGTTGAACAAGTTGATTTGAGGGTGCAAGCTTTGAAGTTCAATATGATGAGGATGATATTCTTTCTACAAAGTAAGGTCACTACGCCAAAACATGGCAAATATGACTACACCCATTATTGGGTTTGTAGTCATAAATGCCATTCATTACTACATGACTATGTAGTGAATATGGGCACATTGCTTATCCACTAGTCATATTTTTGTTGTAGTCGCAAATGCCATCAAATATATTATATGTTAATTTCAATTTAATCCAGCCATTTGGTAGGTAGGTAGGTAAGTAGGTAGGTAAGTAGGTAGGTTTTAGTAGGTGGGTAAGTAGGATCCTATTTATTTTTTGGTGACAAGCCTTCTTTATTGGTTCATCACAAGTAATATTTGCACTTTGAATATACTTAGTGCATATATTGTGTGTAGACCAACATTTTTTTCATCTAGTTATATAGTTTCCAAAGTTGAATTTGTTGATGAAGGATATGGGATAAATTTATAACATCATCTCACATCATCCTTTGTCTAAATGAGAATAAATAAATATCATTCTTCAAGATTTTTCCAAGATCCACACGTCTATAAAAACAAATTAACAAAAATATAAGTAAATTGATTAAAATTGCATTTGAATCTTCACTATTTCATACATCTAAACAACAATGATATCTTGAAGTTTTTTTCTTTTTCTTTTTCTTTCCATAAAATGATTTGTAAATAAACATATTGAAAATCAACATGGTTATATATATATAATTTTCAACATTTAGAAATTTTATTTAAAATATTTAAATGTCATAATTTATTTTTTTAATTTCAAAAATTTTATCAATTTTTATATTCTTTGTTATTCAGCACATGGAAACATGAAAAAAATGCCATTTTGGGGCATTGAATTTCTTTTGAAATTCAGTGGATATCATAAATAAAAATATATTTTATTATTTAATGTCAAAAAAAATTTTAAAGTCATTTAAATAAACCTTTGAGCAAAAGTCTCAACTTAAATGTTTTGATTATATTATAAGCATCAAAGTTTTTACTTAATTTATGGTTTCAAGAACTTTGGCAAAAAAAATGCCATTTTTTGAAAAAAAATGCCATTTTTTGAAAAAAAATGCCATTTTTTGAAAAAAAATTCAAAAATGAAAAGAAAATTCCCAAATTTGTTTTAGCCACTATCCAAAAATTCACATTAAATTATTCATGACTCTAAAGAAAAATTTCTAGAAATTATAAAGTATTAGTTATTTATTTGTGCACTAATTATGTGTTGAAAATTTACAAGTTTATAATATGCTTACTAATTATGTATGTCTACCTTCTAGTTATTTTCCCTTTTAATTAATAAGTTTTTAATGTTTCAAATTGTATATTATTAAATAATTGTATGAAGTTCATGAAAAAATAATTTAATCATGTAATCCTATCCATGAAAACTTTTAGTCATGTAGTCATATCCATGGTTACAAGAATACAATTAAGCACAAAAACATGGCATATATGACTAGAAATTGTCACTAGTCATACATGTCAAGTTTTGGCATAATGGATTGTCATTGCATTCATGCGTTTGTCATGATGCAATGAATGCATTCGGACATAAACGAAGCCCTACATCTTATTAATACAAGGTCAATTTAGGTCAACATGGGGTCAGCTAGGTCAAAATGAGGTTGGGTTGCCCAAAAAATAGTTAGGGGCAACCAAAAATCGCATCATTTGGTCACCATAAACCCTATGGCAATTGAAACAAATTTTGAGTGGCGTCCAAATTTTTTTCAAACAATGACCAAACTTTTTGGGCAAGAATTAAAAAATTTCAATCACTAAATCGATGGTGGAAATTAAACCTTGGTCCACTAGATGGCCACTTTTTTTGAAAGGTGATTGAATTTTTTTGAAAAACTTCAATCGCAAATTGTGGCAACCAAACATTAGTGACTAAAAATTCTCAGTCACCAACTATGGTGACCAAAAGTTAACAATTGAAAATTTTCAATCGCCTAGTTTAGTGACAAGAAAATAAAACATTTGGTCACCAATCTTGTGGCAATCAAATCTATTTTTGGTCACCATACATACTAGGGGAGCTCAAGTGTAATGAATTTTGTTTGTGCGTCAATCCCCCAACATACTAGCATGTTGAACATTGTGATTACAATTGTCATTTCTATGATTTCAGTTTTGCATTTGGGTGTGTGATTTGAAACTTTGCAATGGGGGGTTGAAAATTAAAACCAAGTGATGAGGTGGTTTTTTTCTCAAGTGGGGTTAGTAAGTGGCAATGGAACATCCTTTAGCCACCAAACCCCAACCTTGGATTCTTTATTTGACCTTCCTTTTAAAGCAAACCTTTGGATTTTTAGCATAAAAGGAATTTAAAAGAATATGAATAACATAGAGTTTTTCAAGATGTCTAGAATGTTAAACTTCCATGGGCTGAATCCATGGTCGTTTTACATGGCAAGGTGCATCAAATGAGATATAAGATTTTGTACCAAGATTGAAGGGAAAGAAAAGTTGTTGGCCCCCAAGTTGGACAATGTTTGGAAACATGGTGGAGGGAAGAAGCTGCTAATTATAATGTCAAAAGTTTGTAGAGTTTGGGAAATCAATAAAGAACAAATTATATGTAATAACTAGGATGTTACTTAAGTTTGCCATGGTGTTGTTCGAGAAAGAAAGAAAAAATTGGTCCAATTTGTTATTTATTTCAACATGTCTAAAAGAAAACCTATGGTTCATTATGAGAATATGAAAAACATGTTGCAATTCCTTGAAGTCAAAAAATTCCCAAGAATGCACTAATGGAGGCCAATTGGTTCAAGGATGGCATCTTGCATGCATAAAAAAGTCATCAACAAAACCAAGGATTTGATTTAAGCTACTGAATTCATTTTTGTTTCATGTGATGAAATTACCACTTGTGATCGATAGTCATGGGTTTCCATTAAATTAATTTATAATTTTTACCCAAAAACCAATATATTGCACCCTATATTTTTATTCATGTACTTTTTACTGGTTAGGGTGTCACATTATACTATTTTCTAAGGGTGTGCATGTTTGAATGTATCCCATGTCAAACAATATTTTTACATATTATGTTAGAATATAACCTAAGCAAGATATTAAAAACAAAATTGTTTCATTTCATTTTATAAAGTGAGAAATTAAAGTATGTTTGTGGAAACAAATATAATATACATGTGTAATCAAAAACACAAATATACTCCAAAAATAATTTAAATGATTTTTGATCTTTATGAAAGTTGAAGGTATATTGAACCATGTCATTTCACATAGTTTGAACCATGTTTGGATACCATGTGATTAATTTGAAAATTTTCATCTCAAAAAATGAGTTTTTTCAACAAAGATGCAATAAATGTGTGGTAAATTGAAAATTTGACAAGTAATCACATTCACATGGAAGATGACGAGGATAGCTAGATGGGGAATTTTTTTTATTCTATTAAAATTGATTATTATAATGACTAATGAAGTTTTAAAGTTAATGTAGTTAACATGAAACAATGGCCCTATACTAGTGGATACAATAAATATACCCATGGATCCTTCAATATAGATAATGAAACAAATTATTATTATTTAAATAGTATTACATAACATTAGTTTTGTAAAAATAATAATTGTAAAGCCCAAAAACCAAAATTGATACCCAAAATTAAATGTACCATACTTTTGGAACAATTATACTATATGTATTATAATAATAGACCCAAAAGTGCCCCAAAAGGGGTCATCATAATGTGCTTTCACCCTAAAGAAACATTGGTTGAACCAAAATTTGGTTAAAGTTTAGTTAAATATTGGTTAAATTAACATTTGACTAAAACTTAATTAAACATTATTTAAACATTAATTAAATAAAACTTGGATAAACCTTAATTAAACATCGGTTAAACAAAAACTTGATTAAGCCTTGGCTAAATATTGACTTTAAATTAAAATTTGATTAAACCTTGGCAAAATTAAAACTTTTCAATAATTAATAATTAATAAAGAATTATTTATTATTAGTTGCTATTAAATATTAGTTATACCTATTAATTAATAACTAATTAATTAACTTGTAACTGAAATTTAATAGTAACTATTATGTATTAAGTATAGTATATAGTGAATATTTAATAATCTTATTGTCTTATGTACCTAACTTGATTATTGAATACTAATTAACCTAATTTAATTATTTACTTATATACCTACCTACCTATTCATCTAACTATTTGTTTAACTAATTTTTCAACCTACCTAGCCCACCCACAATATATGCAAAATGTATATTTGACATGCCCTAAATGTAACATAGTCTATAAATATACTTTAATATATTTCAAAACACTATAATGTACATAAAACATATAGGTACATCACATAGAGGTAACCAAATTGTGAGTTTTTTGTATTAATTTGATATAAAGGTCTTTTCTTATATGAAAAGCCCAAAAAATAGTCAACATGGAAGGATGGTAAATTTAGTAATTACACCATAATCATAATAACAATAATAGTTTGAAAAGGATGTTGACTTGTTATAAAAATGAGAAAACATTATTGCAAATGATAATTAATTGCATAGTCACAAATTGAATAGTTGCATAATACAAGATTTTTTCTAGTATTTAAATGTGTTGTTCATGATGAATGTGCATGGCACAAGCCATTACACAAATCTAATAGTCTAAACTTTTCTAAGTTGGGCATTATGGAGAATATTGAGGATTTGTTGTAAAGCTTGTATGTGTATTTATTTGACAACCCAAAGAGAACTCAACAATTTGTTAAACTTGTCAACATCATGAAAACAAAGGGTCAATGCATTCTCAAGAACATCAAGGCATAATGGATTTCAAAAATGTTCCTTGTTAAGATAATGTTAAATGAATACAAAGCCCTAATTTTGAAAATGCATCAAAATTATTGTGTAAATAATCAATATGCTCATAATTTGGATCTACTTTTTGATTTGGAGGTAATGTTGGGACTTTTTTGCTCCATGCCAATGCTTAAAGGGTTGAATGAATTGATCAAATTTCATTGGGCGTTTGATTTAAACACTAGTTTGGAAAACTTGAACTTTCAAATTTTTAACATGTCCATCATGATGCATTGTCCTTGTTTTCAAACAACACTTTATGTGCCTATGATGTGAATCACATTCCAACAAATTGTTGATGATGTTCAAATGCAATGTTGTAAAACAACAACCAAGGTTAGTGAGGAGTTTTTAAAATAATTTCATGTGCAAGATGTGATGAATGTTTTGGGTCTAGTTTACCCACAATATTGGTTGAAATCAATATGTGAGGAAACCTTCCCTATCCATTTAGCTATCTTGAAAGGGGTTTACTATCAATTTAAGAAGCTTGGATCAAGCCAAACATGGATCCCAACAATAATAGATGATCACATTTTGGAGTTGCAATGTTTTTTTAAAAAAATCACCATGTAGTCCAATGCCTAGTGGGCTATGGATCAGCCCATGGATTTGAATCCCTTGTCCAAGCTTTGGGAAAAGTTCTCCAACAATGGCTTGTTATCTACCTATGTTGGTGAGTTCATGAAGGTGATAAAATTGGTGGTAATTTAGATTATGGGATTTGTGGAAGATGAAAGAACTTACTTGACCTTGACTTTCATGAAAAGAAGATTTCAAAATAGTTTTGTTTGGGCATTTGGATTTTGTGTTTTGAATGTTTGCACAACCTTTTTACACAATTGATATTGTTTTCTTTATGACAATGCCATCATTGTTAGGATTGATGAAAAAGAGAGGAGGGGTCTTTTGGGTTGAATTAACACAATTTCAAATAATGACTCATTATTGTTATAGGTAAATCAAAAGTTGCAATTTTTTAAAACATCTTGATTGCACTTATGGCATAGTCCATGACAAATTTGCACAATCACAAACACTACTTTACATTGCATTGTAATTTGTAAATGTTGGGCATGTTTAGTTCATCTTTCCAATTTCAAACTTTTCATTTTGCTTTTATTCTAGAATTTGATTGTGTATTAGAATTTAATATTTGTTAATGTTAAGTTCTAACATTTCAAAATTAACTATGGCTAGCTTTCTATTTTGGTTGTGTGGGTGAGGTTAGAGGTGACAAGGCAGGTTGAATATGTTCCAAATAACCCTCAATTTCCATGATGTTGGCCAATTTGGCCTTTGGGTATGGTGAAAGCACATTATGGTGGCCAAAAAATATTGTCATAAAATTTATTTTTGAAAATTTTGCAACTTTCAACTTCCACCAAGCTAATATTAAAAGAGATTTTCATAAATCATACTCAAAATAAGGTAGTTCAATTGCCAAATAATGCAATTACCACAAGAAACTACATTTTTTGATGAACATTAAGTGATTAAAGAATATATTTGTGAAAAAATAAAAATGTAATAATATATTGCAAAGTGCAAATATATTTTTTAAATGATTCAAATAATTTAAAAAATTGATGAAATATTTAGTTATATATTTAATATGATTTGATTGTAATATTTAAATTACAATTGTGATTTTACAAAAAACATTTGAACAAGTTTTTCATTCAGATGACCATAAGTGTGTTGAAAAATATATATTTTGTTGAAAAATTACTTTCATTTGCAAGATTACAAGAATTATACTCAAGGTCTTTGTATCAAAATCCATTCTATATGTTTATCAAAATGCTAAGCAAAAATTTTAAAAAACTGCCACAAAATAATATAAAATTTATAAAAAAGAGGACATTCTCTTGCCCAAAGTGGCCCCCTCCTAGTGTGCTTTTGCCCAATAGATTTATCTTTCCTTGGCTTTAAATTTTTTTATAAGTTTGCATCATTAGAACTATGATCTAATGTGTGGGTTGGAGGTCAAGGTCATGTGCTACCACTTGGTGCAATGTCCTCATGACCAGGATTCAACCCCCTCATGTGACTTTTCAACTTGTTTCACATTGATTGTTGGATTTCATGTGGTTTTGATTTTTTGCTCAAATATTAAGAACTTGTAAAAGTTGCTTGTATGTGTAATCAAAGATGTAATTTTGAACTCAAGCAACCCTAGTCAAGATTGCATCTCCAAGTTTTGCCATATGGACACTCTTGCACTCAGCCAAAAGACTGCACATTTTTTCTTGCTATGACCTAAATCTAGCCTAAATAAGTCAGAGAGTTATAATTTTAAGGACATATAAACTAGTGTTGGGTTTGTATGTTCTTTAGAGAGACCAGTCAATACTACAAGTATAAAAAATAAGACAATATACTCCCAAACAATTAGATCTTAATATGCAAAACATCTCCGAAATCAAAATCCTAAGCATATTCATCAGTAAGTTGCTGCATACTGATTAAAAAAAAAATAGTCAATTTTTATTTTTAATACCAAGATAACATCAATAGTGGTTTGTTATCAATTAAAATAATCACATATCATGTTCTTGCCAAATCAAGCTCAAGTGGGTATGGTACCTTACCTAGTCCATGAAATGACTATATGAAGATATATGGGTACCACTGTGCAAAAGGGATATTCTAAGGTCTCAAAGGCTATTCTATGATATCAATATCAATGTTCGTGTTGGTACTCATGACATTCCCAACCTACCAGCCCAATTTTAACATAAACCAATGTTGGATGGTTCTAGGTTTTTGGTAGGGCCTGGGCCCCATGAAAAGACTTGCTTCAGGTCAAGCCTCAAGTCCCAAAACTCAGACCCAGACCTGATCTGGGAAATGCCAGGTTCAACTAGACCCATCATAGAACTGGCCTGTGGATTTTAAGGCCCTTTTAAAAAGGTCTGGGTATTAAGGCCTCTTTAGGAGGGGCCATAAATCCACCCACGTCCCTTTTGTTTTCCTTTAGACTTGGATCCAACAGGTACCCAAAATATAAAAGGATGCTCAATTTTTTTAACTTTCATGTATGTTCTATAGCCAAATTTGGCTAAATCTTCTTGTAAACAATTGCCAATTAGGTTCTACATCACAAATTTAAGAAAAAAAAACCTAATTAGGTTGTGTAACTTAACATTTTGAATAAATGTGCAAGATTCAAGCTATGAAATGAGGAGTTGGTGATATTGAAAATTGTGAGATTATGGTGCCATTTGCAAGATGTGTTTAGATTTCATTTAATAATCTTCAACTTTAATATCTCTTTTTTAGGTTCAAAGTCATTGAATGACTTTTTACCCATCATTTTTCATTCTAACCTATCGAAAAACAGGTAGGACCCTTTGTCCAAAAAAAAACCCAGGTGTAACTATAGGAATAGTGATGGTGCCACCAGGGATAGCTCCATAGGCACTTCCAGAGGGCGGGGACAACAAATGCCTTTTCAAATCTCCCCAAGTCTAAGTAACAAATTGTTATTGATTCTACAGCCTGTCCACTTATTAGCTTTTGCCTCCATCTTGAGATGGGCTGTTGCTGCAGGGGAGGGTTCTTCTAGGTTAGGAGCTTTATGGGGTTTACCTCCCTTTTCTTTAGTTGATTCGCTCCATGCAAATGGTGGAGGCTTGGGTTCTTAGTGGCTCCATTTCCTCCTTGAGGCCCACCATTAAAGGGTTTATCATCTTGCACAAAATTTCAACTGCACCTCTGATCCACCAGCAAGTGGTGGGGAAGGAGGGAGGGGTGGATATCAAAAGGAGTCAGAACTAGATCTCCTATTTCACACATGTACTAGAAGAAGCCTGCACGTTGCAAGTCTTTCCAAGATTTGTTTTGTGAAAAGGGAGAATGAATGTTGTGAGCCTCAAAAAACTTAATATCTCCTTTTCCATTCAACAAATGGAACTGCAGGCAACTTGGCAAGTGGCTTATATGTTATCATGTTTGCAACCTGTACAAGGATTTTGGACAAAACCCCCCAAAAAAGGGGATAAACTGGGTGGTCTTACTTTTTGGTTCTGAGCCTTTAGTGCCAGGGGCCCACCCCATTCCAGTCTCCTTTCAAGCACTCTAGGAGAAGCCATGGACTATTGCAGGCAACTTGCTTAGGCTAGCTGTGTCACACTGAGTAGACTAAAGTTTCTTGAATAGTGGTAGCACAAAAAGCAAGAGTGAGAAAAACTGGCTAAGTTCCAAGTCCTTGTACCCCATAGCCAAGTTGCAAGGTTGTTTGTCTCCTCTGGTCTAGATCCTGAAATAAAATGATTGAACCCAAAATCTTAAGTCAAGAATTGCAAAGGTTTAACCCCCCTTTCCTTCTTTTGATCACTTGAGCAACTTCCAACATTATCTTTTAGCCAACCCCACACAATAATGTCCTAGCCTAGTCCTCACTAGATCTCTCCTCTACCAATAATCTTTTTCACCCTATCCTTATGCAAAGTTGGTGTGACAAATGCTTCCTTTTCCTGTTGCTAGGGGTATTGCTTCATTTAGAAGGTGGGTAAGAGCAGCTCTTCCAGGGGTGTGTATAAATGGTATGTATGCTGGTTTGGGACCACAATCGGCTTTGGGCCAATATATGTGAATAAGATTTAGTTCTCTGAGAGCATCTCTACCCAAAGTAGTAAATTGGCCCATCCAAATTATTTTAAATAAAGAACAGCCTTCAAATAATGCTAAACTCAGTTTGGGCCTGAAGCGATGCCCAGATAGAGTGACCTCCAAGAGGACCAGTAAAAGGGAAAAAAAAAAATTGATTGGTCAGCTGTAGTGATTGGCCCAGGTGGTGACATTTAAATAGTCTCTCACTGTATGTTGTCAATTTATGGGTGAAGAATTGAGATGGGGGTATAATTAACATCGCGTTGAATGTGCTAAACACTCATAGAGGCCCAAATAGGGGGTGTTGGTGGAGATCCTCTAAGAGCAAAGTCTAGCCATGCCCTCAATTTGGGTTAGAGCATGTCTGCTCACACCCCTTATTTCTGCCTCTACCAACTATTATCACATCTCACATGACGTGTAAATTGTTTCTCCAGACCCACCCATGAAAACACAAAATTGGGCAATCATTTTGGCTGACCGATCAAAAGCAATCAATTTTTTACTGGGCCTTGTGGAGACCTTTTTTTATAAAAGCCAAAATTAAAAATTAAAAAATGCAAAAAAAGTGATTTTGGAGATTTTTTATTGTCAAAAGTTAAGGGGGGGGGGGGATTAGTAAAAATCACCAGAATATTAAATGTATAGCCAAAAATATAGTAGGATGATTACAGATTCGTACTTCATATCTGGTTTAGAACCATATTTTGCTAAATCACTACTTTTTAAACATCTTCCTATGGATGATCGCCACTTTGGCTACAAACGGAAATTCCTCAAGTAGACACTGATCTCGTACAAATATTCAGGTCCAAACTCATTTTCACAACACTCGAAGGTGCTTCATCTAAAGTTACCGTGTACCAGTAATTTTACTACTCACACTGGACCTAGTTAGAGCACAACTCCACTTGTGCTCAGTATGTGACCCTGCAAATTAAAATTGGATAAAGAAACGTAAACATGCCAGTTTGGCTCACCAAAATGGTTTTTCCATAGTTTGTTGAGGCTGGTTAAAGGCACAGCAAAACCTAAACACCTGAACCAATCACTCAATCACGGACCCATTCGTTATATGCATTGACTGACTTCCCCATGACGGACACCATGCCTTCCAATGCTTGTGAACAAGCAAATTGCATTGAGAAACCACAAAAAACTGAATCAATTAGGTTTCATCCCTTCATGTTTGTTGAGAAGTATCATCTATATCTTCACATCGTGATGAGCCTAAACATTTCTTGCACAGTCACACCAGTTCCATTAAAAGTTGCTCCAGGTGCACACGGCCTCATTCCACCGATCCAGGGTTGAAGCTGCTGTTGAGTCAGAGTGCCCACTTGTGTCTTCTTATGTTTGAAGTCTGGATAACCCATTCTCTTCCTATGACCAGAGGTCCGAATTCAGCTGATCAGCTAAGAATGCAATTTCATGTTGCTTAGCTCGGACTAAGCTATTACAACTCCCTACAAATAACAGTCTACACTTACATGGATGATCAAGGACATCATATTGATTACCTTCTCCAATCCATGATCTTGTCATTAGCCAAATGGAGCTCTGCAACCAACAGGCTTCATCAAGACCCAAGTTTCTTCTGTATCACTCATGCATAAATAGACGATCACAATGCATGGTCACCTCCAATCCCCCCATCAAGTTGGCAGCTGAAAATAAGACCTTCACTTTATGATACAACATAGATGGAGAAGACATTGCTACTAGACATGTTTCTACAGAAAAGATACCAGGCTACTTGACATCCCTGGATGTTAAATGTCTATGTTTCCATAGAAAGTTCAATGTCTCAAATGTGTCAAATAGGTAGGTTGTTGGATCAAAACTATAAGTTGTAAGGCTTCAAATTATACATTCTCTGGTGTTGGTGGATCTAAAATTAAAATCTTCTGCTAAACCCTTTGAAAAAGAAGAAACAGCAGACCCATTGATCTATTGATCTACCCTAAAATGGGCTTCCATTTTGGCAAACCACTGAAATCCACAACCCTACATCACTACATCAATATCATCTACAACTACCCACTGTTTCAACCCTAATTCAGGTGTTCATTTAATAACAATCTAGCATATAGTCAAATTCAGGAGATTGTAGTAGAAAGTAACATCTTGTTGCAAAGATAAAATGAAGCAAACCAGCTTAGTTTTGACATTGAATTGCCTACAAAGGAGGTTCAAATTGGATCAAAATATTAGAGGATGTGTCCAACATCACAATCACATTGTAACCTCAATGTGATCAAAATCTTCAAAATTTCTGCTTGCTGTTGACCATCCTTTTTTTTTATACTGAATGTCATTTTTATTGCCCTTTGCCATGCTCCATCTGAGCAATGTTTATGTTTCCAAGAATCTGAACTTAGACTACATGATCTCCATGTTTTGGCTTCGCCATTCCATAATATCCACCCTGCCTATCTAGTGGAAAATTCCAAGGCATTTATGTTGTGGATTGCCCCATCAACTATGAGTGCATCCACAAACCCCACAAGAAGCCTCTTGAGCACTAACTCGATGTTCTCAACTAGTTTGCAACCACTAGGTTCCTGGTTAGGTCATGCAATTTGGACATCATGCTTTTGTTCAGTGGCAAGTCCATGAGTGCAAAACTGTAGCACAAATCAATTGGTAGAGGAGTCCTAGTTCAGGAAGAATCGAGTATTTGTTGGATTCCTATGAAAGCACTTCACTGATTTTCACGCACTACAATTTTGCAGTAATGAGTAGAATTAACTATGTTCACATTTTAATGTGAATTTCTTGCAAGTGGAGATGTATATATATAATAAAAGGAAATAAACTTCTTCCAAGTGTAAATGGAAAAAAGTTTTTTGTCATTGTTGTTCAACGAACTTTTTTTGTGTTCACAAGATTTCTTTCCTTGCTGGTGACAAATTTCTTACTTCACTTATTCTTTTTTTTGTTTGACATGCAATATACTATCTTGTTCATGCAACATTTCTAGTGTTCACAAAGTTTCTTTTTCTAGACCAATAAAAAGAATACACAACCAAGTTCAAAATCAAGCACTGCCAACTACAGCCCAACACCAAACTGCTAGCCGAAAATTGGTTGTTTCTATTCATGTTCTGCAACTTTCTTTTTTGCAAATTTTATTTCTGTTGTATGCTAACATATGTTTTATACGGAAGTTTTCTGATCCCAATGCTCCAACAAAAAAGTTTGCACATGAACAAAGAGAACAAAACTGTGCAAAAATTGGACATTTTTTTAATGTTCACAAAATGTCTTTTCCTAGACATGTTAATTTTCTAGCAATGTTGTCCACAACAAGGAATCGTGAATAAACAAAGGAACAATTTGTACACAAAGCCTACTCTTTAATTGTGGAGTGCAAATAGTCCACTAGTGAATCATTTGTGCACAACAAGATTTCTTATTCACACAATGTTATTTTGTAACAAATTGTTACACTTTTGCACAAGTTAATGCATTGGATATGGAAAAACACATCTATTTTTTTCTCTGTTAGGACCATTGTATCTCCATTACGAGATATGGACACTACCTTGGAGCCTAATTATGCCCAAATTGTGTTGGCTCACAAACGTATATATTAATTTGTGGAGTTTAATTGCAGCAAGTGAGAGCCACACCACCTCAAATGGTATTTTCACACAAAGGTGGCGGGGAATTTGTGACCCGACCAATAATCACTTGCTGCTTACTCTGCTGCATCTGCTTGATGGCCTCTGCTCGCCTAAACGCTGCCTACCCACATGATATCCAAAGGATGTCTTTTACTTATCTATCCATGTAAAGAATTGGAGAACTGTGCTAACAGTCTCTACAAGTTGGCAAGAAACTGGTTTTGCTGTAAGGACAGGAGCTCCCAATGCAATCACAAAAGAAAATGGGCCAAAGGTCCTACTAGTACTAGTTGATTGCAATGAACTCACAGAACAGAAAGACCCAAAAGACCCTCCATCCTTGGTTAGTAGATCTAGCCACAAGACTCCTTAAGGAGTTTACTCTTTCAGATGTTTTATGAAGCACATGAGATTTAAAAGGATATTATTTTGTATGCTATGGAGTAATAGAATATTAAAATAATAGTTCATTAAAAATAGGAATGTTTTAAATATATTTCTTAATTCAATTCTTTGCACCTTATTTCCATTGAAGTGAATTATAAAATTTATTTATTTTTGTTAAGTTGTACCCTATATTTGGAAAACAATGGAAATAACCTCCCCTTTGAGACTCATGTTTTTATATGTGATGCTAGTCAAGGTTAGCAAAATTGATAATATCATCCCAAGTTGAAAGTATGATTAGGTAATATCATTAAAAATGTCACACCTTCATTTTTCTGAACCCATCAAACTTCATAATTTATAATTAAAAACATTTTTAATTATTATTTTTTTAAAATACATTAATTAAGTTGTATAAAATTTGAAACTTTAATGACATAAAATATATTTTGAATTTTGATGTTTCTATCCGTTGCATTTTAAAAAGTTTCAAAAATGTAACGATGGTTATTTTCATTTCACTTTTTTATTAAAAATATTTTTGAAACAAGGTTTGGTCTTTATATATATATATATATAATTTTCAAAATTATTTTAAATGTTATTCTACTTGATTTTTTAATAAGATAATTGAGAAAATATTTTTAAATTATGAATTTGCAAAGTTCACAAATGTGATTCTTGAAAAAACCATGAAAATTAAGAATATAAATTTGTAAAAATTCTCATCATTTTTATTCCAAAAAAAACTTAAGATCATATATTTTATAATGGAATGAATAAACATTTTTAAAAAAATCTATTGTTATAAAAACATCTCAAGAAAAAGGTCCAGACCTATTATTTGATCAATTAATTTTTTTAATCACTTTTTTTTTTTTTTTTTTGGTTGTTCCTAATGGGTTCACCCAATCATACTTTCACTTTACCCACACAAGGATTGTCCCTCTAAGATGATTTTGCTAAACAATTTGTAGTTTTGGGTGGTGGGTCTGCATTGATACCTGTTCGAGCTGGAGTTTGGATTGATGACATTTCAAACTGGCTCCCAAGCTCAACCCTCCCCATGTGTTTTCTGATGTTTTAAGTGTCTTGGGTGCTTTGGAGCCTCTTTGCCAAGGATCCTGCCCAGCAGCAGTGGCAGCTGCAGCTGCCTCCTTCTCTTTCTCCAGCTTTGACAGCTTCTTGATTCCTATGTTTGCAAGGCTGGACTGTACCCAACCCAGCTCACCTGCACAAGATGATTCTCATGCTTGCACTCATCACTTAAATCCTTTTTGACAAATTCTCCCTCGGATCTAGAAAGCTTTGATTGCAACATGTCTGCAGGGGAGGTTGCTTTTTTCTTTTCCAAATGATGTGCAAAAAAATATAGGCTGAAACTTGATAAAAATAAATAAATTTTATGATTCATTTCAATGTAAATAGGCTGTCAAGAATTGGATTATCACTATATATTTTAAATATTCTTAATTTTAATAAAATATTCTTTTAATGTTTCATTATTTCATAGCATACAAAAAATACTCTTTTATCTCACATGCTTCATAAATACACAAAGAATAATCTCCCTGAGTCTAAACCTCAGGATCCAATGGATTGTGTTTATGATGTTTTGCAATAGTTGCAAAGATGTGCTCAATGTCAGCACAATTTCTCTCATATGAATCCCTCTTCACCTGCACAACTCTGCTGAGTACAGGTTCAGATCCCTTAAAATGGGAAGAATGGATGCAATCCTGCAACTAACTATCTGGGACCATTTGTGTAGATGCTTTTTCTCTCTCTAACTTTGTATTGAAAT
>Ga0209611_10001047_pt1 | contig 45673 bp, 40 predicted proteins | sample S1TSphgellanicum_3_FD_187693 | JGI IMG/M metagenome (GOLD analysis project Ga0209611, IMG submission 187693) | Host-associated microbial communities from peat moss isolated from Minnesota, USA - S1T2_Fc - Sphagnum magellanicum MG (SPAdes) (version 2) | ecosystem: Host-associated > Plants > Peat...
CTTTCTAGAAAGCTATGGCAAGCCAAATTTGAACAATCTATGTGTGAGAAACAACATTTTAAGTGACTAGTGGTCTGCAGCAAGGTTGGACATGGTGTTAAGTCCTTAAACATTGGTTTGGATGAATGACAATTTGGCACAAAGTCCTAGAACGTGTAGTGTGTGAGCTTGGAAAAATATATCTATCAATTTTAATCATAAATAATGCATAGGAAGTAGGTTACTTAATTTCAACTACAAACGCAATCTAATTTCCGAAATTACATTTGTATTTTTCCTTCATTAGTAGCATTTGTGCTTCCATGCATAATCACCTTGTAGAACCGGGAGTAGAGGGACGGAAAGTCACCTCACAATAGGTTATAATTAGGGCACAACAATAGTCTTCAAAAAAGACCCTAGAGATTGAGATCATATAATGATGCCGAAAAAGTTTGCCACCTCATCAAATGGAAGTGACAAAAAATGGGAAAATAGATGGGGCATGTGATGGCAAGAATATATGGGATGACAAGATTCGGGGTTTTGCACCACACCACCTTGACATGGCAATTGTGAAGGTGGGGGACCAAAACATTGTGGACATGGGTGAACTCCATAAGGTAATGGACATTGAGTTTGAGTATCTTCAACATGAGTTGAATGACTGGGGGTTCAAAGATTGTGTTAAATAATTCATGAAGTCTAAACGGTCTTGGCTCAAAAAGCAGTGGATTAAACATGGGCACACATCTTGCCCTATGGGTGTGGAAACATCCCAGTGAAACACCCTTGTGGCATATTGGTCTAAACGTGCAACAAAGAAGAGGATTGACCAACTTACAAGTGCAAGAGGTGTAGTAATGAAGGTCAACAAGTATGGACAGGGTGGAAAAGCAATGGCTAAACATAAATTGGTAACATATTGTCTTCAACCTACTATGTTACGGGATGTTTAGTGCAATGGGAAATTTGTGTTGTAATTTATTAATTATAGACATGTGCTTAAAGTTTGGTGTGTTGCAAAAACTAGCATCCCATCGAAGCCCATCGTTGTCTAAGATGGTGGTAGCTGCATGTTTTGATTTTGTTGGCAACCCAAATCTAGTAAGTGCCCACATATTGTTTGTATTCAAATGTGGAAGGGGCTGTGTGGCACCTAGTCTAGATGTGAATATAGACATCTAACCATCATTGACACAAATTTAATTGATCCAAATTGCATATTCTAGTAGCAATTAATTTGTTCATGGCACGTTGATATTACGAATCTTTTGGGGTCTACATCAAGATGTTGTGTTGGTGCTTGCATTATACATAGGGCTAACAAAAGGCCAGAACTTCATGGTGCATTTTGCAAATTAAACAGTTGAAACCATAACACCTAGGTCCATCCTAAATACCTCGAATATTCACTTTTACATGCAAATAAAGTATAGCCATGTTGTTGAATTGCTATAAGACAAAGGTTTCCAAAGCTAATACAAAATGACAATTAAAGTGGAGCCCAAGTTACACCGCATAGCAATATATGCGTACTTTTCAAGGGCATCAAGATTTATTTAACTACTACTAGCCCTTGTAATTTGGGCAAGTAGAAACTATATTTGGGTATGTTACTTGAACTATCCATATAAGTATAAACATTGACTATTATGAACCCTTGGATCTAATACTATAAAGACCAGGCATGGGGTACTATGTATCTAACACAAGTTGGTTTGGAATGGTGGTTTACTATGGCAAAAGTCTAATTCAACCTATCTTTCTTCACAAATTAAAGCAATCAAAACCAAGCTCTTAAAAATGGTTGGGCATGTAGAAAAAGTGTTTGAAGTAGCTATTGCAAGAGGCATTAAACAACTTCATGCAACAATGGAGTCTACCATGGCAAGGTTCTTAGCATAAGCAAATGCTAAGGTGCATGCTATAGGGCAAACAAATGTGACAACTATTATTGACATTGAAACAATGGCAACAACCTCTACCATAGTAGTCGAGGCAGACATTCTACAGTTACACATAGGCTTTGACCCTATTAAGCTTGGGGTGGGATTTGAAGACAACGCCACTAATGGACAAAAGGGTCTAGCCCATGATAGCAAGGTACGTTAAGGCCTTAGCATCATGGCATGTAGTTTGCACTAAATCTAACAACATGATTCATTGAACAATAACACATGTTGGAACTAGGGTTGACCAAAATCTAATGGGATGGTAGAGCAAGAAGAATACCAAGTTAGAGCCAAGGGAGGGCGTGAAAAGAAGGGCACGTGACGCACTCCCAACTCCTGGAAGGACTAAAATGTGAATCCAAGTAGAAGACAGCGGAAGAGGGAGGAGTCGAAGCACGCTCCCTAGCTCACAACACCTTGAAGGGTAGAGGGGCGTGTTGGAGCTCCGGGATGGGACTAGGAAGAGTTAACAAGCTTCACTCACTCACATAGGCCTGCATCAAATGCAAATACCAAATTACTCCATTTACCTTTTTTGACACACCCCCACATTCTTTGAAAGACTCAAATGCGAGTCCAAAAATGAAAAGAATGGAAGAAAAAGGAATTAGTGTACGTTTCTTAACTTGTAGCACTTCGGGGGTAGAAGGGCACGCTAGAGTTCTAAGATGAGGATTAGCATGAATGACAAGCAAATCATTTATTCACATGACTTGGGGGAAGCCACCACCTTCCCCCTTATAGTATACTATGTGGCTAGCCATGGAGCCTACATCCAAATGGCTTTTCTCTCCCGGAACTCCTGAGTGGGAGTCTCGAAATCGCGCCAATTGGGACTCTCGTGACTTTGGAGCCTCATAATTTTGCGAGCAAACCTCGGATCGAAATGCGTTCTAAAGCAAAGTTGTAGCTCTCGTTGAGAGCTTTCTAACAGTATATTGCACGCCCTCTATAGTCAAGTAAATCGGGTCGATTGTTAACTTTTTCTGGTCAGGAGTCAAACTGGCAATTTGACTCCCGACCCTTCTTTTGGCCATAACTTGTGTTTTAAATGTCTAAACGAGCACTAAGAGACCATTTTAGACATCTAAGTTCCAAGAAATTTCCAATGATATAAAGAACTTTACAAGTCATTGAGTTTTGACCCCTGAAATTGTTTTTTGAAGTTTTGGAAGTCCACCTAGACTCCATTTCCCAAAGTGGGAGTTGCCTTGGGAATGTGAAGGTTCACTCCCTCGTACTTTCTCATACTCCCTCATACTCTCTCACACTTTCTTACACTCTCGGGAGTATGTGATGTGACTCCCAGGCTTCCTCTTGGCCCGCAACCTTATAACCCCTTTGCCTTGGCTGCGAGCCTAAAGCTAGGGTTGTGATAGCACGCACTAGAATGTGTAGGGTGCCAATAGCAGAAGAAGTGAGAGTGAGGGTGCCTTAAGAGCTATGTGTGGTTAGTGAAATGCATGGAAACAAACATAACAATCAGGAATAAGGCCAAATGTGTTGTGGACCAATATTGGCTTAAGATGTATAGTGGGATGTTATGGGTGCATAATTTCAGCTAGGGGATAAGGTAGCATTGATTAGCCCTACCAAGCTGGACAGAATTGCTATTGGAAACAACTTGAAAACAAACAAAAAAACAAAGATTCAAGGTTCATGAAATGGAACAATTGTATTAATTAACAAAAAGATTACAAAGGTTATATGTTTGAAATGCTACAATCACAAAACTATGGCTTGCAATAACTAACAAAGTTTGAAGGTTTTATGTGCATTCAAAAACCATGAAAGGAGATAATGAAAGACTACTCAAAACCATTCTAATATATATTATCTCCTAACCCTAAAGTAGCCACCACTTAACCCTAACCTAGTTGTCACTTAATTGTAGCCGCCACCAAACCCTAACCCTAGCCACTTCCAAGCCTTAAATAACCTCCACTTCCAAACTTTAACCTACTATTCAACCTAACCTAATTATTATCAGGATGTGAATACTATTCATCCTTTTGATGAATGTTTAACACATTCATCAACATTGGGAATTAAAAATGAATAGTATTTTTAACACTCCCACTTTATGAAGTTTATAATCTGAACATGGTTATCAATTTATTATGTCGTTATTTTAATAATGCCTTGGTAAGCACGTCCGCCACCATGTCCTCCGTTGAACAATATTTGAACATAACTTCACCATTTTCAATTCATTTTCGAACAAAGTGATGTTACACATCAATGTGCTATGTTTTAGCACGTTGGGTGGGATTCTTCATTAATGATATTGCACCTTGGTTGTCACATCGAATCACCATCTCCTTCTTCTCTTTCATATACCTTAATTCCTTCATGAACTTTATCATCCATATGGTTTCCTTAATAACTTGCGTACTTGCCATGTATTTGACTTCGGTCGATGACAAAGCAATTATGGGGTGTGGTTTACTATTCCAAGAAATGACTCCACCTCCCATCATGAATACAAACCTTGTGGTGGATCTCCTATCTTCAAGGTCACTAGCCCAATCCGCATCACAATATCCGACCAAATCTTGGGGTGGTAATCCTCCGAAGCGTAATTTGAATTGCAAAGTGCCTTGCAAGTATCGAAATGCGCTTGACCACAATCCAATGTTTAGGCTTGGATTAGCCATGTGTTGACTCACCATGCTTATTGGATATGTCAAATTTGGCCAAGTACACAATGTGGCATACATCAAGGATCCCATGGCTTGTTAATAAGGAACCTTCACCATCTCATTATCCTTGTTCACATTCTTCTTCAACTTTGTTTTGGGATCAAGTGGCACTCTAATGGCTTTATAATCTTCCATGCGAAAGCATGTGAGAATTTCCTTGAGATACCCAATTTGGTTGATGTAAATAAGACGTTGTGCATGATCCCTTTCCACTTCCATGCCAAGGAAAAAATGCAAATCGTTAAGATCTTTCATTTTTGAACTTTCAAAAAAGTTCTTCTTTCACTTGCAAAATCTTATCCTTATTATTGCACACCAAGACAAGATCATTGACATAGATGACAATGAAAAATTTGACATCTCCGACTTACGTGTACACACTAAAGTCTGCATCACTCTTCACAAATTCGATGCTTTTCAAGAAAACATCTAACTTTTGGTTCCAAGCCTTTGAAAATTATTTCAACCCGTATAATGATTTATGAAACTTACATACAAGATGTTCACCTTCATATGTGAATCCTTCGAGTTGTTCCATGTAGATCTCCTCTTCAAGGTCACCATTAAGAAATGCAATTTTTATGTCCCTTTGATGAATTTCTATGTCTTCAATGGCCGCTAGTGTAAGGATACAATGAATTGACACAAATTTTGCAACGGGTGCAAAATTTTGGTTGTAATCGACTTAAAATGTTTAGGTGAAACCTCTTGCCACAAGTTTGGCCTTGTAATGTTCGATTCCACCATCAACCCCATGTTTGATTTTGAACACCCATTTGCAAGAAATAGGTTTACTACCCTTTGGAAGTGGCACCAAGTACCAAGTGTTGTTGACAACAACAGAGTCATATTTTTTTTGCATGGCAATCTCCCACTTCTTTGCATTTTCGCCTTTCAACACCTCTTCCACGGTTTGAGGTTCTTCCGAAAAATTGATGGTGGCTCGTTCCACCTCTTTGGTGGCAATGCACCAATCACAAGGCCACTCTTTACGTTGTCTTTGGGGCTTTTCTTTTCATCCATCTTGTTGTGTTTCATTCAAACCTTCAAATGAGACTATTCTTCATTTTGGGAACATGAAGAACTTGAATGATGGTTATAAGCAACATTTTACCTTTAACTTACATTGTGGCCTTGATGTTCCCTTTGTTGATGGCCTCCAAAATGGTGTCATCTCCCATTACACCTTCTGTGGAACAATGGATTCGTAAGTGGTGAACCACTCTTGTTCAAATGTCATATGTTGTGTTGCGCCAGAATCCATGATCTAATTGCACGTCCTATGATCATTAACACCCAAGGCGGCAACAAACATTTGTTCTTGATTTTCACACTTTGTTTTATTTTTTTCTTTTTTCATCACTTGTTTTCTTCAAATAATTCCTCACAAAGTGTCTAGGTTTTTACAATAAAAGAAAAGATTTTTGTTTGCCTTATGAGTTTTGTTAAGCAATGTGACATTTTCCATACTTTCACTTTCTTTTTTTTTGGAAACCTCATGAAGTAATCGAACGATGATGAACTAAAGGTCAACATCTTTGGTGGACATGGATTCTAAACTCATGACCAAGTTATCAAAAGATGGGGGAAGGTTCATGAGAAGTACCATGTACACGTTTTCATCTTCAATCTTCATTTCAATGGAATATAATTGGTTCGTAAGTGCCTTCAGCATGTTGATGTGCGAAAGCAAGTCTTCCCCTTCTTGTATTTTGATGGTGAAGAACCTCCTTCGAAGAAACAACTTGTTTTTAATAGTCTTGGCTACGTGGACACCGCAAAATGTCTCCCAAGCACTTTTGACATTTTTGCAATCTTGTGTATAAGTTGTGCATCCGTGAAATGTTCACAAAGTAATGCAAATGCCTTCGTCGCCTTCTTGTTATAATCCATGATTTGATTTTTATCATCAGGAATTGTTGCACTCCCATCAACAAATTTCCAAAACCCATGTTTAGAAAGGATCATGCACATCTTAAACTTCCAAAGGTGAAAGTTGCCACCATCAAACTTTTCCATGACTTTCAAAGACTACATTTGGAAGGATGACATTTTGTTGAACACAAATGTTAAAACAAACATTCTATGCTTTTCTATTCAAATGAATTGCAAATGGGAAAATTTCAAGTTGAAAAATTTGCTAATGTTTGAAGACCTCACTTGAAATCTCTCCCACTCAATTGCTATTGTCAAAAAACAAAACCTTTACAAGAAACCCTCAAACATTTGGAAAACTTTCTTGCACAAATTTGAAATTTGATTTGAAACTTGTAACATTGGCAAAAAAATTTTTTTAACACACTTGAAACTTAAAGCTTTCAACAACTTGAAAAACTTTTCTTGCACACACCTCAAACTTGAAGGTTGAAACTCTCAACAACTCGAAGAATTTTCTTCCACGCATTTTTTCAAATTTCAACATTGAAATTATCAAGAACTTGAAGAACTTTCTTCCACACTTCACAATTTACAACACTTTGAAGAAGTCTTTTCCACACCTCCCACTCACTTGGAAAAGTTGCAAGCTCCTTGTATGCCACCATTTGGAAATGAATTCCCACTCACTTTGCAAACTAAAAACCTTCTTTCAAAAGGAGTCTCTCCTTTTTTTATGTAATATAAGCTCAAAACCTTTCACTACTTCTTGTTCTAACACAATGTCCTTTCTCTTGCTTGGTGTGGGCCCATAACCTATTGGAAACAACTTGAAAACAAGAAAGAAATCAAAGATTCAAGGTTCATGAAATGGAATAATTGTATTTACTAACAAGAAGATTACAAAGGTTGTATGCTTCAAATGGTACAATCACAAAACTATGGCTTACAACAACTAACAAAGCTTGAAGGTTCTATGTGCATTCAAAAACCATGAAAGGAAATAATGAAAGACTACTCAAAACCACTCCAATATATATTATCTCTTAACCCTAAAGTAGTTGCCACTTAACCCTAACCTATCACTGCCTAACCCTAACCTTAGCCGCCGCTAAACCCTAAGTAACCTCCACTTCCAAACCTTACCCTAGTATTCAACCTAACCTAATTACTATCAGGATGTGAATACTATTCATCCTTTTGATGAATGTTTAACACATTTATCAACATTCGGAATTAGAAATGAATAGTATTTCTAACAATTGCAATGGGTGTGGTAACAAGTATTAGTAGGCAACAAGGTGTACACCATTGCACCCAAGTTGACGTTGGGTGGTATCGGGTGCAACTTGCAGAAATAATGGAGTTTTTTGGCAATACTCCCTTACCCATAACAAATGACAATGATGATCCACCTCAGTTGCAGTTGAAGGATATAATGGGCAACAATTTGTTATGGAAGGGTCAATTCATGCATAAGGCAATGAGTAGGAAACAAGTATAGCTTATCTCCAAAGTGGCCCATAAGGAACTCATCATTGGTCTCCCCATCCAGTTTGCAAAAGAATAATGAGATGTTTCCATACCATAAAGAATTTTGGGAAACAATCTAACATGCATTGTATGTTTCTTAGATGCAAACTACATTATAACCGATATGAATATCAATTTGAATGAACTAAGTTTAAGACCTTGAATGATTCCATGTGATATGCATCTTGTTTATATTTCAAACCATAATTTATATGGTAGTGAGATATGTATTCTTTGTGATATTGCTTCATGGAGTATCTACTCTCATATTACAGTCCACTTCAATGGCAATAATGGTAATGAATATGAATTGACCATAGATAATTAGCTATTTAATTTGTAGTTCCAAGTGGAGTTAGCTATATGTATCCCATTTTTTGCAAGGTTGGTAAGGGGTACAAGCCTTGGGTGTTCATGGTTATTGATGTGATTTCAGAGGTGTTGGTGTAGGATGAAATCAAACATCCAATCTATGGCACATCCCGCATGTGTTAGTGTGCCAAGGACATTACTAGAAGAACAAGTGAGTGGTTGTTTACAAATAGATTGAATGAATATTGGGAGCTAATGGAAGGAGATACACCGAAAATCATCTTACAAGATAATGACCTCGACATCCCATTGTGTAAGTTCGTTTATCACTCACAGTGCATAAGAGTGTTGGCCACCTCCTATAACCATGCAAAAGTTTTGAACAAGTATTGGACACCCCAAATAACATGGTAGTGTAGGTATGGACACAAAAACAAATTCACTAAAGTGTTGTGCAAGTTTTTGAGCAAGTCAGGGATTTGTGAACTATAGCAAGATTCAGGGAATTAGGAATAAGAAAATACATGCTTGCACAATATTGCTTGGAAGCATAGTTAGGATAAAGTGAAAGGACAATTGAGAGGTTTGTAGACTAAAACATTTAGCTTACATCTTTGTCATGTTTGTTGGAATTCGTGCAAATACGTGCAAACACATTCCATGGACTATCTGGAGGTTTTATCATGATGATTTTAATGGATGTTTTGTCTCAAATGTGCTTAAAGTGCCAATATGAGGCTAACAATTATACGCTCAAGGAGGAAAAGGTCTTAAATTAGTGGAATATTGCAATAAAGCTTGCCCTAGGCGAGACAAATAGGGATGGGCAAAGACTCAAAGAAAAGGTTATGGAGCTGGAAAGCACCCTGGCTATGGAATAGTATATGTTTAGGAATGTTCATTCTTAAACCTTATCTTTTTTGGTTTTTCTTTTGTTAAGTTTGGTGTTGTCTTTTTTGTTCTAATAGAGAGTTATTTTAGGAATGTGAAATAACCTTAATGTATGGTGATCAAGCCATGTTGATTTTTTTCAAAGTGTTTCAAGCTTCTAGAAAAATGTTGGACAAAATAGAAGTTCTTGATACTTTTTCCTAATTATTATAGAAGGTCGTTAATTAGGGTGTTTGAGATTCTAGCAGTAAAAAAAATGCAACCCATTTAATGGAAATCACAAAGTTGGAGAAGACCTTTTAGATAGAAAGACCAAACATCATGAGGTCAATTGGCATAAAAGTAGTTTTCAATGTGGGTGTTATTTTACAACTAGTAGAATATGCATTGGGCTTAAATAATGCACTTTAGTTTTGATATGTATGAAGAAAGCCAACTATTAAAAACAAGCATCATTGTATATCCATGCACTTTCATTTTATTAGCATTATATTGAGTTGTTTCAAATGCAAGTAATAGAAGGAGAGCTAAAGAGTTTTTAAAATCAATTCCAAGGTTATGAGTGCGAAGACTTGAAATCCCAAAAGGATGTAAAACACTTGAAACAAAAGCTCAAGAAGGTGGAGGAAAATATTGCAAAGGTTATTTCCTTCCTACATTCATGTGAAATGTAGCAATTCATGTCTAGATGAATCTTCATCAATTCGAGTGCCATCTCAATCCAAATATATGTTGTGTTGAAATAAAAATACTGTAAAGATTTAAGAGGTGGAAAGGAAAAATGAGGAGGCCATAACAATGATACCTAATATGGGGTTAGAAATCGTCAAGCCCACAAAGAAACTTGGGGAGGAAGAGAAAGTGCTTGAAGCAATACAAGAAAACGGCAAAGGTGCAAACCCGCTAAACTTATTTTCTATTGCTAAATCTAGCTTCTTATTTCATGTGAAGTTGAACATTTGGATTCTCAACCTTTGTTGTTGTGAATGGTAGATTTTTAAACATTAAATTAATTCCATGTGAAGTTTAATGGGCAAAGCACATTGTTTCCAGCTGATATTTTCAAGTTCCATGAGCAACTTGCAATAGTGTGCACTAAGCTTGGGCCTTGGGAAAAGCACACCATTGATTGTCAAGGGAAGATTAATGTTGCTAAATCAAAGAACAAGTTATTCAAAGGAAAGATTGGCCCTATTTTCATTGTTCACATGCCCACCATTATGTTTTTGGAACTATCAACTTTTTGAGACTTTTGTATTGGCATAGTTGGTGAGTAGGAATAATCTTGTGACAATGTTATTCAATAATATGCATAAAACAAGCCCCAAAAAAAAAAGATCCTATAATCAAATCTGGGTACAAGGATCTTCTTGAAGTTAATCTTAACATCATTTGTTAGGTCTTATGGACAAGGGGAAAAATCATTTTTCATAATTTTGGTTCAGTACCATACTGTAACATTGTTATAGTATGTAAAAAATGTTTTTCAAACATTACTTTATAGTTTTTTTATGCATAATGTACCAACTTGTTGTTAGGTTGATTAAAAAAAAAACACAAATGGGTGTTTTGTGGTGATCACATAGATTGTGTTTCTTCTCACTTGGCAAGGCAACTATATGATACCCTTACCCCCAATGTTTTGGGTTCTTTCCTATGTGCAAAACTAACGTTAATTCTAGTGGAGGCAGGGGGTGTAGTGGACATAGTGAGTGTTGGGCCTATAATTATTGTTGTTGAAGAAGAAACAATTTTGAAGAGGAGGAGAAAAAGGTAAGGAATTTTGGCCAATTTTGTTCAAGAATTTTTTTGCATAAACAATCTATTTTTAAACCATTGCATGTGTACTCTCATTCATCCCATTAGTTATCAAATTGAGTATTGTGTTATAACAACTTGGCCAAGCTCCATTCAATGGTTATAGAACCGAGTTAGTTTTGTAATTGATCCTTGATTGGCTAGTTATATGATGAGTCTTGTGACATAATTAACAGCACGATGACTCATTATTAGATTTTAAAATTCAGTAAAATTCTAAAAGTTTTTGTGCTTGGATAAAAAAGTTTGACCTTACCAATTTTTCTTAATAACGAGAATGAAGTTTTCTCAATTCTTCTGAAAGAAATTTGTCCAATGTGCAAAGTAAGAATGATAGTACTAATTACAAAGTTGCAATACATTCCTAACTGTCATTTAGAACAATTTATGGTTGTTTAAAACCCTATCATTGGAAAATTAACCTAGACCCCAATAGGTGATGTGATCTCATTGAATCACTAATAACATGTGGCGATGACTCTTCATGCATGTTTGTGTGAACTATAACAAATTCCAGGTGAATTACCAAGTGTTTGAATCAAAAAGCAGCTAGAATCATGACTATTTTGTGCATGAAATTTATTTTTAGTTGGGCCACTTGGGGTGTGATGTGTTGTAGGACTTGACCCATAAACACATTAGAGCTTATGGACCTGCAATAAAGGTGCTTTCATCATGACATGGTACCACAACTTTATAACAACCATTAGACTAGGTAGTCCCAAGCCTGAAGTGTGTGTGATGATGGGTGTGATTTGGCATGGCAGGTCTGTCATGTAGAGTGGGTACTATTCTTGATCCTATGACATAGTTTGTATTTGTATTTAGTTAACACCATCATGGGGTTGCACATAAATGACACATGTTATGATGGGACACACGTTATGAGGGGACACCTGGAAGGAGTAGCCTTACTGCATAGCTAACATCTAAATCTAGTCATTGGGTGGGCTAACTATTTACTTCCCATAGATTTGTACTAAGCAAATTCTTTCAATGTTGGGCCCAAGCATGTAATTTGTGGTAATCTACGTAGGAATGGACGATGACACCACACCCTAATTGGTATGTTTGATGTTAAGCAGTAGGAATGTTGTTTGGAGTATTATTGATCATGGCAAGAATGGTATAAGGTGAGGAGCATTTGGAGGCAACAAGACCCATGAGGGTGTGGATGTGGTTACAACCGAATGTAGTAGTTTAAGCACTGCCATGTTTTGAATATACTTACTTATGTTGGAAGATGTGGGCTAAGATTGGGTTGTTACACTAGGGATGTAGGCAGAAAGGTAAACTCAATGCTATGTACATTCAATTTTTCCCCAGTAAAGCCATGTGGGCTATTCAAATGCTTGGAATAGTTCATGTGTAATCATACTGATGAGTTCAAAAACTTGTAACCCATTGCCATAGTAATAATTTATAGCCTGGTTTTGGTGGAAAGCTAAGCAAATTAGCATGTCAAGCCTAAACTACCAAATTCTTATGTAATTCTACCTTGGGTGTTTAATTTTTTAGGATTGTAAGCAATTTATAAATGTTTTTACCATTGGGTTTCAAAACTCAATTAAAATATATACCGTGTTTATTATAAATATTAAACAAAGCCATAAACACTTAGGATCTACTATGTGCAACATGGGATTGGATGATAGAGAAAATGCATTATCTATAAATAAATGCATTATTTAAAACTAAAATCTAAAAACTAATTGCAATGTTTCCATGTGTCAGAATCCAATGATGGATCACACATTGCACATGACTAGGTCATTCCATACCTACAATAGACACATGGTAACCTACAACTTAAACTCTACATGCCACGTGTCCGAATCAAAACGATCATGATGGAGGGTTCAAGTTATTTTTAAAATTAAAACATTCATAAATAATATTGTCTATTATCTTGCCATGTGTCGCAATTTGGTTACCCGAACTTCATGCTAGAATATACACAAGATGAAAATATAAAGGACCCACAAATTGCGACATGGCGTCCATCCATTGCCTGCTAAGACGTAACATGTCATAATTGTTACAAGTAAAATCGAATGGATTATGACACGTGGCGTTTGGGCATTAGTGGAAAATAATAACCAAAATAATTGTTGAATACTTGCAACACATATGTACACTCGTATTTTGTCATGAACTAGTAATTATATGCTGAATAGTTTCCATCCGACCCCATTGTTGCATGTAATTAAAGACGGCTATGATTTGTCCAACGCAACTACATAACTTTTAGTTACAGATGTTGCATGTGACTAGAAAACATTCATAGGGACCAATTGAAAAAGTTTATTTTTCTTCTAGTGTACCTATTCATTTCTAAAAGGTATGTGCCCATTAAAAAATGAGACAATATGAGGCTACACATTTTTTTATACCATTTCAACTTGTTTTTTTATTTGAATTTAATCTTTCAAACCTCTTATATCTAGGATCATTCTTGCTACTTGAAGAATCAAGTTACATTCTTTCCCCCTATTCCATCCCTTATGGTCGGCACTAACCATAGGAAAGAGGAACAAAATAAAAACTAAAATTTTAAAATTCCAATAATGGAAAAAGGAATTGTGAAACAACTTTCTATCCCTTTACTCATAGTTCTATGAGGTGATTATATTTAGAGGTACATAAACTATCGGTGAAAGAAAAATGCAAAGTGTATTTCTAGATGTTAAGTTATGTTTATAGTTGAAACCGAATAATTTACCTCTTATGCATCATTTATGATTTGGAATTGATAGATATATTTTCTAAGTTCAAACACTCCACATCCTAAAATTTTATGTTAAATTGTCACCCACTTAAACCAACTTTTAAGGATTTGACACCATATTCAATTTGATAGCAGACCTTTAATCACTCAAAATTTTGTTCCTATTGCATACGTTATCCAAATCTAGTTTGCCTTAGTTCATTAAAAAGCTAACTACAAGGCACATTTGCCTACCAAATTCCAAACTCTACACCCAAATTAGTAAAAAATTGTGCTACAAAATTCGAGAGGTTTTCACAAATGTAAAAAGTTCAACTTGACAACAAACCTCCAATCACTTAAAATATTTTTCCTGTCACATACATTATCTAAATCTAGTTTGCCTTAGTTCATTGAAAAGTTAACTATAAGGCGCATCTACTTACCAAATTTCAAGTTCTACATCCAAATTAGTAAAAAGTTGTGCCACAAAATAGGAGAAGGTTTATGAAATTTCTCAAAAATTTCAAGCTCCCAAAACTATATTTACTCACTTCCATTCTTTCAAAAGTACCACTATCATCCAATCTATTATCCTTCTTTGTACCATCTACTAAAACTAATCATTCTTCTCCTTTTGAGGAAAATTGTAAGAACAAGTTTTTTCAAGATTCAAATTGAAAGTAATGTTTGAAAAATAGAGAGCCAAATGATTCAAATTTACGCCTTTAAAAGGTAAAAGAAATAAGGAGGTGAAGGAAGACCCCAACTTGATAGTTCTTAAAAGGTTCCAATGTTTGGTGGCCAATGGAAAGTTCCAATGTTTGGTGGTCTTTGAAATGAGAAAGATAAACATCCTTTCCACCTCTTCTCACTTCCCCCCTCACAATTTTACTTAAATTTTTTTTTCCATTGATCTTAAAGTTTTACTTTACCATGGTTATAGACAGTTACTTTACGCCTTTCCTGTTATTTCCTTGACCTATAAATTATAACCACGCATTTTGATGTACCAAGTCTTCCACACATTCATTGTTAAGTTGATTTTGAATGAAGATTTTTTTTTTCATTTCCTTGAATTCATGGCATCGCACATGACCAATTCTTATGGGCCTCAAATTGCACAAGTGAATGAAAAGCCACCTCCGAAATCATCTTTAGATTTAACATTGATGCAACATCTTTATGATGAAGATCCTGAATCGCGAGAGGTGCGCTTTCATTTTGAAGTTGAACCTTTCAAACGTGGTATTATCGCATTTTTCCAAATTCTCATACCTTGGTGATTTTCTTGCAAGTCGACTCAACTTCTGATGATGAACTTGAAACTATCTATGAAGGTTTTTATGAAATTGAAGACACCTTCATCTTTACATGGCCTCCAATTCTCAGCAGACATTATCATTAGTTGCTCGATCCGATTCATCGACTACTTCTTAATAGTAAGGTGGATTATTTAGTTCACACCATTCAACACATCTTAGATTTCTTGAAATTATGAACTATCACTGTGGCATAGCCCAAGACCTTATTCATCTAATATTGAATTTCCAAAAAAAAACCCCATGCAACCATGCGCACTCATCGTTCCTTATTCTAACATGAATTTGCTAAAAACCCCTAATAACCTTATCACATTCGAATATCCTTTATGCAATTCTTAATAATTGATACTATCGCACATGGTGATGTTGGTATGACTCACATGAATATAAAAAAATGTATATAACAAATGTACTAATTCTTAATGGTGAAATAATTGATGATGTAATAATTCTAGCACTATTTTAGAATGTTAAGAAAACATATGTGAATAATGTAGTTTTTTAAAAATATATAAATATAAACTCGATTAATTGAAATGTCAAAATTATTTAATATATAGATCTACCATTGATGAATCATTGTTTTTTAATCTTGCAAACTGGATAGATATTTGCAATGGCATTTACCACATGAAAGTAGCCAAACATTGGTATTCTTTTACATCAAAATAATTTTTTGGTGAAGAAAATGATACGAACAAAACAATGGAATAATATTGAACGATGGTAGATCTTGAACATAGTTCAAAAGAAAACACTAAGTAGTAAAAAATGGACCCCAACAATGAATTCAAATAAACAACATAAATTGTAAACGAGATTATACTCCAAACTTTATGTTGCCTCATGATTAATAAGTTCCAAAACACGAATGTCATATGTTCTCTTAGTATCAGATGATTTGGGATAAAGTAAAGAGGCCATGTGTCGAACAATGTTTTCAACATATTCTGGCAAGGATTTGCTTGGAGGGGGGCTTTGGAAGAAGTCCTTTCGAACATAGAATGGAACGAACCAAAAACAATTAAGCTGGATATATTTGTAGAACACAAAAAATCAACCTCAAATCAAAGGCAATATAATTTAAAAAGAGGCATTCAAAGATTATTAATGTCAATTTATTCACAATTGAGATTAATTCATGCTCTTCTCTTGGGTGGCGAATCCAAGGGAGGTCACATAGTCAAGCCAAGTGTCGCAACCCTAGCCTTGGGTTCGCGACCAAGGCAAAGGGCTTGTAAGGGTGTAAGCCAAGAGGAAGCCCGATAATCAAAGCAAGAGGAAGGAAGCCCGGGAGTCAAGGCAAAGGCATTGCAAGGGTGTGGGCCAAGAGGAAGCTGGGGAGTCACATCACATACTCCCAGGAGTGTTAGAAAGTCTGAGGGAGTATGAGGGAGTGAACCCTCACACTCCCAAGGCAACTCCCACTTTGGGAGATCGAGTCCCAGTGGACTCCCAAAACTTCAGAGAGCGATTGCAAGGGTCAAACCTCAATGTCTTGTGGCGTTCTTTATATCGTTGGAAAGCTCTTGGAACGTAGATGTCTAAAGTGGGCTTGCATTCTCATTTGGACATTTAAAACACAAGTTATGGCCAAAAGAAGGGCCGGGAATCAAATTGCCAATTTGACTCCCGACCACAAAAAGTCAGGAGTTGACCCAATTTTAACAAGAGCTACAACTTTGCTTTAGACCGCACCTCAATCGGAGGTCTACTCGCAAAGTTATGGGGCTCCAAAGTCGCGAGAGTCCCAGTTGGCGGGATTTCAGGACTCCCACTTGGGAGTCCCGAGAGAGAAAAGCCATTTGGATGTAGGCTCCGTGGCCAGCCATAGAGTATACTATAAGGGGGAAGGTGGTGGCTTCCCCCAAGTTTGGGTCGTGGTGAGTCTTGTGTGTCCATATTGCCCGTGGCTCGTCCTAGCACCAAGGGTGCTCCAACTATGCACTAACCACTTTGTGTGGGTTGTGTGCAGGCCTGTGTGAGTGAGTGAAGCTTGTCAACTCTTCCTAGTCCCATGCCGAAGCTCCAACATGCCCCTCTACCCTTCAAAGTGTTGTGAGCTAGGGAGCGTGCTCCGACTCCTCCCTCTTCCGTTGTTTTCTACTTGGGCTCACATTTGAGTCCTTTAAGGAGTTGGGAGTGCGTAAAAAACACTTTGATGGATGAGTTCATGTTGACAACAAGCGAACCATGAGGGTTGCATAAGTGAATTAAGGCCCTCAATGTGGACACATGCATTTCCTGACCTCCTTTAAATGGGATCCTTGTGTTGGATTTCTGCATTGTCTCAACATTAGTAGGATTATGCAAGATATCATCCTCATTCAAGGAAACACCAAGCCTCACCATTTCTAGGTGACTTTCTTCAAATTAGAAGCCACCCATTTGGTGAACAAAAAGGGTCGCCCAACTTAGTCAAGTCTACAAAGTGGGGAATGAAAAAGTTAATCCAAAATCATTCTTGAAAATGAAGTGTAATGTAAATACAAATGATGAGGGGAATTACCATTTTTCCCTTGATTTCATTGTTCATCCATGGTAGAGTATTGATAATTGCCCATTTGGAATGGATATCATATCCATTAGTCTCCAATAATAACTTGGTTTCCTTTTCGATGTGGGTATCATCATCATGGAAAATAAGAATTGCACCATTGTTTGCAAGTTATTTATTTACAAAACCAAATATTCCATACACATAATTATCTATGCAACAATTCCATAAGGGGACAATTGTGGTAGTTGTGGAGATAAGAGGAATTGGTAAGTTGGAAAGAATTTTAGCAATGAAGAAAGCAAACTTCCCACCTCCAAAATGTTGCAAAGTGGAAGGAAAATGTCGCAACTCTAGCTTTGGGCTCATGACCAAGGCAAAGGGGTTACAAGGTTGCGGGCCAAAAGGAAGCCCGGGAATCAAGGCAAGAAGAAGCTCGGGAGTCACATCACACACTCCCGGGAGTGTAAGAAAGTGTGAGGGAGTATGAGGGAGTATGAGAGAGTATGAGAGAGTATGAGGAATGAACCCTCACACTCCCAAGGCAACTCCCACTTTGAGAGATGGAGTGCCGGTGAACTCCCAAAAACTCAGAGAGCAATTTAAGGGGTCAAAACTCAATGGTTTGTGGCGTTCATTATATCATTAGAAAACTCTTGGAATTTAGACGTCTAAAATGGTCTCACATTGCTCATTTGGACATCTAAAACACAAGTTATGGCCAAAAGAAGGGTCGAGAGTCAAATTGCCAGTTTGACTCCTGACCACAAAAAATCAAGAATTGACCCAATTTACTTAGCTGCAAGGGGCGTGCGACATATCGTGTGAAAGCTTTCGACGAGAGCTACAACTTTGCTTTAGACTGCAATGCAATCTGAGGTCTGCTCGTAAAGTAATGAGGCTCCAAAGTCACGGGAGTCCCATTTCGCGCGATTTCGGGACTCCCACTCGGGAGTCCCATGAAAGAAAAGCCATTTGGATGTAGGCTCCATGGCCAGCCACATAGTATACTATAAGGGGGAAGGTGGTGGCTTCCCCCAAGTTCGGGCCATGGTGAGTCTAGTGTGTCCGTGTTGCCCGTGATTCATCCTAGCACCAAGGGTGCTCCAACTATGCACTAACCACTTTGTGTGGGTTGTGTGCAAGCCCGTGTGAGTGAGTGAAGCTTGTCAACTTTTCCTAGTCCCATGCCGGAGCTCCAACACGCCCCTCTACCCCTCAAAGTGTTGTGAGCTAGGGAGCGTGCTTCAACTCTTCCCTCTTTCGTTGTCTTCTACTTGGACTCACATTTGAGTCCTTCAAGGAGTTGGGAGTGCGTCAAAAATTTATTAACACCACCCAAAACGATACAAATAATGTGAAATGCACATAAGAAATTCCCTAAATGAATACTTTTGAAAGGATTTCATTCAATTCCTTGTATTCAGAGGGCCATGAGCTAGGTGCCACCATGATTGGCTAGGAAATATTACAAGCTAAAATTGTTAACTGCATCAAAAAATCATAACTAACTCAGAATTTGATGGGATTTGGGGGGGGATTTGGAAGAAGATCCAAATAGGGATCTATGTCTATATTCAAAAGTCGCCTCCTTTGATGCGTGGTCTGAGGTGGAGAGCTTCTGGGTTCGGAGGGGGGCTCCTCTTGCTCAAGATCCTCTTCATCCAATTTTTCACCCGAAGGTCCAACCGATTGGTCCTTAGTCTCCAAACTCCTTTTGACATTCTAGCTTTTCTTGCCACCCCTAAAACTAGAATCAATTGAAATGGGCTTGTTGAGGTAGATGTCCTCAAACTTTTCCTTTAATTCACTTTCCAACTTTGGGGTACTATTAGCTGGGTAGTCTAAGTTCTATAGATGTAAGGTGGGTAGTCGACCACTCCTTTGAGAGATCCTTCCTATACATGGTGTTTTTTTGCTTTAAGATGGCACCAGATCCTAAGAAGGGGATAGACGTTCCAAATAGCCTCCTTTGTAGGGAGAACATGGGAGAAATACCTATCGCAAGGAAGTGAAGTTCAATGTGGGGAATACTGATCTTGAAGCCAAGTATAGAATTAGTTAGGAAGACAAAAATTAATGTAATCTTGGCAAAGATTTATCCATTACCTTTAAAATCACAAACTTCAAAGCTTCCTCACCACCAATTTGTTGTTGCCAAGTTTTGTTTTTGAGGATTCCACCCTTGAACTTGAATTCATGAAAAAACATAAGTTCCCAAAATTCAAGCTTCCAGTGATTTATGAAGTTCATCAAGACCTTGACACCTCAAGGATAAAGACATCAAGGTTCGTCACAATGTTATTATAAAGTTTTTTGGCCTCCATTTCCAACTATAATGAAAACACAAAAAAAAAGCCATGAACATGAACGACCAATGAAAATAACACAAAAAGAACCTCAATGTACCATCAAAAGATAACCAATAGGGTACCTAAAACCAAAACATTGCCTTGTGGAGCCATTTTTCAAAAATGGCATCCAATAATTCAACCTTGGGGAATTTCTAAACTTCCCTTAGATTCAGGGACTCGTTCCACTATTTTAGCCAAAAAACCTTTTGCTCATTGTTCACTTGTGAAGACACAAGGAACTACAACTTCTCTTCATTTTAGGATTAAAATTCATGTTATAATGAACCTATACTTGTTAGAAGAATTCAACACCAAATGTGGGTCATAAATAGGCAGCCTTTTATGGAACATAATTATGTGTTCCTTTCAAACACTTTCCATGGATTTATTATTCAAGGAAGCTAGCATATTTAAGTCATGAAGAGCGAAATTTGGAACATCTACATAGTACAAAAAGTGGGTGGTGTCGACAGCTGCGACCAGTTCTTTTTGCAAAAAAAAGTTCTAACTCAAAATCAAATGGAATTGTTCTAGAAAATGGAGATCTTCTAAGAGAATATGTATAAATTTTACCTTATACATGTACTCAAAGAACGCCTTCTACATTAGGTTACACCAACTCTTTTTTATTTTATTCTTGCATTTTTTGTATTGGGCATTAGGAATGACCTCCTTTAACTGATGAAATGGAATCATCCTGATTGATTGATGCAAAAGAAATCATGAATTAGTGAAGGCTTCATGTTGTCCATCTCAATGGACATGCCAAAAAGGAAATTGTTAATCACTAACAAGAGATAGTTTGACATGAGTGGAAATAAGAATGAGTGGTGAGAATGGAATTTCATTTGTTTATGTTGGTCATAGTTATGAGTAACTCGACCATGTTGTTTGTGGTATCCAAAACAAAGGAATTGACCTTCACATGCCACTTTGGTTCATTAAGGTGGTTCAAATCAATATATGGCCACCAAGCCTAAAGGCGATGATTGTTGTCCCAAATGTGGAACATTTTTCCAAATAGCCAACATGGATTTGGATCCTCCACTAGGAACTTCTCAAATTTTGCATTCTTTTCCTTCTAGAAAAAACTCCAAGTATCATAGTAGGTACTCACCTCTTCTTCCTCACCTTCCCAGTTTTGTGAAAAAACATAAAACATTTTCTCACCTTCCTGATAACTTGTAAAGAATGCCTCCTCCATCTTGAGCACATTGTTCGAATGTTGGCCTGACAATGGACATGGTCAAGAGGCGTCACAATGGGATATTCATCTTAGCTTTGTTTTTTGGGAAAAATTTGTACTTTTCTAAAACCTCATAAATGTTTAACTTATTTTGACATTGTATCACCTCGATGGTCCTTTGGCAGTTGAACTCCCTTTGTGGAAACACAAACGAAAGTTGGATCTCTAAAGTGAGATTTGAATCATATAGTTATAATAGTTCAATTGTAACCTTGAACAACAAAGTATTAAAATGACAATGCAAAAAAAAAAGAAATAACTAGAAATATTATCGAAGGAGGTGATATTAAGAGGTGTAAATTTAGAAACACACAAGAGGACTTATGAGTACCATTGGAAACATGTTTACAAGGTTGTCAAAATAGATGTGACCCGCCCATTTTGCATTGTGCATCACATCAACGTCCATCATGATTTGTTCATTGTGTTCGTTTCGACACATCCATTGTGTCCATTAAGATGGACATAGGAAAATCTTTGTTGACATTCAAGCTACAATGATGTTACCAGGTGAGTAGGTGAGCTTATTCAAGTGAGTAGGAAAGAATTTTTAAAAATATTCCATGCCATGCCATGGAATATTCTTAGTATATTCATTTGCCACATGGAAATTACTTAGTGACATGGCAAAATATTCCATGACATGGCATAATTTTTTTTTGACAAGCCATGAAATATTTTGCCACATCACATGCATGGTTTGTTTTGGGATCAACGATGGTTTATTAACTCTGAACATGGGTTTGGCCAAGAAAGTTGTTGAAAGTAACATGGAGTGAGTGTTTGAAAGTAAAAAAAATTTGAAAGATGCATTTTATCATCCTGCATGCAACTAATGTTCCAAATGTTAGGGCTCTTGGACAATAATTACAATATTTTAAAAAATGTTGGAATGGGTGGGAATTGCATGCTTAAAAAATATTTGATGAAAATTAACTTATCAAAATATATTAATTATTTAATAACATGTGTTGAATGGCCAAGGTATCATGATATAATACATAAATATACATCATTTTAGAATGATGAAAAGGTTACAAAATGGAGGAAAAGCCTTTGGGTTAGAATTAGAATCTAAACTTCCTATATAGTCCAACTAATTACAAAGAGGTTTACGAATGAGATTGTGATGTACTATCACTAGAGTTTAAGGCTTTAAAGCGCTTCAACAAACGTTGAACTTCATCCCAATTGCATGTGTAGTGATGAATGAATTCTTTCATGAGCCCATAGAACATAATTGATTGTAAGACATGATACACATGTTTACATTGCAGATACACCCCACGGCCGCCAAAGAAGTTACCGACGTTGTGACAAAATATACACATGAACATCCAAGGAAATTTCCATTAGTGACGTCATAATGTTTGTCATTAGAAAAAATATTGTAAATTTGTCCATACCCAAGTGGCGGGACATTAACATGGGGGAAAATAGTGCATTGGGTAAACAAGATGCCAACCTCCCAATTGTTGGTGTGTTGTTGTGTTAATTTGAAGATAAAAGGTTGTCTCACTTTCTTGCCACCACGAATTATAGGTCAACAACTTGCATCGGCCGGCTACACAATCCTATGACCATTCATAGCAAGCATAGGCAAAATGCTTTTAAAAGATTGGGAACCAAATAAACTTTGAACATAAAGGTAGAAAAGCATTGAAACTAGAAGGCAATTGTTACATGCCTACATATCGACAATATTGGGTTTAACAACATGAATGATTATTCATGGAGGAGAGAAATTCACATATCAAGACAATGAAAATCATTGTTTAAACTAAGAGGACAATTAGTAGTCGCTTTCCAAACCCAAAAACCTCTTCACCTTTTGAGGTGCGTAATGCAATTTGAGAAGGAAAACTCAAATGTGTAATTTGCCATATGTATGTTAGTCTAGTTGGATCATTTAACCTTTGGGTCGTCCTAAAAAACAATTCATTCCTATTAAGCCCATGACTAGCTAAACATTTTATAAGTATTGTCTATACAATATAGATTGTTTGAAAGCTCAAATGTAATCATCAAATGACGAACCCCCACATTCCTTGAAAGATTCAAATGTAAGTCCAAAAATGAAAATAACAGAAAAAAGAGTTAGGGTACGTTTCCTAGTTCGCAACACTCTGGGGGTAAAGGGGCGTGTTAAAGTTCCGGATGGGGACTAGAATGAATGATAAACGGGTCAATTACTCACATAGAGTTGCACAACCCAAACAACAAGTTGATTAATGCATGGTTGGAGCACTTTTGGTGCATGGACGAACCACGGACATACACGAACTCACAAGACTCACCACGGCTTGGACTTGGGGGAAGTTAACACCTTCCCCGTTATAATATTATCTATGATTAGCCACAAGGGCTATATCCAAATGGCATTTTGTCCCAGGACTCCCAACTTGGGAATCTCAAATTTCCCAAAATTGGGACTATGGGCACTTTGGAAGGCCATAACTTCTTATGCAGACCTTTGATTGAGGCAAGGTCTAAAACAAAGTTGTAGCCCTCGTTGAGATCTTTTCAACGATATGTGACATGTATTTAAGGGCGATTCCCGATTTTTAGTGGTCGAAAATCAAAATGGCATTTTGACCCTCAAACCTTATTTTGGCCATAACTTGTGTTTTAAGTACTCAAATGGGTCATGCAAGCCCATTTCAAACATTTAAGCTTCAAAAGTTTTCCAATGGTACAAGGAACTTTTTAATCCAATGAATTTTGACCCCTAAAATACCTTTCTGAAAATTTGGGAGTTCATCAAGACTCCAACTCCCAAAGTGGGAGCCCACTTGGGAGTGTGTGGGTTCATCCCCTAACATTCTCCTACACTCTCGGGAGTGTGAAATGTGACTCCTAGCCTGTTAGTTGTTACAAGCCATAGCTTTGTGATTATAACATTTGAAGCATACAACCTTTGTAATCTTTTTGTTAGTTAATACAATTGTTTCATTTCATGGACCTTGAGTGTTTCATTTCTTGCTTGTTTTCAAGTTGTTTCCAATAATGGGCCCACACCAAGCAAGAGAAAGGACATTGTGAAAATAAGAAGTAGTGAAAGGTATTGAGTTTGTATTGCATCAAAAAAAAGAAAAAAGGAAAGAATACTTTTGAGGGAAGGTTTTTTAGTTTGCAAGGTGAGTGGGAGTTCATTTCCAAGTGGTGGCATACAAGGAGCTTACAACTTTTCCAAGTGAGTGGGAGGTGTGGAAGAGACTTCTTCAAAATGTTGTAAGTTCTCAAATGTGGAAGAGTGTTCTTCAAGTCTTTAAGTTTCAAGTTTTAAATTCAAAGTGTGTGGAAGAGAGTTTTTCAAGTTCTTGACAGTTTCAACGTTGAAATTTGAAAAAGTGTGTGGAAGAGAGTTATTTGAGTTGATGAGAGTTTCAACCTTCAAGTTTGAGGTGTGTGCAAGAAAGGTTTTTCAAGTTGTTGAAAGCTTCAAGTTTCAAGTGTGTCAAAGAGAGTTCTTTGCCAATGTTACAAGTTTCAAGTCAAATTTCAGATTTGTGTAAGAAAATTTTTCAAGTGTTTGAGGGTTTCTAATAAAGGTTTTGTTTTGTGACACATAGCAATTGGATCAGAGAGATTTCAAGTGAGGTCTTCAAACATTAGCAAGTTTTTCAACTTGAAATTTTCCCACTTACAATTCATTTGAATAGAAAAGCATAGAATGTTTGTTTTAACATTTGTGTTCAACAAAATGTCAACCTTCCAAATGAAGTCTTTGAAAAATCATGGAAAAATTTAATGGTGGCAACTTTCACCTTTGGAAGTTTAAGATGCGCATGATGCTTTCCAAGCATGGGCTTTGGAAATTTGTTGATGGGAGTGTAACAATTCTTGATAATGAAAATCAAATCATGGATTATAACAAAAAGGTGACAAAGGCATTTGCATTACTTTGTGAAGATTTCACGGATGCACAACTTGCACACATTCAATATTGTGAAAATGTCAATAACGCTTGGGAGACACTTTGCGGTGTCCACGAAGCCAAGACTATCAAAAACAAGTTGTTTATTTGAAGGAGGTTCTTCACCATCAAAATGCAAGAAGGGGAAGACTTGCTTGCGCACATTAACATGTTGAAGGTGCTTACTGACCAATTACATTCCATTGAAGTGAAGATTGAAGATGAAGAGGTGTACATGGTACTTTTCATGAACCTTCCCCCATCTTTTGATAATTTGGTCACAAGTTTGGAATCCATGTCCACTAAGGATGTTAACCTTTAGTTCATCATCGTTCGATTGCTTCATGAGGTTTCCAAAAGAAAATAAAGTGAAAGTATGGAAAATGTCACATTGCTTAACAAAATTCATAAAGCAAATGAAAAGCTTTGCTTTTATTATAAAAAACTCGAACATTTTGTGAAGAATTGTTTGAAGAAAAAGAGTGATGAAAAAGAAAAGGCAAACTAAGCTTGTGAAGATCAAGAACAAATGTTTGTTACTGCCTTGGGTGTTAATGATCATACGACGTATGATTGGATCATGGATTCTGGCACAACACAACAGATGACATTTGAATGAAAGTGGTTCACCAACTTACAAATCCATTGTTCCATGGAAGGTGTACATGGGAAATGACACCATTTTGGAAACCATTGGCAAAGGGAACATCAAAGCCATAATGCAAATTGGAGATAAAATGTTGCTTAGAACCATCACTCAAGTTCTTCATGTTCCCAAAATGAAAAATAGTCTCATTTCTGTTAGCAAATTCATTTTAGAGGGCTTGAAAGTGGAATTTGACAAGGATGGTTATAAGGTCAATAATGTCCATTGAATTGTTGTGGTAGAAGCACGTAGGGAGAAGAATTTGTATTTTTTGAATGTCAATCTTTGAAAGGAAAATGCAAATGTGGCAAAGTTTTCGAATGAAAGAACTATGCTTTGGCACCAATGATTCGGTCACCTCAACATGGAAAGTCTTAAGAAGTTGGAAAAAATGGTCAATGACATGAATTTGAAAGAAGTGCCATTGCATGATTTGCAAGAGTCTCCTTTGAGTCCTTTATGTTGTTGATATTGGTGCCATGTCCAAACTACAACAAATTCAATTATCCTAAATTAATATAAAAGAATTTCAAGGAACCCAAGTAGTGATACCTTTGTCTTACATGCAAGAAACCCTTCACCAACAATCAATGATGAATCCACTTAATGATCAATCTACAAGATTGTTCTATTATGCTTATTATAAGTTGAAACATGTGAAGCATATGATGTTAGGTTTCAATTGAGCATGTGATTTTGTCCAAGGAAAACCAATGAAAGGTTGATTGTGGCAAGTTCCCTATTAATCCCTACTTGCACAAGACCTCAACTATTGAAGAAATGATACTTGAATAAACTTTTAATCGTAACACAAGCATATGACAATAGAAAAAGGACAACATGTCCACCAACAAGTCTAACAATCTTTTACCCATTTTAGGTGTATGGAATCTAGACAAATATAACACCTACAACCCTTAAAGTTGCATTCTCAAACTCCTTTGCAAAGTATTTGAAATAATCACATCAAATGTTCACAACTATTATTCTTTTTTAAAATATATATGCGTACATATTGATAATGTGACAAAATGCATAGGGTGCTTAAAGCAAGAATTTTAAGTAATTTTGAATATACATTTTCTTACATATGGATAAAGTCTAAATGACAAATATTAAATCGTAAACTTGAATTTTGAATTAGCATGGGCTAGCCCCCTTTTCATTAATCCTTGGCTTGCCAAGAAAAATAATTCAAAGAATGTTATGTGTTGCCGTGAATTACTTGCCACATTGGCTCTCCAATATTTGAGATGAGAAGTCAAGATGTTTTTCCAAAGATCATCACATGGCTAAGTAATGTTAGTGGGCACAAAATGCCTATTAAATATTTATTAAATAAATTGAAGATTGTGATCAAAAAAATTATTCTATTATTAAAAACACACCAGAAATAGCTTGAAAGTTTCAATTCATAAGCATAAACATTATTCAATCTAATGTATGATGTTAAAGTTTCTCCAAACCTTGCACTTTGTTACCTTTCCAATTTCAATTAATGAATCATCCATGGAAAAATTTCATAATGTTTTACAAATTTTTTATTTTGCCAAAACTCAAAGGTCCCACCTTCATCATCCCACACCATGCATGCTACCAATAAATGTAATTTCAATTCAGTTTCAAATGGGCCAAAAAACAACACAATGAAACATCAACCAAAAAAAGGTACCTTAAGTAATATGTTATTTGCTCAAAATTGAACTTGAAGTTTATTGGAAAATTGTTTTCTACATCCCATGATATGACATACTTGTATTTTACAAGCCACACAAGAACATAGATTGTACCCACCACTTTTAGTGAACAAATTTGCAAAGTCATTTAACTTTTTTGTGAACGGTGTATCATAATTTGCATCTACAACTTGAATATGCACTCGAATCTTCCATATCTTTGAAGATATTTTTATCCATATAACAACACACACACACACACACACACACATGCCATTTGTGATAACAATACTTACAAACACCATACATTATTTCCTTGCAATTCATGTTTTCATTAGATATTTTTCGAATCTTGCCACACATTAATCATCACATTCAACAAAATGATAGCAATCAGGACAATAGATTCAATGGAAGCTCAATTCCTATGCCTTTCGATATTTTATTTAAATAAAAAATAACCATAACAAAATGACATAACAAGTGCAAGGGGAAAATTTTGGCATCAATGTGTCATGTCAAATTGCTCCACAACAAGCTCCCAAATGTTTCTTCTACCTCCTCTCCAATTCATTCCAACCTAAAGTGGCATGCCACATCTCCTTTGCACTAGTTCATATCACCTACTTGAACATTATTTAATTGGTTGATTTCCAACATGCTATCACATTTTTCCAAATGTGAATGCTTATTGGCTTCTCCTACATGACCACTTTCTATTTTGTCCAAAAAGGTTGTTGGATCTCATTAATAAGACCTATTGATATTATGAAACACATCCAAACAAATGCAACATTTTTGAAACAACAATAATATTAATAAAACATTTGGCCAACTTCAAATGATACAATAGCTAACCAATGCACTAATGTTTTCAAATAAATTTTCCAAATTGGTGGCATGTTACTCACATAATAAATCATTATGGATATGCCAAACATGAGTGTAACTTGCAATCAACAAAACCTTACATGTTCCAAGGACTAACAAACAAGTTGAAAGCCATATCATATTCAATTCTATGAAATTTTTCATATAATGTTTCAAAAACAAAAGTAGTGCATCATTCCATGAACTTTTTCATGACCAAAAAAACAAAATTCCACTTGCCACACAACCTGACCTTGAGATGCATGATACATCAAACAAAATGCATCACTGTTCCTTGCAATATTTAGAATTTTATTTATTTTTCCTTAACCACAAGGAAAATTGATCAAAAAATGTGTGGATGCCAAATTGATGAACATTGTCCTAAAAAGGTATAACCAAAGCTTGAAAATACTGTTCCTATAATCAAAGGCCCCTTTTTGCCTTTCCCCAAAGAGAAAACCTTATTTGTAGCTACTACTATTACATCTAAAGAAACATTTTCATTGTGTTTGCTTGCTTGGCCTATTTCTCCTTTCCTCTTCTGGCCATTACCACCCAAGTTGTCATGGCCAACCTCTTTAAGAATCATCATAATTGTCACCTAGGCTTGCAATAATGCCCAAAGGACTAAGAGAATTGAACTCAATTGTTGTTGGAAACAAAAAGTTTGGAAACACACTAAACATGGATATGTAATGTAGAAAACCATAAACTATAGTTGTTTTGCATGCTCAACCACCTTTGAACGAGGCTTTTCAAAATTGACAACGATACTAAGAGGAGGTTTTTTAACCTATCAACAACAAAAAGCCTTCTCTACAACTTCATTCCAAAACAAACAAAAAAGCCAACCTCCTATGAACAAATTCCACTTCCTTCCCACCTTTCTCATAGGAACAATGTTTGAGAAAACAAACAAACAAACAAAACAAGCCTAGTCTATGGTAATAAAGTTGTAGTTAAAAACCTCGTGCAATGTTCTTCCTCATTCATTATTGTTGAGGACAAAAATCCTTCTTCAACAAGATTTAGAATTCTCCTCTTCCCCAGAGGTCACAAAACATCTCCTACAAACCTTAACCTAACAATCTCCTGTCACTAAAAGACCAACAACAACAACATAACAAAGCAAACCATATTAGGGTTTACCTAGGACCTACCTTGCTTTGCAACCTACCAACTCTCATTTTTCCAACCCAAATAATGCAAGCCAAACTAAGGTGTTAAAAAATTGAACCATCTTTTATGTAAGTTGAACCTTTTCATTGGCTACATGAAATTTTTATTCTAGTGATGAGTAATCAGAATTGGTATATGGGGGATTTTTGGAATCTTTTGTATGGTCATTGATGGACCATTCCAAAGACAATTTTAAAAATAACTATTTTAGTACCTTTAACATTTCAGCATAAATTAAATTATTTTTTTGTTTTGTTGAACTTTTGAAAATTTATTTATTATTTGTGCCAAAATTTTAATAAAATCAAAATTTCCATTGTTAGGTTTGAGTCATAGACATTCAAGGACAATGACTTAAAATTGAGGCAATTTAGACACACTAGACTGTTCCATAACATTGACAAGAACATGTTTACTATTTTCTATAACCTAATTTTGAAATTTTCAGAATTAAAAAACCAAGTGTTGAAGTTAAAATTTAAAATTAGACTGTTAGGTTTGAGTTGCAGACCTTCAAGGACAATGACTTAAAATTGAAGCAATCTAGACACACTAGATTGTTCCATAACACTGATAAGAACATGTTTACTATTTTCTATAACCATTACCTTTTGAAAATTTCAGAATTAAAAAACTAAGTGTCACAGTTAAAATTAAAATTTTAATTAATTATGCAATAGTCTATTGCTGAAATGGTAAAGGTGTTACAATACTTCATTTTCAAACCTAACTATATATATATTTAATAATTGTTTCCCCTTCCCATGAATTATCTTAATAACTATCTTTCACCTTTCGTGATAAATACCTCCATTTTATAACTATTTCACTCTTTTCCCTTATCCACAGACATGGATATAAAAAAACAAATTAACATGTATCTTTTCATGTCCATGAAATGTATATTAATTTAAATTAAATTTGACATTGACATAAATAATTATTAATTATTGAAAACCATATGAAAACATAAGAAAAAAAAAAAAAGTTGATCGTCACTGGTAGTGCCTACAACGCAGAGCTCAAATTTTATTTTAAAACTGTTTGTCACCAGTTTTCACCTGGGCTAATGGAATGCATGGGGAGTACCTCTGCGTGTCTTGTGCAACAACAATCACCACCCGCAAAATGCCCATATACTGGATCCTCAAACCCTAAACCTTGGATGCTTACACCCTGACCCTGAATCCTGGAAGCACAAGGGACACAAAGGAAGATTCAGAGATCTTCTGAGAAAGAGGGACGTCGGGAGCGAGGGAGGGAGAAAAAGATCGGTTCAGATTGGGATTGGTTTTTGTGTGCGCTTGACTGATGGCAGTTGCTACCTGCGTTTGTATTTTGCAGCCATTTGCTGGTGTTCCTGTGGGGAGAGGAGAACATGGGTTCCTTGATGTAGGTTCTTCTTTTGAAGGAATTGTGAGACGAGAAGGTGGCCGCAGGCGAATAAGGTAAAAACTCAGACATATGCGACTTTCTTTGTGTTTTTTGTTTCTTCTTTTCCCCTTCTTCTTTCCAGTTGCAGCTGTGTGTCGAGTCTTTTTTTTATCTGAGGATTTTTTCCACTTGGGATTTTGTTCTCTTTGCTACAGTTGCATGCATCAAGAGGAAATGTAGGGAAGGAATTCATTCTTGGTGGGTAATTCCTTTTTGGGTTCTTCATACGCAGAGAGAGGCAACGTGTGTGGCCTTCTGAAAGTATGGCACCATTTTCCATTTTTACACCATATGTAGCTGTGCTCTTTTTCAAAGTGTTTTATTGTACCGTGCTTTTTTTTTGTAGGTTGGTGTGTGGAGCTTCATGGTTTGATTTCACCTCTGATGAGAGCAGCACAAATTATGCCGGAGGAAAAATGAAATCCGGAGATTTTGCAATTCTTTCCCATTTGAAGGATCTTGGGTGTGGAGAAATTATTCGGCGTCCCCAAGAAGTTCACTTTAGTGGATGTATCAATGAATCATACACCTTCAATGCCACTGGTGGTGATTTCTTCATCAAAATAAACCGGTAGGTGTGTGTGCATGCTCATGCATGTGTGTGTGTGTGTCTTTTGTTTGAGTTTTATCATCTTGCATTTGCTGCTCTTCCTATCTTCAAACCCTCTGAATCACTCATTCAAGTATGGATGTTCTGGCCCGTACAAAAAGCCTGACAGGCTTTCAAAGTTTGTCATACCATGCTTTTTTTTTCCCAAAAGGTGACTTTTTCTGAGGGTCTGTTTGTTTCAATTGGATTGCAGCACCTTTGATGCCAGCAGCATGTTTGCAGGCGAATTTGAAGCGTAGGTAACACCTCTTTTCAGTCCTTTCTTCAGCTATGCAGTAACAATGCCAGTACAACTTGACTATGAACAATATTTGTGGGTCCTGTCAACAACAGATGGTGGGAAATATTGTTGTTGCTGTGATGACAATGATGATGTTTCATGACAGGCTTCAACAATTACAAACTAAGGAATTGATCTGTGTCCCTACACCTCTAGGGTATGGTAATTTGCCTGATGGTGGATCATATATCATCATGAAGCATCTGCAATTCAGGCCATTTGGGATGGTTAGAGATTCCTCTGTTTTTTCACCTCTTTATCTTATTTCCTAGCAAGACCTGCTTTTGCTGTTTTTTTTCAGGAGCTTATGTTTCTTCCCCTGATTCCTATCATGACCTGATAATACATTTTTGTAGTTGAGGATCATGTGGTGACTCTTTAGTTGGGGTTTAAATGCCTCAAGACATAGCCAACTTGTTGATAGTCACACTGTAAGAAGCTCAAGCAAGCCAATACAGAGTTCTCAACTTGTGGAAACAAACAAAAAATTGCAGATGCAAGAGAGCAGCCAACAGGCCTTGGGTCGGAACTTAGCAATGCTGCATCAGGCTGATTCTGGGACTGTTTTTGGATTTCCAATGACAACAAGGTTGTGTTTTTGTTTGTTCCCACCTTGGGTCAAGTATTGGTCATTTGTACCTCACCCGGATCGAATGAGGTTATGAAGTTCGCCTCATTTTTAAGGCTTGGAGTGAGTCTATGGAGACATTGATCAGTGCAATGTGAAGTCCCACAGGCTATGGCCCAGTCTTATGTTGAAATTTGTGTACTCATCAAGAACTGGTGTTATTTTTTGATATGGGAATTCATCATGCAGGCTTGGAGTGCTCCCATTAGACAACCAGTGGTCATCAAATTGGGCTACATTTTTTGTCCAGCAGCGGCTCAGGGACAGGTTTGAGGTGCGGATTTTTTTCTGAGAATTTAGCAGAGAAAATGAATCAAATCTTGATCCAAGAGCAGGATGAATGGTGCCCATGAGTTGTAGGGCTGAAATGCCATTTGAACTTTCTGGATCAGCAAAATGGTATTGAAAGATGACGAGTAGTCTCATGGGGTATCTTAGGATTCATTTGGAGAATGAACTACAAAATTAATGTACGCATGGTCCTTTTTTGGTTGGATTGCTTCTTCATAGAACAAAGATCAATTAGTGATATGATCCATTACACATATGGGAGGTGTAATTGTTGACTTGAGTGCTTTAAATCAGTTTTAAGAGATGTTTGAATACCGTGATGCAATTTCTTCTGAAGTTCAAGGATGGACATTGGAAAATGGTAAAGTTTCAAGTTACAAATTTTATCTGCAGAGGGTGTACACCATTCTTGGCAACCAGAAGACAGAACTTGAGTGTAAGGGAATGAAAGTTCTTGAACATGCAACAGAAATTTTGGATACACATAAGATCAAACCCAGTCTTCTACATGGTGATCTTTGGGTAAATTATCTGTTCCAGCTTTGTTGGTCAATTTTCTTGGAATTGGAACTGGAAATGGCACAATTCTGGACAGTGTCTTCAAGGGAGAAATTGTCTGTAGGGGAGACTACTCTTTAATACATTTGACTTTCATCTGACAGGGTATTTGGTACTGATGTTCTAACATGTGGCCATATATCATCAATGAGATTTTTTATCAGATGGGAAATTCAGGGCTTACATCAACAGGAGAAGTTGCGATTTTTGACCCAGCTTCATTTATTGGTGATGCTGAATTTGGTTTGAATTCTGCACCTTGATCAGTTTTAAACTTTGTTTTTTTGATCCTCATGGCTGTGGTCAGATGAAAATATAGATATGGATCCTTTGTGTCACTGATTTGATTTAGGCTAGATTTTAACCCATATAGCAATGAATCAGGGTTTAGACCGCATCAAGAACATGGACACTGAATAGGTGAAGCCTTTTGCCAGTTTTCTTGTGCTGCATGTGTTGGCCATATAGCAGTTGAACATATGCTGCTATGTGGAGAATGGATTCACACTAGTTGGGAATGATCTGGTCTTACTGTTGTTAACCTGTTGTGGGTGAGGGTTGCTTTATCTGAAGCCAATTGAAGCCTCTACTTCAATTGTGGCTTTCAAGCATTTGGAGTTTTCATTTTGCATATTGCTTTTTTGGGTGTTGCCTATAGATCTTGCATTTGAAGGTTGGACTCCAGTGGAACATTTTCCTGGATTCAGTATGTTTTTGTTACCCCTGCATCTCTTAAAATACTGTTGTAGAAACTGGAAACTCAGCTCTGAGATTGCATCCACCAGATTGCCTGGAGACACTGTTGTCTAGAGATAGCTTGTCATGAACATGAAGTGTAGGTAGTGTTGAGAATTGACCCCTTCGAATCAGCAAACAAATCTGTTGAGGATTGGTTGCATCTTCCATGGTATGAGAGTTGTGTCTGACACCGGTGCAGTGCTCTGACTTGAATTATGTTCTGTGGGCATTTCCAGCTGCTGGTTTTTATGCAGCATATCATGAAGTGTTGCCACAAGTGGAGGGATTTGGAAAACGGCACCAGCTATACCAACTCTTTCATTTGCTAAACCATTTTCTGATATGTAAATTCCTCTCTTTATTGCCCTTCTGATTGATCCTGTCTTTGTTATATTCTCATCTTTCATACTAGGCTGCTGAATTTTGGATTGTGCTTGGGACACAGATGGAGGAGAGTATTACACCCATGTAACAGCCATGGTAGATCAGATTCTTCTAAATTGAGTTTAGTCATCTGTCTCATGGTCTGGTTTCTTCCAGCTGACTTCCAGAGTACAATGCAAGCAGGCAATGTGCAGGTGTTTTGGAAATAGTTTTCATAGTGTGATGTTTCAATTTTTGCGTGTAATGACATGCCCTTTCATGCATCTTCTAATAGATAGACAGAAAGGTAGCTGGATTGATGGTAGAAAATATGAAGGTTAAGAAGAACAAGCTGCTCACCACTCAATGGCTCTGAGGGGTGATGGAATCATGTGACATAGTTAGGTGATTGAATGAGAAATGAATTTGTTTAAGACCTGTTTTTGGAAGCTTCAGTTCTTAATGTGTGCTGCTTGGACAAGCTGTTGAACCCTAAACAAAATGCACAAGTAATGTGTCAAAACCTTGTCTGGTAGTATGAGAAGGTGGTTAGATTGGAGGGTATATTTGTGCAAAACTCATTACATCTTTTCTGAACCTTTTGTTTGTCTTGCAAAGTTTGTGCTTATTAGTTCTTTTTTCAGGTATCTCTTATGTTTTCTTTTGTCCTTTTACACCAATTAACAGACTTCTTTATGTTTTCTGCGTTTCTGCCTCAAAATGGATTTGGAAATTGGAAGTTGGGGTATTTACTAGCCTTCAAACATCTCCACTGGCTCCTTGCAGTGTGTTTTGGATGTGAACATCGCCAATCTGTAGTGGATGGATGGGTGCTCCCATGAATCACTCTACATCCCTCTGATGCTGTCATGCTCAATCCCTTCAATCAAAAATTAATGTACATCCATTGAATATTTCTTGGTAAACTTGGTTTTGTGCTGAGCATGCATGCAGCAGGCTTAAGCAGTAATCTTGATGCAAGTGATAAGAGCAAGAAACCAACTTACCTGGTGGGCCAGAAAAGGACCTGACTAGTGGCAATATCATGAACTAGAAAGTCATGGTCCATTCCATTTTTCCCTATAGCTGCCATCTATGAGTCTCTATTTCTACCACATAATAACCCCTGTGACTCCCGACCCAAATTCCCAAAAATGTGTGACCAAACAGATAAAAACCTGGAGGAAACAGGAAATTGGAAATTGTGTAAAATTTGAGCATGCAAATTTGTAGATGCAAAAATGCAATGTTTAGGTTTTCTCTTTTAATTCATATTGACAAACTATCTACATGTTTAGTTGCAGAAGAAAATCTAGCAGTTGCCAGAGAAATACCAAAACCAGGTGGTGATTGATTTTCGACATGCAGTTCATGTTACAACCCAGCTAAGACAGTTCTGTGTTGTGGCATAAGTTGCCAAAGGTTGACATGCCCCACATGGTTCAGTGCAATTTTCTACCACATCAAACCCACACATCTGTTAAGAATCCTTCCTAACCAACCCAAAACCACAAATTGAATTTGTCCACTGCACTGATGAACCAGAGATAATTAGATTGTAGTATGGAGAAGTTGGCAACATATTCAAACTCCAGTATGGTTGTGCAAATGTGAACAGAAAGGCCAAAAAATAAATAAATTGTTTGCCTCCAGCCTCAACTGCTTTAAACAGCAAGAGCATGAAATTCTGTTGCAAACTTACATGCAGAACTGAGACACTACAAAGAAATGTCTAGGAGTAGGGAGAGGAGGTGGACAGGTGTAATGTAAAGGTTTCTATCAGTGTTCTTTTTTTTAATTTTGTAATGTTGCAGGAGGAGAGTGAGCATTAAGTAAGGGTGCAAGAGTTTTAAATCCCAGGTTTGATCCAGACTTTCATACAATACTAGCAACAAATTATTTGAGGGATTTGCCCGTTTGGAAACCCCAAATTTACCTATTTCATGTAACAATAAACTCACAATGTGATATGTGATAACATGTGCCAGATTGGACACCTGCCTTGCAATATGGCCAGAGATGACCTACAAATACCTAGTGCATCAAAACAGTGTCAGAACACATTTACATAGAGATCCAATATGTGCACACACAAGGAATCCTGGCCTGTATTGCATCCAAAAGTGGAAGTGAATTCTCATCATTTTCTGGTGAAGCCAATTAATGTAGCAACAGCATTTGAAAATCATTATGGCCCATATTGCTGAAATCTCAGATGGATTTTGGAAAGATAACAAATAAATACTTGGCTTTCTTAAATTTTCTACCCAAATACCTTGTCAAAACCTGTAAGGAACAGATCAGCAAGCACTACTGGAGTGCTTGAAACTGATCATGGTGATCAGTCACTGACAGTGAGGAACTATGAGAGTTTTAGCCCTGAGTCCACACAAAGGAGAACAATCAGCTCTACCCAAGTACATCTTACCACATGAATTGAAAATAAGCACATCTTATCTCCATTCTGCAGCATGACCCATCACTAAGGTATAATTGCAAATTTGTTGCAGTGACAACAAGGTGAAATTTGGATTTTAACTCCTGTGGCATGCTGAGGTAGCAAGATCACATTATGTGTGTATACTACTACTTGATTTGTAAAATAGTACTTCAAACCCCTCTCCTGGGTTGATGAATTATTGGAATGATACAAAGGACTTAATAAAACTGGGTCCAAGAATATTGAGAGTCAAGCTGATTGAGTTCGAAATTGTTCTCCAGGGTGAAGGTCATGGAGGACATGAACAACTTCATCCATGTCAGGTCGTGATGCAGGTGCAGATGCCACACAGCGCATGGCTAATTGCAAGGTTGTCATTAGCTCCTCTTCGGATGGTGCAGCTGCACCCTTCATGAGCTCCAAGTCAAATACCTCTGTGGTCCAATTCTCCTTTGCAACTTCAGCCACATAGTCTGGCAAATCGGCTACATCTGCAGGAGCTTTTCCTGCAGTTTCAACCATACATAAAAGCCATATACTTGAGGAATTAGAACAACTGTTTTGTTGCCTGAGCATGATCTAAGATGCTCAAGATATGCATTTGGATCTCAAGACATTGTCATGGGATGCATGTAAACTCTTGACTTACAGGCTTGTGATCTCAGTTCATAACCCTGGGCATCTGATCTTCCGTGAGACATTCCAATGCAGCACATTCCCAAAACTACTTTGTCAGGATCCTAAACTGATACCTCCCTTTCACCCTTTGAACAAAAACACTTCATAAACAACAATGGCAAGGAGAGTAGCATGACTTTTAATAGTGATCCACAAAGTCTGAAAATTCAGGAACCTGTTTACTACACCTGTGAGGAGTTCAAGCAAGATGATGCCAAAGCTGTAGACATCTGACTTTGTTGAAGCTCTTTTGATCTTGGTGAGCTCTGGGGCATGATAGCCAAGAGAACTAGTAGTAGCAACAATATTGCCATTTGCAACAGGGGTCATCAGGCATGATAATCCATAACCAGATATGCAAGCATTTATAGTGGGATACATTGAAGTGTCCAAAAGAATATTTGTTGCTGTGAGATTTCCATGGACCATTTTTTCAACTGAATGCAGGTGTAACAGCCCACGGGCTGCCCCTATTGCTATCCTTATCCTTTTTCCCCAGTCCAGTGTTGTTTCTGAGTCTCTAGCTGTGCAGCCCAGCCAGCCCACATGTTAACCTTTCTCACCCATAGCTGCTCTTTCTTCACAGAGAAAGTTTTGCAAAAAGACATAAGAATAACCATAAACTCAATTCCTTGTACACTTTCCTTCAGTGGAGGCTCACAGAGGTGAAAGAGTGTACGTACCATGCAGGAGTTCGGTCAAGCTTTGGCCAGTCATGTAGTCAAAGACCAGAAGTTTTTCTTGCTTTGGACCCCAGTAAAAAGCACGTAGGGCAAGCAGATTGGGATGCCTGATTTTGCCAAGGATGTCCACCTCTTTCTCAAAATTTCTTTGGGACTTCACAATCCCCTCCCGCAAGCGCTTCACAGCAATGTTGTTTCCATTTTCCAATCTGGCCTTATACACAGTACCATAGATTGACTTGCCCAACACTTCTGCAGTTGCACACAGCAGATCATCGGCCGTGAAACTTAGTGGCTCATCAAAGTGGACCAACTTGCCTCCCAGCTCCCCCCCACCCTCCTTCTCAGGTGATCCCTCCAATTTCCCTTCAGCTACTGAGGTGGCTTGTGGAGCTCTAAAACAGCAAAGGCACCCTAAAATACACCCAACAGCTATTGCAGCTAATGAACTTGCCAATGCAATGAAGATGATACTGAGATTACTGAGTCGTGGCCCCTTGTTTGAAGAAGATACAATTGGTTGTAATGGAGCTGCCACTGGTGCAGGATGCAGTGCAGGTCTTGGTGCAGTGCTGTTCAAGATAGGGCATGCACTTAGTCCCAAGTAGCCACAAAGACCAACATTCCCAGGTTTGAAGGAGGTGAGATTGAATCTATGTGAGAAAGATGGTACAGGACCACTCAAGTGGTTGTAGGAGACATTGAAGCTGGTGAGGTTGAGACTCAAAAGATGGGGAGGAATTGAGCTACTCAAATTGTTCTGTGACAAGTCAAGAGCTGTGAGATCCACCAAACTGGCAAATGTAGATGGAATGCTTCCTTCCAGCTGATTGTTGGCAAGATTCAGACTCTGCAGAGTGAGCAAATCTCCGAGTTGGGCAGGCAAAGAGCTTGAGATGTTATTGTTGTTCACAATGAGCTGCTGTAAGTGGGATGGGGTAGACCAGTTGGCTGGCAAAGCTCCTGAGAGTTGGTTATGAGCCACATTGAGATAATTCCACTTTGTATTTCTGGCCCATTCCGGTGGAATTGAGCCACTCAGATTATTGAAACCTAGGTTAAGAAGAATAAGATTACTGGCATTGCCAAGATCTGCAGGGAGAGAACCTGAGAGCATGTTGTGGCTGATGTCCACTGCTTGGAGAATAGGTAAGTTGCCCAGCCCTAGAGGCAGAGGACCAGAGAACTGGTTATTGAACAAAGCAAGACCACCCAGGGTGACAATAGTGGCAAGGGTAGATGGAATGGGTCCAGTGATTGCATTGTTGTGGAGACTAAGCTTACGAAGTGCTACCAGCTGACCCACTTCTGGAGCCAGAGTTCCGGCCAGTCCCTTGTCCGGCAATGCTATTGCAGCAATATGACCTTTTGCACACTTGATGCCAGTCCATGTCCCACTACATGTGCCCTCTCCACTCTCATTCCAGCTTCCTAATGCCTTGGTAGGATCCGTGAAAGCTTGTTTTATTCTCAGCAATGCAAGAACCTCTTGGGGTGAAGCAGGGATTTGATCCGTCGTTCCATCTCCTGGAAAGTCGTCTGGTGGTTGCATTGCCACCATTTTTAGCTGGAAGCAGCTGCACCACCACAACAGTAGGAAGCGCAACAGCAAGAAACATCTTATGCACTTTTCCTGACCCATTGTTGCATGCATGCCACAATCTCCTCTGTCTCTCTTTCTTTGCTGCTCAACTTCTAAAGCTCAAACCATGAACCCTTCTTTCTTTCTCTCTCTCTCTCTCTCTCGTCCATTCTTCTCTTTCCCGCCGTCGTCGTTGCAGCGGTACGCAACTGCAGCAACAAAACACCCACGTCGTCTTCCGTGCAGCGACAACAGGCAGCGACGAGCGCTCGCCGGTGGGAAATTGAAAAAAGTGCGCTAACAACAAGAGAGCCGTTGCGAGGGTGTATGGGGGGAAGGGTGGACATTGAGGCAGGCCTAATTTTTCTGAGCTTGGATTGGTCGCCCAAGTTTTCCAAAAAATTGTAGCGCCACGTGTCTCTTGCCAGGCTTTCTTATTCTGTTGCCCATCCCTACAACGACCGACAGCCGACTGTCGTTCTCGATTTTGTTATAATATTATTATCTTTTTAAATTAATTCTATTTTGGTACAACATTATAATTATATACATAATGTTTTAAATTTTATAATAGGTATATAGGTAAAGATTTGGTATATTTTGTACATACTATATATAACTATTTATACTTATTTAATGTTTCAAATATACAAATGTTTGAGTGATACTAAATACTAGATACCTAATGTATTATTTTAGGTAAAAGTGTATTATCTACCCATACACACTTGAAATGCTATATTTAATACATGAGTTCAAATTCAGTTTTTCCTTCCAAAACTTCCTTCCAACATTGTGCTTCCTCTTATAGCACCTCATAGAGTTGGGTTTTGGTGTTTCATTGAAGTTTTTTTTTAATATTCTTGTTGTTATTTTCTTGAAGCTTTTCCAATTGTTTTCTCAAGCAATATTTTCATATTATACTTTTTCAATGTTGTAAATTTTTTTGAGTATTCAAAGTTTGTTGTTTGGAAGTCTGATTTAGTTTTTAGGTCTAATTTTTCATCACATACAAATGTGTGAAACCCAATTTTCTTGTTGCCATGAAGGTGTGAAAAGCATGTGTTAGCTTAAATGCACTTGAAGATCAAGATAGGTATGTTTGAACAACTTTCCAAACCATTGAAAATGGATGGGACTAAAATTTATTTGTTGGCTCTAGCTTGTTTAACTTATATGCAAAACGTGGTAACAAGCAAACATGACAAACTGATTACCCATTGTTTTGGATCAAAAACGTATCTTTGGATGAGGAAATACAACATTATTGTGATTATTTTCAGCTCTGATTTTAAAGGTGAAATGAATTGTTTAGTTCCATTATGTGTACATGAAAGAGAATGTGCTTGAAATAAATATGACTTGAGTTTTGGTGTCTCATTGAAGCTTTCAAAAAATATTCTTTGTGTTTTCTTAAAGTTGTTCCCCAGTTTTTTCAACCTATTACCTTTTCGTATTGTATATTTGCAATGTTGTTTGTGAATATTCAAAGCTTGCCATTTTGAACTATAATGTAGTTTTTAGGCGTAATTTTTGACCACACACAAATGTGTGAAAATCCAACTTTCTTGTTGTTATGGAGGTGTTGAATGTGTGTGTCAATTTTGATGCATTTGGAGATCAAAAAATGTATGCTTGACAACTCTCCAAACCATTGAAAATGAATGGGATTCAAATTTCTTTGTTGAATGTAGCTTGTTTGAATTCTATGCAAAATGTGGGAGCAAGGAAATGTGGCAAAATGATTACCCATTGTTTTTGGTTCAAATTTGTATTTTTGAATAAAGAAATACAACATCGTTGTCATTGTTTTCAGCTTTGATTTTGAAAGTGAAATGTGTTGTTTAATTCCATTATGTACACATGAGAGAGAATGTGCTTAAAAAAAATATGAGTTGAGTTTTGGTGTTTCATTGAAGTTTTTTTTAATATTCTTGTTGATGGTTTTTTGAAGTTTCTCCACTTGTTTTTTAAAGCTATTGCTTTCCCAAATTTTCATATTGTACCTTTTCCATGTTGCAGATGTTTTTGAATATTCAATGCTTGTTGTTTTGAACTCTGATGTAATTTTTAGGTTTGATTTTTCACCACATACAAATGTGTGAAATCTAACTTTCTTGTTGCCATGGAGGTGTTCAATGCATGTGTCAACTTAAATGCACTTGAAGATCAAAACAAGTATGTTTGAACAACTCTCCAAATCATTAAAAATGGATGGGATTTAGATTTATTTGTTGGATGTAACTTGTTTAATTTCTATGCAAAATGCAATACCAAAAAAATGTGGCAAAATGATTACATGTTTTCTTCTATTCAAAAACTTATCTTTGGATGAAGAAATACAACATTTTTTATCATTGTTTTCAGCTTTGGTTTTGAAGGTGAAATGAACCTTTTTTGTTCCATTATATGTACATGAAAGAGAATGTGTTTGAAGAAAATACAAAACAAAAATCTTGCAAAACTTTCAACCTCTTGCAAATTACAAATGATTAAACATTGTTGTTTTCCCACATTTCTTGAAGTGCCAAGTTTTGTTCCTTTAAGTTTTGATGTATTTTTTAGGTTTAATTTTTCACCATGAACAAATGTATGCAACCCAATATTGTTGTTATTATGGGGGTGGGTGTTAAATGCATGTTTCTGCATAAATGCATTAGTTCAAGATCAAGGTAGGTGTGCTTGTGAGCAAACCATTCATAATTATGGATAGGATTCATGTGTATTTGTTGCAAGTAGCTTGGTTGACCTATATGTAATGTTCACTATTGGAGGACTTAAAATGCCAATAGAGAAGTGAACATGTATGAAAGTTGTTCATGCCCAATCATGGGAACCAATAGCTTTGGGATGTACACCATTAACCTACTTCATGGAGCTACAAGTATCATTTGACTTGGGTGTTGTATGTTGCAAATTATTATCTTATTTTTGCACTCCTATAAATAATACAAAGTTGTTAAGATGAGGTAAATCTTCATCCCAGGTAACCAAGTATGATTTGTTTTGTTGTGGGCAATTATGAAACATCATTATATTGTGATTAATAGGAGCTGGAAGGAGTTGCAGATGAGGTGGAGGAATAGGACAAGGATATGCAAAAGCCAATAACATAGGTACCATTTCTCAAACCTTCATGTGCATGTTTTAATTTAATGGTTTCAGCAAAACTTTAAAATATAATCACTATGGTAGATGATTTAAGCATAAACTACATTATTACAAAACTTATCCCTAAATCACTCACCATCCACTTGGAGCTAGTCTATTCCACTTGATTAGATTTTGGGTGGAAATCCCTAGTGGTCTAGAACCCATGGCAAGGTGTCCACTATGTTTCCACTATCCACCAACTTTGTCCACTTAGTTCCATTGGTTTCCACTTGATTCACCACTTGCAGAAGGTTGGAGGTAATTTATTTTTTACATGCCCATCCAATGCATGGGCATTGTTTGAAGTTATGGGGTCGATATAGAGGATGGTTGTGGTCCATTTGGTCATTGTGGAAGGGGCAATAGCAGAGGAGGGTTGTCATATTTACCTACATATATACACCTATATATTCCATTGAAACAAGTATTTAGCATTAAACATGGCCCACAAAAAGTAGGCCCACAAGGATACTAAGTGATATATAATGAACTACAGTTGATGAACTACATATTACTATATTGTTGAAGTAGGTTTAAAAGGTTGTGAGTTGACAACAAACCCCAAACAAGTATAGTACATGTATCTTTGATGCAAACATTTCAAATAATATACCAATTAAGGGGATCAAATTTTATTTTTTTCAAGTACAAATGTAGTGGGTGAGATATCATAGGTGATGCCATAAAAAAATGGGCTTATGCCAAGGACAATCCTACATTGATAATGACTGATGGATATAGTGTTGTAACCATATTAAAGGACAAAATGGCCTATTTAGTAACCACAGTATGAACAATGCCTTGTATATCCAAGTGAACTTGTAAACACTAATTATCAAGATAGATCCCAATGATTCAAAACCTTGTCCAATGGTTTTAAAAATCTTTAGTTAACACCTATAGCCTAACAAAAAAAAATCAAAATGTACACTTGGCCATGATGCCATCATCCATCCTAAGGCATCAAATATTAGCATTTTCATAAGATATAAATCTTTTCATTAGTCTTGCATGCATTTTCAAATGTAACTAAAGGGTTGCACCTTGATTCACACAACATGACGGGTGTGGAGGGGCGGAGGACTCGTGTCACCTGCACCATTTGTTCACCTTCCCTACATAGAGCTGACAATTTAGGTGTTGATTTATTTCGTGAGCCTTTGCACACCCTAGCAACTGCCTTTGCCACAACAATGCTAGGGAAGCTCAAATGTAGCATTGTGCAATTGGTGCAACCTTGAGGGGGCCATGCATGAATGTACATAATTTCCAAGGTCAAGGTTAGATGCATCATTAACTTGGCACCTAAAAAATAAACTAGGGGTTTTGAAAATGAACATTTCTGTTAAGTTAGAATTTTTTTAAATGAAAAAAGGTTGCCAACTTACAAAATCATTTCAAGGATGTAAAGAAACAACATGTTGCCCTTTATCCTTGCTTGCTCCAACCAAGGGTGTAGGTGGCCTTGCCCTTTGGTGGTTTGAATGTTGCGTTAAGTAATTCCAGAACCTTTGTGAGGCCAAGCTTGAATGCTAACTTGTTTGTTGACCTCCATGTACCTTGAGGAAGAGCTGGCATACTAAAATATGTTACCATCCCCTTTGCTTTCTCTCTAATTGGGACTGCCATTGTGCTACATCATGGACATTGACTTCCTCATGAATTTTTGCTATATCTTTATGCACCACCATAGCCAAATCTTCTATGTGTTGGGGAAGTACCTCATCTTTAACTTTAAGTGCATTGACATTACTTGCCAGCACATCAGTGACCACTTGCTTAGAAGTCGCATCATCTACTTTGGTCCCCAACACATCAACATCCATACCTTCAAAAAATCCCTTCATTTCCAACAAGTAATGGGCACGACAAACCTTTTTTTCCTTTGTGTGGTCAAGTGTTTTTCCAGACCGTTGACTCTTTTGGGCCACAACAAGGAGGCAATTTAAAGATTTGGCACTAGAACCACTCTCCTTTGAATAGTCAATCAATTGGGTGTCTCCAAACATATTTGGCTATATGGGTGTATAGCCCAAGTCATCCATTTGTGGCCCCCTTGGAGCCTCATCCCCCTTGCTCTAAATGACTTGACCTATAGGAAAATTAAACTCTAATGGGTCAAGCTCACAATTTATTGGAATAGTTTGGGAAGGTGCAAATGCAAATCATTAACAACACATGTTCCATCATCCATTGCTTGTTTCTCCTTCACTTTAGATGTAGCAAGCCCTTGCATTTCAAGCACAATAACCACGGACTTTTCCAACAGCTGATTCCTTGACTTTAACAACAGTTGACTCCTAGACTTCAACTATCCCAAGTTGTTGGACTTTAACAACAACAAGCCCTTGCATTTGTCCTAAAGCATCTTCTATCTCATCCCCCCACCTAGTTTTGTAAAACCATCCATTCTCCTATTGAAGTATTGAAGAACAATAGGATCAGAGGAGAGATTGCGCAATCACAAGCACATAAGACACACAAGTATGTGAACAATGCTTGGAGTGAGATGTCCAACTCCCCCCAGCCTTGCTCTTTATTCCCTTCCATGTACCATTACATTGACAAACCATATGGGATAAATCCCTCCTTATTCTAACATGTTCGTGGTACTTACATATTTCGAATCTACCTATGTCTTTGATTACTTGCAACACTTAACTACCACATTGTTTCTAATATCTACCACACCATTTCTAATGTTTCTAACATCTACATCATAATCTTCAACACTCCCACTTTGCAAGTAAT
>Ga0209611_10001048_pt1 | contig 45645 bp, 36 predicted proteins | sample S1TSphgellanicum_3_FD_187693 | JGI IMG/M metagenome (GOLD analysis project Ga0209611, IMG submission 187693) | Host-associated microbial communities from peat moss isolated from Minnesota, USA - S1T2_Fc - Sphagnum magellanicum MG (SPAdes) (version 2) | ecosystem: Host-associated > Plants > Peat...
ATATATTTATATTTATTTATTTTCTTTTTTTTCTTTTTTTTTCTTTTTCTTTTTATTATTTTTTTATATAATAATAATAATAATAATATTTTTTTATTATTATTTTTTTTCTTTTTTTTTTTATATTTTTTTTTTTTTTTTTTTTTTTTTATTTTTTTTTTTTTTTTATTTTTTTTTTTTTTTTTTTTTTTTTTTTTTTTTTTTTTTTTTTTTTTTTTTTTTTTTTTATTATTATTATTATATTTTTTTTTTATTTTTTTTTTTTTTTTTTTTTTTATATCTTTTTATTATTTTTTTCTTTATAATATTATTATTTATTATATTTATTTTTTTCTTTATAATATTATTATTTATTATATTTATTTTTTTATATATTTTTGATTTATAAAAAAGATTTCTTATATTAGTTAATAACAGATCTAACTTGTTTAAATCTTTTTTCTTTTCTATTTTATTTCTTTTTACTTTTTTCTTTTTTCTTTTATTTCTTTTTACTTTTTTCTTTTCTATTTTATTTCTTTTTACTTTTTTCTTTTCTATTTTTTTTCTTTTTACTTTTTTCTTTTCTATTTTTTTTAATATTTTTTTTATTTCTTTTTTTTCATCAAATTTTAAATTAAAATTAAATAAATTACGATAATTTACTCTTTTTTTTATTTTTTTCTTTTTTATTTTTTTATAGCTATAAACATTTAAAAATTTTATTTTTTTATTTACTATTTTTTTTTTTTTTTTTATATAATACTTTACTAACCTTAATAATTTTAATAATTTTAAATTTAATATTTTACTATTCTTATATACTTTTTTTTTTTTTTTAAATTTTAAATTTACTAATTTTATAATTCTTTCATTAAATTTTAATAATATTTTAATTTTTTTTTTCTTTTTTAATTGCTTTTTAAATTCAGAAATAAAAAAATAATTATTTTTTAAAAATTTAATATAATTTTTACATAATTTAAAATAATATTTAAATAAATATCTTTTTAAATAACTACCATTTATTTTTTTTTTTTCTAATTCATTTTCAATTTTTTTTTTTAGAACTTTTCATCCTATTTTAATATTTTTTATAAAATTTACCTTATAAAAATTATTAAATTTTTTATATCATAAAAATTTTATAAAAATTAGTTTAAAACTATAACTATCTATAATTACTTTTATTTTTTTTAAAAATAAATTTAAATTTATTTTTATTTTTTTCTTTTTTTTTTTTCTTAAGTTTAATTTATTTTCGATATATATATTATTTTGAAAATTTTTATATAAAGAATCTACATCATCAAAATAATATTCATCTTTGGCCATATGATAATAAAGATTTATTATTATTTTATTATTTACACGATATAATCTTATATGACTCGAATAATAATCAAAATATGATCTTCTTAATGTTTTTTTAAAAAAAAACATAAAAAATTCAAAAAATATTAAATCTGAATAAAATAAATATTTATAATTACCACTATTATATATATTTCAAGTTGAATTTCAAAAAATACTTACAGATAACCTAAAACTTATAGGATTTACTAACATTTATCTTATTTTTTTTTTATATGTTTTTTTTTTATATTAGTTTTTATATGAATACATTTTCGTAGTTTACGTGTATAAGCAAATTCTCCAAATTTAAAACCAACTTTATTTTCTGTTACAAATACATTTAAAAATTTTAAACCATTATATACTTTAAAATGAGCGCCTACAAATTCATTTAAAATAGTAGAACTTCTACTATAAACTTGAATAAAAGTATTTATATTATTTTTTTTTAAATATAAATACTTTTTATATAATGAATTACATAAAAATACACCTTTTCATTTTGATCTAGACATATTTTATTTTTTTCTTTTTTTTTTTTCTTTTTGTAACATAACCTTTAGTTAATATACCTCATGGACTTACAGAATGACGCCCTCCTGAGGTTTTACCTTCACCTCCCCCATGTGGATGATCAATTGGATTTTTAGCAACACCTCTAACTCTTGGACGTTTATTTTTTAATCTAGAATTTCCAGCTTTATAATCTTTTTTAAATAAATATAAACTATTTGAAGGTATACCTAAAGTAGCAAAACAAGATAATAATAATAATTTTTTTTCACCAGAAGGTAATGAAATTAAACCATATTTATCATATTTACGTAGTAATTTACCTTTTGAACCTGCAGATTTTATTAATTTACCTTTTGTAAAAGGTATATATTCAATATTAAAAATATTACTACCTGTAGAAATATCACGTAACATTGCAAATTGATTTTCAATTGCAAAAAATTGAATTTTTTTTTCAAAAAAATTTACAAAATCACCTTTTTTTAAACCTTCATTTGCAATTCTATACATATAATATGTATTAAAAAAATAATTAAAAAATCATCTTTTTTTTTTTAATATTTTTTTTTTTAATTTTATTTTTTTTTTTTTTTTTAATAATGCTACATTACAAGATCTATTATTATCATATTCTAGACGCTCTACTATTCATTGTTTTAAATCTAAATTTAAAATATTAATATAACTAAAACAAATATTTTTATATAAACGTTTTACACCTCCACCTCTATGATATGAAGTTATAAATCCTTTATTATTTCTACCTCCTATATTTTTTAATAAACCTTTAACTAATGGTTTATAATTTATATTTGTTTTAGTTATATTTTTTAAATATTTTTTATAATCTTTATAATAACAATTAAAGTTACTAATTGACATTTTAATTTAAAACATCTAATACAATACCAGCCCCAACTGTTAATCTACCTTCTCTTACAGTAAAACGAACACCTGGAGCTAAACCTATGCGTACTAATAAATTAACATTTACATTTATAGTATCACCTGGCATTACTATTTTTAAATCATCTTCAAATTCAAAAGAACCTGTTAAATCTGCAGTTCTTATATAAAATTGAGGTTTATATTCTTTTTTAAAAGGATGTTTTCTACCACCTTCTTCCTTAGATAATATATATATTTTTGCACGAAATTTAGTATAACTAAATATACTATTTTTTTTACATAATAAATGACCTTTAATAACTTCTTCACGTTTAACACCTTTTAATAATATACCTACATTTTGACCTCCTTCTGCTTTATTTCTTAAAGATCTAAACATTTCTATTTCAACACAAACTACTTTTTTATTTTCTTTAGAATAACCTACAAGATCTACTTCTTCATTAGCTTTTACAATACCTTGTTCAATACTACCTGTAACAATAGTTCCTCTTCCTGATTTCATAAATATAGATTCTATAGGCATTATAAAAATTTGATCAATTACTCTTCTTGGTTGAAATATATTACGATCTACAGTTTTTAATAATTTAAAAATAGAGCCTCTACCCATTAAACTACTATTTGAACTAGTTTCTCTTATTGCATTTTTAGCAGAACCATAAATAAAAGATATAGTTTCACTATCAAAATGATATTCATCTAACATTTCTGAAACTTCTAATTCTGCTAATTCACGTAAATCTAATTCAACTAAACTATCATATTTATTCATATAAACAACAATATACTTAATACCTAATTCTCTAATTAAAATTAAATGTTCCCTTGTTTGTTCTTGTGGACCATCTTTTACAGATACAACTAAAATAACACCATCTAATTGTACGGCACCTGTAATCATATTTTTTATATAATGTTGATGCCCTGGACAATCTATATGTGCATAATGACGTTTAAGAGTTTCATATTCTACATGTGCAGCCATAATTGTTATTCCGCGTTCACGTTCTTCTGGTATTTTATCTATTTGATCATAAGGTACATATTGTGCTAAACCCATTTCACTTAATGTTTTAGTTATAGCAGCTGTTAATGTAGTTTTACCATGATCTACATGACCTATTGTACCTATATTACAATGTGGTTTTTCTATACAAAAAGAATTTTGCATCATTTATCTTTTTTTTTTTTTTTTTAATAAATAAAAAAAAGGTTTTTTTTTTTTTATGGTATCTGCTATATATTTTTTTTTTTTTCAAAATTCACCTTTTTTTAAAAATATATTTTTTATTTCAAATAAAATACTTTCTATTATATTTTTTTTATTTTTTATTGCAATACTTACTAATCATTCAATAATTTTTTTTATACTTTGTTCTATTGTTAAAAAACGTGGTAATTCAAAAATTAAAGAACCTTTTCTTTTATTAAATAATAATACATTCTGTTTCATACGAATTAATAATAAATTTAAAATATTTTTTGGTAATTCTTTTCTTATTTTTTTTAAAAATAATAATACATTAGTTAATATCATAAAACTTCAAGCTTTATGACCTCCTTTATTTAAGCGCCCTAATATTCAATTTAAAATCATTAATTTATTTAAATCATAACCCATTTCATTTTTAAAAATTTTTTTTTTATATTTTCATCTACCAGCATCTCAACCTATTTTTTTATATTTTTTTAATAAAATACTTATCATTTATATTTTTTTTTTATCCTTTTTTAAACCTCATTTAGATCTTGATTTTTTTCTATCAAATTTTTCATCTGTGCTGAAATCATATTTACCTCTTACAACCTTATATCTACAAGCTGGTACATCATTAGCTCTACCTCCTCTAACTAAAACTACTGAAAATTTTTGTAAATTATGACCTTGACCTGGAATACTAGCTGTTAACATTTTACCTCCTTTTACTTTAACTCTTACAATTTTTCTTTCTGCTGAATTTGGTTTTTTTGGAGAAGTTATTCTTACAACTACACAAACTCCTTTTAAATATGGACAATTTTTTAATAAAGGAGTTCCACTATAATTAGATTTTCTTTTTCTATAATATTTTTTTGAAATTTGATTTATAGTTGCCATTTATAATTTTTTTTTTAAAATTAATATTAATTTAATTAAAGGTGTTTTTAAAAAAGTTATAATTTTTTTTTTCTTATTAAAAAACATTAAAATTCTTTTTGTAATATTTTCCAAAATTTTTTTTTTTTCTATTTTTTTTATATCAAAATCTTTTTTAAAAAAAAATATACTTTGTATTAAAAAGCCTAAAATTAATATATTATTTTTTTTTAAAATTTCTTCTATTGTTATTAAATCTTTTATATTACCTACTAATAAAACTGTATTAAAATTTCGTATTTTTTTAAAAAACTTTTTATTTATAAGTTTAATTACAATCTCTTCATTTAAAAGTTTTACATAATATTTAGAAAATATAACTCTATTATATAATACTAACGCGCTATAAGCCTCTCTAGATAATTTTTGACAAAAAAGTAAAATGCCATTTGTACGTAAAAATCAAAGATAACTTCAATATTTTAAAATTTTTTCTGGTTTAAAAAATATAGTTTTCATTTATATATATATATAATAATAAGTTTTATCTATATTTTCTATAATTTTATATCTACTTTTTTTTGCAGCTTTTAAAATAGTTTTAAATAAATATTTTATATCTATTAAATTATATTCTATATTTTTTATTAATGTTATTAAATATATATCATATAATAATATTCCCCTATGATTACGATAATTATAATTTATTTGTAATATATTACTAGATAATTCCAATAAAAAAAATAAAGGTGAACTTTTTATTTCATAATCAAAAGTACTATCTTTATATAAAGTTAAAATTACTTTTAACAATACACCTTTATCAAAATCTTTTGTTTCATTATTAAACATATTACAAAAATTTTTTACGTCCATAGGAAATTGACCTAGCATTGGACCAATTGGTGGAGTTGTATTAACTTCCCCTGCTTTTGCATAAAACTTTACGAAGCGAAATATTTTCTTTTTTTTCATTTTAAATTGTTAATAAAAGTTTTAATACTAATAAATCTAAACTTATACTACTATAATAATTTAATTCAATACTTTTTAATATTGAATAATATAAATTAGAATTTTTTCTAACTTCTAATAATTTTTTTTCAAAAACTGAAATTAAATTTAAATTTATATTTCTTAATAAATTTTTTACACCTGCATATAGCATTACAACTTCATTATCTAAACTTATTGGTCTACTTTGTGGTTGAATTAATAACTCTGTTAATATTTTACCTCGTCTTAATAATTTTTTAGTTGCTTCTTCTAAATTTTCTCCAAATTGTTCTAAACTTTGCATTTCTCTATATTGTGCCAATTCTAATTTTAAAGGTCCTGAAATAGCTTTCATTATTTTATTTTGTGCTGCAGACCCTATACGACTTACAGATAACCCAGTATTTACAGCAGGTCTTATACCTTTATTAAATAATTGACTTTCTAAAAAAATTTGACCATCTGTAATAGATATAACATTTGTCGGTATATATGCAGAAACATCACCTAATTGTGTTTCTATCACTGGTAAAGAAGTTAATGAACCTCCATAATTAGTTAAATCATTAAATTTTGTAGATCTTTCTAATAATCTAGAATGTAAATAAAAAACATCTGCTGGATATGCTTCTCTAGATGGAAATCTTCTTAATAATAAAGATAATTGTCTATAAGCTACTGCATGTTTACTTAAATCATCATAAATAACTAAACTACCTGCACCTCTTGTCATTAAATATTCACCTAAAGTTGTTGCACAATATGGTATTAAATATTGTAAAGCACATGATTCTGATGCTGTAGCTGCTAATATTACACTATAACTCATTGCATCTTTTTTTCTTAATAAATGCGCTAATTTTGCAACATTTGCTCTACGTTGTCCTATAGAAACATAAATACAATGTACATGTGTTGCAGGTATTCAATTATTATTTCTTTGATTTAATATAGTATCTACACCTATTGTAGTTTTTCCTGTAGATTTATCACCTATTATTAATTCTCTTTGACCTCTTCCTATTGGTATTAAACCATCAACTGCTTTTATACCTGTTTGTAAAGGTTCATTTACTTTATAACGTGAAATAATACCAGGTGCTTTTATTTCTACTTTTCTTTTTAAATATGAATATTTAAATGACCTGTTTGAATCTATAGGTTCTCCATATGCATTTACAACTCTTCCTAATAATTGAGTTGTAACTGGAAATTTAAATAATTCTTTTGTTCTTATTAGTTTAAACCCAGGTTTTACAATATCTTCACCTTTTAATATAATAGCTTTTATGCCTTCTTCTTCAATGTTAATAACTATAGCTTTTATATCTAAACCTGCAACTTGTAAAATTTCACCCATTAAAACATTTTCCATATTACTTATAAATGCTATACCATCTATTAATGTTTTTATTAGTCCTGGTATTGTAAGTTCTACTTTTTCTATATAAGCATCTCAACCTTTATACAATCTTAAATTAAATATCATTTATTTATTAAATTTTTTATTATATTCTATTTCTTTTTTTAAATTTTCTATTTTTAATGAGGCTATATCACTAAATTTAGTAGGTTTTACCTCTATTTTCTTTTTTTCTTTTTTCTTTATATCATAAAGATAATGACCAAATATATATTTCTCACCTTCTCGTTGATATTCTAACTCTATTAAAAAATCAATTTTCTTCAAAATATCATCATAATATTTTGAATTATACGAATCTGGATATATTTTACATTCACCTATATTTTTTATCTCTCTATTATAAAGTATTCTTCATATTCCATCTTTATTTTTTAAATCATTTTCACTCTTTTCATAAACACTCTCTTCCTCTTCTTCATAAACACTATCTTTTTTTCTTAAATTTATTAATTCAAATATCACTGCTAAAAACACAATTATACTTACTATTGTTATAGCAGAACCTACACTACATACCATATTTAAGGTATAATATGCATCTGGATAATCTGGTATACGTCTTGGCATTCCACTCATACCTAAAAAATGCATTGGAAAAAATGTTAAATTAACACCAATAAAAGTTGTTCAATAATGTAATTCACCTAATTCTTTATTAAAATTTTTACCAAAAATTTTTGCTGATCAAAAATAAAAACCTCCAAACATCCCAAAAACCGCACCCATTGATAAAACATAATGAAAATGTGCAACAACATAATAAGTATCATGTAATATTTGATCTATACCTGCACTTGATAATATTATTCCTGTAAATCCACCTATAGTAAATAATATTAAAAAACCTATTGCAAATAACATCGGAACTGTAATTGTTAATATACCTTTTCATAAAGTTGCTATTCAACTGAATATTTTTATACCTGTTGGAACAGCTATAATCATTGTTGCTGCTGTAAAATATGCTCTAGTATCTATATCCATTCCTATGGTATACATATGATGTGCTCAAACTATAAAACCTAAAATACCTATAGATAACATAGCGTAAACCATACCATTATAACCAAATACTCTTTTATGAGATGATTGACTAATAATTTGACTTACTATTCCAAAAGCAGGTATAATTAATATATAAACTTCTGGATGCCCAAAAAATCAAAATAAATGTTGAAATAATACTGGATCTCCTCCACCACTAACTTCAAAAAATGCTGTATTAAAATTTCTATCTGTTAATAACATTGTTATACCAGCACCTAATACAGGTAATGATAATAATAATAATCATGCTGTTATAAAAACGGATCATACAAATAAAGGTAATCTAAACATTTTCATACCTTTCACTCTCATATTTAATATTGTAACTATAAAATTAATAGCACCTAATATAGAAGATACACCTGCTAAATGTAAACTAAAAATACCAAAATCTACTGCACTACCTGAATGAGAAAAAATTCCTGATAACGGTGGATATACAGTTCAACCTGTACCAACTCCCATTTCTATAACTGATGATCATACTAATAAAAAAAAAGAAGGTATTAATAATCAAAAACTTATATTATTTAATCTTGGAAATGCCATATCTGGAGCACCTATTAATATAGGAACTACAAAATTACCAAAACCTCCTATCATTGCTGGCATTACCATAAAAAATATCATAATAAAGGCATGTGCTGTTATTATAACATTATACACTTGATTATTTCCTTCTAAAAAAGCAATAGCTATATCACTTAATTCTATTCTTATTAAAACTGAAAGCATAGTACCTATAAGACCTGCAATAATTGCAAAAATAAGATATAAATTACCTATATCTTTATGATTTGTAGAAAATAATCATCTATACATTTTATTATCAAAACTTAAATTCTAAAATGGTCAACTTTTACTAATTTTACTATCTGGTAAATAAATTATATCATATTTTTTATAAATATAATATGTATAATCTACTTCAAACATATCATAATTTACATATAATCAAAGTTTAAATTCTAAATCTTCTTCATACATTGATTCTGCATCAAAATAGGCTAATTCCTGATCATTTAAATTTTTTTCTATATAATCACTTATATGATCATAATAAAAACCCGCATATAATATTACAAAACCTAAAGAAATTGGTAATAAAATTTTTCAACCTAATCTCATTAATTGATCATATCTATATCTTGGTAAAGAACCTCTTACTCATATAAAAGTTACTACTAATAAAATTACTTTTAAACTATATATAAATATACTTTCATAATTAAATATTAAAAAACCACCTCAAAACATTATAACATTCAAACAACAAACTGTTCATATTGAAACATATTCTCCTAAAAAAAAAAATCCAAATGACATTGCTGAATATTCAACATTATATCCTGAAACTAATTCTGCCTCTGCTTCTGGTAAATCAAAAGGAGGACGATTAGTTTCTGCTAATGTTGAAATAAAAAATAAAAAAAAAAAAATAAAACATGGAATTATATTTCAAATTTCGGATTGACTTCATATAATTTTAAAATAATTTAAATCACTTGTTTGAATTAATATATAAATTAATGTTAATCCTATTGAAACCTCATATGCTATTACTTGAGCAGCTGCTCTTAAAGCACCTAAAAAAGCATATTTTGAATTACTTGATCAACCTGACATTATAATACCATATACTGTTAAAGATGATAATGCAAAAAACATTAAAATACTTACACGAATATCGGCTAATATAGCATGATTAGAAAATGGTATTATACTTCAATTCAATAAACTTAATATTAAAGTTAATAAAGGTGCTATAATAAATATAATTCTATTAGATAATACTGGTATTATTGTTTCCTTTACAATTAATTTTACAGCATCCGCAATTGGTTGTAATAAACCAAAAATTCCTACTAAATTTGGACCTCTACGTTTTTGAATACTTCCTAATACTTTTCTTTCTGCTAATATAGCATAAGCCACTAACAATAATACAGCTAATACTATAACAATTCCTATTATGCCTCATTTTATTATATCCACTCAATCTATATTTCTATCATATATATATATTATTTCAATATTTTCTTTATTTAAAACCAATTGGCTAGTACTGAAAATTAGATAAATTATACCTAATTTATATTTTTTAATAAAATTTAAAATATTTTTAATCATTATTAATATTTATTATATATATTTATAATATTTTGATAATTTTTTAATAAATTATTAAAATTTAAACTACAAGAATTTAAAATATTACTATTTTTACTAATAATATCCAAATTATATGGATTATAATATTTATTATAAATAATATTATTATATATTTTTTCTATTTTTAAAAAATTATTTATGTTATATATCATATTATAAAAATAATTATTATTTAAAGTTAAATTTTTATAATAAAAATTTATAGATGTTTTTTTTAAAAATAATATAATTTTTTTAAAATTATTTATTATTACATAAAATCTATTTACTTTTAAATAATTTACATTTTTATATATATTAATTTTATAAATATTATTTATAAAATTTAAAATATATATATATAAAGCATTTAATATACTTCAATCATTACGACAAAAAACTGGTGGATATAATACAAAATTAGTTTGTAAACAATTACCTTCTATATTTAAAAAATCAGTAGATTTTTCTAAAAAAGTAATACTTGGAAATATTAAATCTATATTTAAATATTCTTCTAAATTTATATGATGACCTTGAAATATCATAAATTGCGCTTTTTTATACTTTAAATTATCAATACCTAATAAATATAATATATCAGTTTTTAATATCATTTCAATATTATGAATATTTCTACTGAAACCAAATTCTTCATATAAAATATTTGTTAAATTTATATATATAATATTTAATTTACTATATAATTTAGTATTTATATAATAATAATCTAAATTATTTTTACAAAAATTTAAAAAAAACTGCAAAAAATTATTTTTATTATATAAATTTATTATATTTGAATATTTATTTATTATATTATAAATTTTTTTATTATCTACACGATTTATTATATTATTTCCTAAAAAAAACATATTATAATCTATTAAATTTAATAAATTAAAAATTTCAAAATTAATTTTTTTTATTTTTTTTATAATTAAATTACAAATTTTTAATTTTCCTTGTAAATATTTTAATAAAATTTTAGTATTTAAACCTAAAGTTATAGAATTTAAATTATCATTAAAAATACTTCCTATTACAAAATATAAAATATCTTCTCTCATCTTTTTTTTACGTAATTTAATATTTAAAATAGGTGCTTCTAAACGTAAATTATAACCAATAAATATAAATATTTTTTTATTATTTATTTCATTAAAAAAATTAGGATTTATATAATATAAATAATAATCATTTATATTTATATTATTTTTTTTATTAAAACTATAAAAACCTAAATTTTTTATTAATATTTTACTTGTTATTAATAATTCATAATCTAAAAACATGCTATTTACAAATATTAAATTTTTACTTTTATAAAAAAAACTATAAAATCATACCTTTAATAAAAAAAAATAAAAAGCTTGAATTCAACTTACATAAATCATCATTTTATTTTTTTTTATTAAAGGTATATTAATTCTTCATTTTATTAAACCTTCAAAAAAATATCTAGTTTTATTTGAAATTCATTCTTCATTAATAAAATCATTTTTTGAAGGTAATATTCTTTTTACTTCAGAACCGTATGTATATACTTTTATATTACTACCTAAAGCATCATATATATCAATTGTATTTGTTATACTTAATTCTCAACATCTATTTTTAAATGCATATAATTTATCAGTTAACGCTCCTACATATTTTTTTTTTAACATTATAATATTTTTATTTCTAAAAATGTTCAACAAATAAATCTTTTTTTGATTTATTTATTTCTAATATATCTTCTACAACAAATAAATCTTTTAATATTTGAAATCTTCATACCATTAAAAAAAAATAATATCTATGAAATTTTAAATTTATTTTTATTAAAGCTTCTTTTAAACTTTTAAAAATATATTTTTTATCTAAACATAATTTTAATTTTCTTATACGTAATATTAAATTTATTATAATTAATATATTATTTATATTTAACATATAAGTTACTATAAAGAATATAATTACGGCAAATAACATATTACATATTATATAAATATCTAATTGTGGCATTCTTTTTTTTTTTTTAAACTAAAGATGTAGATGCTCATCAATATACACAAACATATAAAAATAATCAAACTACATCAACAAAATGTCAATATCATATAGCAAACTCTAAACCTAAATGATGTTTTCTACCAAAATGACCTTTTCATAATCTAATAAAACATATAATTAAAAAAAATGTTCCTAATATTACATGAAAACCATGAAAACCAGTTGCCATAAAAAAAATACTACCATATACAGAATCTGAAATATTAAAACTTGCTTCTATATACTCTATTACTTGATAATAAGTAAAATGAATTGCTAATAATATAGTTACCACTAAAGTTATAATATTTGCTTCGAAATCTTTTTCAATTGAAATTATATTATTATGACATCATGTTATACAAACACCTGATAATAACAACACAAATGTATTATATAAAGGTACATGCAAATAATTAAATACTTGTATACCATAAGGTGGTCATAAACATCCTATTTCTATTGAAGGTGATAAAGAAAAATGAAAATATGCTCAAAAAAATCCAAAAAAAAACATAACTTCAGATACAATAAAAAGTATCATACCTAATTTTAAACCTTTTTGAACTTGTATTGAATGTTTTCCTTCATATGTAGCTTCTCTTATTATATCAGTAAATCAAAATTGTACAAATATGACTAAAATTAAAAAACTTACGATAATAATATTACCTCCTATTACATATTTATTTACTCATAAAATAACACCCGCTAAAACATTAAATAATGTTATTGCTACAAAAAAAGGTCATGGAGATGGATTAACAATATGAAAAAAATGACTTCTTTTATTTTGCAATTTATCAATAAACTTTATGCTTATATTTTTTTAAATTTTGTTTAAAATTTTTAATATTAGTTATATTTTTTTCTATTTTGTTTTTTAAATTTTTTTTTAATAAAGAATATTTAAATTTTATTTTACTACTTTTTTTTTTAGGTACAGCCATTTATTATAAATTAATGTGCATTTAATGAATCATTTAAATAAACACAAAATAAAATAATAAAAACATATGCTTGTAAAAACATTATTAATAATTCTAATGTCATTATAAAAAATAATAATAATATTGGAAAAATTAATGATAAAATTTTAACTATTATTAATTTTTTTTCAACAATAACTATTACAAAACTTATTATTACAAATAATAATACATGACCCGAAAAAATATTTGCGAATAAACGTATTCCTAAAGTAAAAGGTCTTATAATATAAGATATAGTTTCTATTACAACTAATAATGGAAATAATATTTTTGGTGAATCTTTTGGTATAAATTGATTTAAAAATTTTTTTTTTAAATTATATATACCTATAATAATTACTCCTATAAATAAACTTATTGAAATACAAAAAGTTACAAATATATGACTAGTTAATTGAAAATTATAACCAATTAAGCCTCCTATATTTATAAAATATATAAAATAAAAAACATTAAATACTATTGGAAAATATATTATACCTAAAAAACCTATATTTTGTTTAACTACATTTAATACAAATAAATATAATTCTTCAAAAATTATTTGTAAAAAACTTTGTGTTAAAAACATAATATTTTTCAAATTTATTAAATAAGTTATAAACAAAAAAAATAATACTAAAACACATAAAGAAATAATATAATTTGGTATATAATTTGAAAATATTTGATAATTTATTATTTTAAATTGTTCTAATGCTTGATACATTATTTTTTTGTATTATATAATATTTCTAATATTATTAATAATATTAAAATACCTATAATTTTATAATTATTAATAATATTTCATAATAATAATACAAAACTTATTATTAATACACTTAATACCATTACAAAAACAATATAATCGATTCTGCCTTTATGTCTTTTTGAAAAAAAATGTAGTATTTTATTTAGATTATTAACTATAGATAAATGTCCTATATATTCTATAACACCTCTATCTAAATTTTTAAATAATATATAACTTAATTTTTTATTTAAAAATAAAAAATAATTATATATTTCATTAAAATAATATCCATTAAATACTAATTTTTTTATATAAAATATTATATTTATAAATTTTTTAAATTTTATTTCTTTATTTATAGAATTTTCTAACTTATTATCAAATTTAATAATAGATTTAAAATAATAATAAATTATATAAAAATATTCTATAATAAATATATAAAATTTAAAAAATAAAAAACTTAATAAGGCTGACAATAATGTAAATATTATAGGTATTAACTTAATACGAATAGGTAAAAATTCAACTTCAAATATTTTTAAATTATCTTTATAAGATTCTGTATCTAAACTATTTATTCAAATATCAGTACCCATTCCTATAAATAAATCTTTAAAAATATAACCTATAAATACACTACCTAAAAATAATATAATTAAAGACATTAAAATTAAATACTTACTTTCATGTATTACAAATTTTTTTTTATTTTTATTATATAATATATTAAAATAACTATTATGAACATTATAAAAAGTTAAAAATAATAATTTAATAGAATAAAAAGATGTTAATGCTGCTGACATAATACCTAATCAATATAAAAAAAAACTTAAAAAAATATTAGATGAATATACATATTCTAAAATAAAATCTTTAGAATAAAAACCTGTTAAAAAAGGTATACCCATTATTGTTAATGAGCCTACTAAAATCATTATATAACTTACTGGTAAATATTTTAATAACATACCCATTCTACGAACATCTTGTTGATCTAACATAGAATGTATAATAGCACCTGCACTTAAAAATAATAATGCTTTAAAAAAAGCATGATTCATTAAATGAAATAAACTTCCTGAATAATTATTTAAACCACAAGATAAAATCATATAACCTAATTGACTACAAGTTGAATATGCTATTACTTTTTTTATATCATTTTGAAATAAACCTATAGTAGCTGCTACAAATGATGTTATACCACCTAAAAAACTAATTAATAATAAACTATTTTCATCATATTTTAATAAATGAACAGAACGTAATAATAAAAATACACCTGCAGTTACCATAGTTGCTGCATGAATTAAAGCGGATACTGGTGTTGGACCTTCCATAGCATCAGGAAGTCAAGTATGTAATCCTATTTGAGCTGATTTAGCACAAGCACCCATAATAAAAAAAAATAAAATAATAGATATATAATTTATATTAATTCAATATAAATTATATATATTAAAATATATTTTTTTTTGTAATAATCATGTTGTACTATTTATCAAGGGAAAATCAAGACAATATAAATATATAAATAAAAATATTATACCCAACATTAAACATACATCTCCTATTTTATTTATAATAATGGCTTTCATAGATGCTTTATTTGCAGCTATTCTTGTATACCAAAAGTTTATTAATAAATAAGAACAAATACCAACACCCTCTCAACCTATAAATAATTGTAAAAGATTACATCCAGTTACTAAAACAACCATAAAAAAAGTAAATAATGATAAATAAGACAAAAATCTTGGCAAATGTGGATCTTTATATAAATATTCAATAGAATAAAAATGTACACAAGCAGATATTATTGAAATAACTAATAACATTGTACAAGTTAATGCATCAAAATAAAGTTCTCAAGAAATCTCTAAACCACCAACAACAATTCAATGTCCTAATTCTACAATAACAAGATAACGGCATATCATAACCTCATAAAATATGTATAAAGAACAAGTTATAGATGCATATGAACACATCATTGCACCTAAAGCGCTTCCATTTTTCCCTAATTTGTGTCCTCAAAAACCTAGAGCAACCGCGCTAAATAATGGATAAAATAAAATTAATAAATACATTTTTTAACCTTTTATATAATTCATAACATTTATAGATATTATACCTTTACGTCTATAATACATCACTAAAATAGCTAAGCCTATTGAAGATTCTGCGGCAGCTACTGTTAAAATTAATAATGTAAAAATTTGACCTATTACATCATCTAAATATACAGAGAACAAAATAAAATTAAAATTCACAGCTAATAACATTAATTCTATACTCATTAGAATTACAATTAAATTACGTTTTAATAAAAAAATTCCAAATAAACTTATTAAAAAAAGTGTTATTGAAATTAATAAAAATTTAAAAATTTCTAAATTTATAATCATTTTTCTTTTTCTTTTTTTTCTTTTTCTTTTTTTTTTACTCTCCATCCTAAACCTAAGTAAAAAAGATCAAAATATTTACTAGGACAGAATTTTATTTATTCTTTTGATCTTGGAGCAGATCGGACTCGAACCGACATCATATATTTGCAAAACATATATTTTAACCAATTAAACTACTGCTATATATTTATATTTCGAATCAGATCGGTCTCGAACCGATGACCTTGTGGTTAACAGCCACACGCTCTAACCAACTGAGCTACTGAATATGCTTGCACTGGGAATCGAACCCAGGACCTCTGCGTTAAAAGCGCATCGCTCTACCAACTGAGCTATGCAATAAGTTTAGGAGTGGACTTGAACCACTATTTTTCGATTTGCAGTCGAATACATTACCTATTATGTTACCTATCTTATACTTATACTTTATTCAATTTTAAAATTACTTAATTTATTTTTTTTTTTACGCAAAAATTTCAAATTATTTCTATGATAATCTTTTATTGGATTTTTTTTTAATAATATTGACATATTAAATCTTGAATAATTTAAAAATTGTTGCTCTATCGCAACTGCACTCATTATAGATCTTATTTGAAAAGAACTATTATAATTTTTATATTTTACACTCATACAAATACCTTTATTAAATTGAAATCTTAATAAACCTTTTTCTTTTTCTCTATTCATATATCATATTATTATATAATTTCCAGATAATATAAAGGGTTTTCTTATATATATATTTTTTTTTTTATTTTTATTAAATTGTTCTATACGTTTTTTTTCTATTTTATTTAAAATAAACATAAATTATTAAAAAAAAAAAATTATTTTAATAATATAATATATACTTTACTTTATATTTTATTAATTCAAATAATAATCTATATATTCTTTTATCTTTTAAACCTATTTTTATTAAATTTCTTAAATTTTTATAATATCTTAAAAATAATAATTTATCAGTATCTATTAATAATAATTGTATTTTATTACCATATACAAAATTTCCCAATTTTAATAAACGTTTACTTTTATTATCCATAATTTCTTTTTTTTTATTTTGCTCACTATTGGACTTGAACCAATACCTGGCGAACCAGAGTAAATTTTAAGTCTACCGTGTCTACCATTTCACCAAGTGCATTTGCCTAGAGATGGAATTGAACCATCGACCTTTGGTTTTTCAGACCAATGCTCTACCAACTGAGCTATCTATTTTTTAAAGGAGGGAAAAGGACTTGAACCTTTATCTTTAGATCATGAGCCTAATGAGTTACCTATTACTCTACCCCTTATTTTCGGAGAGTAGGATTCGAACCTACGAAAGATAAACTAACAGATTTACAGTCTGCCGCTTTTAACCACTCAGCCATCTCCTTTTAATTGCACCCTATAGGATTCGAACCTATACTCTATTACTTAGAAGGTAATTGCTTTATCCAATTTAAGCTAAGGGAGCTTTACCTAAATATTTTAATATTCAAAAATAAATAAATAAATATTTCTCAAAATATACGTATTTTAATATATTTATTTTAAGCTCATATTTCTAAATTTCAACTATAAATTATATAAAATTAAGTGCAATATTTAGCTAAATATAATATTTAGGATTTTTATCTTTAAATATTATTTATTTAAATAAATAATATTATAAAAGCCATCATTAAACAAAATAAACCCATAGCTTCTGTTAATGCAAATCCTAAAATTGCATAAGCAAATAATTCTCTTTTTAAGTTAGGATTTCTTGAATATGCATTTAATAAACAACCAAAAACTACTCCTATACCTAAACCTGCACCTCCTAAACCTGCAGATGCACTACCTGCACCTATAAATCTTGCTGAAGATAATGATGTTACATTTAAACTTTCTATATGTTTACTATATACAGATATTAATTGTGAAAAGTTTTCCATTTAAAATATTCATAAACATATATTTTAAAATTTTATACTTTATTTTATTCTGGATAATGGGACTTGAACCCATACAGTATTTTTATATACTACAAGGACCTAAATCTTGCGTGTCTACCAATTTCACCATATCCTTTTAAAACGGTAGAGATGGGACTTGAACCCATAACAATGATTTTGAAGACCACTATTTTACCTTTAAACTACTCTAGTATAAAATATTTTATTTTTTATTTTTTTTAAAAGACTTTAAATTTGGTTTTAGTCATTTTTTTTTTTTTTTTTTTTTTCGCAATTTTCAACCTAAAATAATTTTATTTTGTATTTTTTTCTTTATTTGACCTTCTTTATTTCAAAATTCTTCTTCATTTTCTATTCTATTTTTAGTATAATATTTTTTTTTATATTTAACTTTTATATCTGGTAAATTTTCAAAAATAAAATCTAATTTTATACCGTTATCTTCTTTTATTACTTTTAATACATTTATATTATCATATATACTTTTTAAATACATTTTAACAAATAATCTTGTAAATAAATAAATACTTACAAAATTATCATCATTCCCTGGTATTCCATAAAATATACCATAAAAACCCATATTACTATCTATAAAACTACTACAAGGTATATTTAATATTACAGATTCAAAAATACATGAACTTGTTTCTTTAACATTAGATGCAAAAACATAAGAAGGCAATAATGAATTATAACCCAAATTATAAAATTCTAAAAAAAGTTTTTCATTATTAAAAAAAATTTCTTTTTGATTACATAATAAACCCCCTGTTCATTTATTATTTATAAATCATAATTGTTTTTTATCAAGTTTTTCAAAATTTAAACTTAATTTATAACCTACATTATTTGTTATTAAAATTCTATGACCTAATAAACATACATTATAAGCTATATATAAAACTTTTTTTAAAATAAATAATGTATAATATAAATTTATTATATGAATTGAATTACGTAAACCTATTAAAAAATAAGATAAACGATAATCACATTCTCATTTATAATGCCCCAAATGAACACCATTTTTTATTAATTGTTTTATAGTATAAATCATTTTATGAAAATAAATATAAAACTATATTATGAATTAAAATTAATAAATGACTTGGATAAAATACAAAAAAAATATTTAAATATACTAAAAAAATTAAAAAATATGCTTTTAATTCTTCAATATTTATTATAAATATTGATTTATCTACATTTATCGAATACATTACTTTTATTAATCTTAAATAATAAATCACACCTAAACTACTCATTAATATTAAAAATATAGCAAAAAAATACATCTTTAATTCTATAATATTTAATAATATAAATAATTTACCAAAAAAACCTAACATTGGTGGAATACCCATTGCTGAAAATAAAAATATAAAAAAAATAATAGAAAGATATTTATTTGATTTAAACAATAATACTAAATCACCAATTTCTTTTAATTTTATAAAATTACTTTGATTTCTAAAACTTAATAATAATATTCATAAACCTATTGATGATATATTATAAATAATTATATAGAAAATTACGCTATACATACCTTCTATATTAATTGTTAATAATACACTTAAAATATAACCCATATTACTAATACTACTATATGCTATAATTCTTTTTAATTTTGTTTGATATATAGCACCTAAAGTACCTACTATTATTGATAATATTGACAAACACAAAAAAAAAATATACAAATATTTAAAATATGCATACATAAACATAATATTTAAACGTAATAATAACGATAATATACTAATTTGAGGCACAACAGCAAAAAAAAATGTAATATTTGTTGGTGCACCCTCATATATATCTGATACCCACATATGAAAAGGTACAACACCTATTTTAAAAAAAACACCACAATAAATAAATATAATACCTATCAAAGCACTTTCATAATAATATAAATTATACCCCCCTAAATTATAATAATAAAATAATATTGTTAAATCTAAAAAATTTGTTAAACCTGTAAAACCATATAATAAAGATGAACCAAATAATAAAATTCCTGATGATAATGCTCCTAATATAAAATATTTTAAACCTGCTTCTATAGAAAAATTAGAATAAAATTTTAAATTTGTAACAACATAAAAACATAAACTTTGTAACTCTATTGCTAAATACATAGTTAATAAATCATAACTTGAAATTATAGTTAACATCCCAACTATAGATAATAATAATAATAATATATATTCAAATATTTTTATATTTTCATATTCACAATAATTTCATGAAAATAATATACATATAATACTTGTTAACATTACTATAAATTTAAAAAAAAAACTAATATTATCACAAATTATTTGATAATTTACTAAAATAGCTTCATAATACATACCTTTATATAATATAATTAACCCAAAAAATAATATTAAACAACTAAAAATTTGAACAATATTTAATATATCATATTTATATTTCAAATTTAAAATATTTTCTTGTAAAATAATACAAAAAAATAACAAAAAAATAATATTTATTATAATATAGATTTCAGCGCTTAATAAGAAATAACCAAACATTTTTTTTTTTTTTTTCTAATAATTTTTTTTTATAAATAAATAATATATTTACCTTTAAATTTTTAATTTTAAATAATAAAAAGATAACTTAATAAAATTATCTGATTCAAATTTCTTTGAATACTTTTTTTTTAAAGGATTTTATTAAAATATAATAAACAACTTTCCTTTGGGGTGGGATTCGAACCCACGATATTTATACAAATATATCGACTTAGCAAATCGACGCTTTAAACCACTCAGCCACCCATTTTCTAATATTATTTTTTAAATTAAATTTCTTAAAAAATTTAAATTAAATTTTCATGTAGTTGGAATATTTTTAATTGTAGGATATAATATAAACATACATTTCATTAAATTATAATTCATTTCTAAATATTTTGGATAATTAAATAATACTTTTTTTTCTTCTAATTTTAATAATAAATTTTTATAAAAAATAATTGATAATTCTTTTTCAAAAGTAATAATATCATTTATATATAATTGAGAATTTAATGTATTAATGATTTTATCATTTATTTTTATTTTTCTACATTTTATATATTCACGTGCTTCTTTTGGATTTTTAACAAAATTTAAACGAAATAATAAAATATCTAATCTACTTTCTAATAAAAAACAAATTTTACTTTCAAAATCTAATCTTCTTGTATTTACTTTTTGTAAATATTTACGAAATTTTATAATAGTCATATCACCATAATAAACTCTAAATCTTAATAAATCATGTAATCTTACTATATAATCTTTTGTATATACTTTACGTATTTTCTTCATTTGCATCATTCTTGGATAATTAAATTTCATATAAGGTTTTCTATATAAATAATTTATTGACTTTATTTGATGTCTATACTTAAAAGTTAATATTTTAAACATTTTTTTAAAAAAACGTTTTCCATTTGAACATGATGTTAAATACCCTCAAAAATCAACTTCATATTTACTCATAAATTTATAAAGTAAAGAACCTTTTTTTTTCAAAATTAAATACGGAAAGAGTGGGATTCGAACCCACGACATCAAAACTGATGATTGATTTTCAAGATCAACGCTTTAAACCACTCAGCCATCTTTTTAATTTTTGGAGTAATAGGATTCGAACCTATGATCATGGTACCAAAAACCAATGCCTTACCACTTGGCTATACTCCAAATATTTTAATAATAAAAATATTATTTATTAACTTTCACTTAAATTTTAGAATTTTTAAGCTAATATTTCACAATATTCACACATATACACAAATCTAATTTTTTTTTGTAATATTCTTTAACTATTTTATAAGAAAATTTCTTAAAATTATTTTCCCACTTTTATGAATTCAGCGGTTATAAATTTGTACGTGGCTACTTGGCATTGCTAATTAGTTTAACAACCAATACACCATAGGTACATATTAACTGATCCTCTCGTAATAAGTTAAACTTTTTTTAATTTTCTTCTTTAACGGTAGATAGGAACCGAACTGTCTCGCGACGTTCTGAACCCAACTCATGTACCATTTTAATGGGCGAACAGCCCAACCCTTGAAACCTATTTCAGCTTCAGGATATGATAAGTCGACATCGAGGTGCCAAACAACCCCATCGATAGGAACTCTAAAGGGTAATTAGCCTGTTATCCCTGGCGTACCTTTTATCCGTTAAGCGATAACCTTTCCATTCAGAATTACCGGATCTCTATGACCGACTTTCGTCTCTGTTTGATTTGTTAATCTTACAGTTAAGCATTTTTAAGCCATTGTACTTTTTAATTAATGGTTAATTAATTATAAAACACCTTTGCACGCCTCCGTTACTTTTTAGGAGGCGACCGCCCCAGTCAAACTACCAATCATAAACTGTTTAATATTTTATTATTAGCATAAAAATATATATATTAAATGGTATTTCACTAGCGTCTATTCAATTAACTGGCGTTAAGGAATACTTTAAAAAATTCAATTATTATTTATTTAATAAACCTCTACAAACAATAATAAATTTTTTAAAACGACTCCCATCTATTCTACATTCTATATTCTTTTTATGCAATTAATGATTATAGTAAAGGTGCACAGGGTCTTTCCGTCTAGCCGTTAATATTCTGCATCTTCACAGAAATTTCAATTTCACTGAGACAATATTGGAGACAGTGAAGAAGTCGTTACACCATTCATGCAGGTCGGAACTTACCCGACAAGGAATTTCGCTACCTTAGGACCGTTATGGTTACAGCCGCCGTTTGCTGGGATTTATATTCAAAACTTCCACTATTAATTATATTACTATAAAAAACAAGCACTAAAAGAGGCCTCTTTATTTCTTATTTTTAAAATTTATAAAACTTATTTATAAATTTCCTTAATAGATCATTTCTCCTTTTTATCTTACAGCACCGGGCAGGTGTCAGACCCTATACTTAGTAATTACACTTTGCAGAGTCCTGTGTTTTTGTTAAACAGTCGCTACTTCCTGTTTCGTGCCACTTAAATATAATTATATTTATTTTAATATATAAATATAAACAAAAAAAAAAAAAAAAATAATTATAATTATATTTAAGCACTCTTTCTCCCGAAGTTACAGAGTTAATTTGCCGAGTTCCTTCAATATTGTTACCTCATACACCTTAGTATACTCTACTCATTCACCTGTGTCGGTTTTAGTACGGTCATTAAAATTATAAGTTATTTCTTGTAATTCTTTATATTTTCTATACAATCTAATAAGTATCCTTAAAATATTTCAAAATTAGTCACTTATATTTGGCTAATAAATTTTAATAGTTTTCCCATCAAAAATAGTTGTCTACTTTAAATTTTTTTTAAATTTTTTTTTTAGGGACCGGCTAACTCCAATTAGTTCATCTAAAATTTGAAAACCTTGAATTTTTGGTGATAATGATTTAAATTTACATTATTTTATGTTACTCATGTCAGTATTCTTGCTTCTGATTTTTTCAAATAATTTTACAATTATTCTTTATAAAAATTACAGAATATTCTGCTACCATATATTATACTTTTTTTATTTTCAACTTTTAATTTAATATATTTATAACTTCAGTATATATTTTAAACTCCCTACATTTATCAAGTTTAATGTAAAATTATTTTTTCAAATAGTTTTTTTTTCAGTGAGCTGTTACGCTTTCTTTAAAGGACTGCTGCTTCTAAGCCAACCTCCTGATATAAATTACATTTTAATTCTTTACTACTTAAATATTATTTAAAGACTTTTGTTAATAATCTGGGCTGTTTCCCTTTTGAATAACAATCTTTACACTTTTATTCTGATTATAATTTTATTTTATTGTTAATATTCACAGTTTGTTTAAATTTGGTAAGGTCGACTAAACCCCCCGCACTTATTCAGAGCTTTACCTTTAACAATTATATAATTATACTTTACCTACATAAATTTCGCAGAAAACCAGCTATCTCTAAGTTTGATTGGCCTTTCACCCCTAATCACAAGTCTTCTTAGTATATTGCAACATACACAAGTTCGACCCTCAAAAAAATTTTATCAACTTCAATCAGTCTGCTCATAATTAGATCACTTAGTTTCGGGTTTAATTTTTTTAACTATATGCTTTATTAAAACATGTTTTCACTAAGTCTTCTATTTATTAATTTAAACTTGCTAAAAAAATTAACTCACTGACCCATTATACAAAAGGTACATCATTTTTTATTATATTAAATCTGACTGCTCTAAAAACATTCAATTTCAAATTCTATTTCACTTACCTTTTGCTCTTTTCACCTTTCCCTCACGGTACTTTTTTTCACTATCGGTGAATAAAAATTTTTAAAATTAGAAGATGGTTCTCCCTTATTCAAACAAAATTTCACAAGTTTTGTTTTACTTTTTTATAATTCCTATTATATAAATCTGATTACAGGACTTTTACCTTATTTTGCTAAATGGTATTCCACCTTTTACACTTTTTCAAAAAATTTATAGTCAGAAACTTTAATAATTTCTTATTAAATTTTTTTTTTTTTCATGTTCATTCACCACTACTTACAAAATCTTTATTAATTTCTTTTATTTTAGCTACTAAGATGTTTCAATTCACTAAAGTTATATTGTAGTTTCCTTCAAGAAAGTTATTTCTCAAATGCTCGCGCATTTTTTATACAATATTTGATAATAACATTTCATTTTTTTGCGTCTTTTTTTTATTCCCAAGGTATCCATTAAATGCTTTTTTATAAAATTATTTATTAATTTTTATATAAGTAAAATTACTTATACATATCAAACATTTCTAACATCATTATAAGTTAATAATTTTTCACTTGCATGTTCTAAATTATAACCTCATTTACTTAATGTTAGAACTTGTAATGATATTGGCATAAAACCATGTTCTATACCACATAATTCACTACACATTCCTGTATATAATCCTATTTTTGAAGCTATTAATGTTTTTAAATTTATTCTTCCTGGTATTGCGTCTATTTTTAAACCTAAACCTTGTATTGCTCAACTATGAGCGACATCATTTGATGTTATAAAAAATGATGTTTTTAAGCCTACTGGTATTGATATTGAATTTGTAGTTACTAATAAACGTGTATAATCTCTATCACGTACAATAGTATCATCTATTAATATTAAATTACTTACTTGTTTAACTACACCTATTGCAGCATTTAATTCATAAATTCAATACCATTGATTACCTATTACATGAACTGTATGTAAACTTGCTTTATTACTAATTTCATCATCTGCTATTAAAGATAAAGATGGAAATATTAATTCTAATATTATAAATATAGGAATAAAAGTTCATACAATTTCTAATCTTAAATTATGTACTTGATTTAAAACTTCTCTCATATAACGTGCATATGCTTTTATTCCTGGAAATTCATTAAAATAGGGACGAAATCATTTATTTATAATTTTTCTATTTTCTGCCATAGTTTTAAAATCTTGTATTTTTCTTAATACTAAAACTTCATTTCTTAAAGAATACATTCATCTATCCATTGGTATTATTAAATCATTTAAAAATAATCTAAAATATTTACTATGAGCATCTATTGTATATTCTATTAATACAATTATAAAATAAGCTATAATTATGCAAAATACTAATATTAAAAATATAAATACAAAATCATGAACAAATATAATATTTTGATATGTATAATCTTGTATACCTCCCATTTATTTATTTTTTATCTATCAATTTCACCAAAAACTATATCTTGAGTTCCTATCACAGTAACTAAATCTGCTATTAAATGATTATTTACCATAAAATTTAAACTTTGTAAATGTGCAAATCCTGGAGCTCTAATATGACAACGATATGGTTTATTTGTATTATCAGATTTTAAATAAACACCAAATTCACCTTTAGGAGCCTCTACAGCACAATAAATTTGATTTTCTGGTACTATAATACCTTCTGTATATAATTTAAAATGATGTATTAAAGCTTCCATCGATTGTTTCATATAACCTCTTGAAGGTGGACAAATTTTATAATCATTTATCTTAACAAAATTTAAATAAGGTTCTTTAAATTTTTTTGCTAATCTACGTATAATTCAATTTATTATTTCATGACTTTCACGCATTTCCATTATTCTTATTAAATATCTATCATAACAATCACCATTAAATGTATTAGGTACACTAAAATTTATAGTATTATAATTATCATATCCCATATTTTTTCTTAAATCTCATTGTATACCACAAGATCTTAACATTACACCACTAAATCCATATTCTAACGCTTGCTTATAATTTACTATACCTACATTTACTAAACGTTGCTTTCATATTCTATTATTTGTTAATAATTCTTCTATTTCACTTATTCTAGCTTCAAATTGATCTATAAATAAATATATATCACGTATTAAACCTTTTGGTAAATCTTGATTTACACCTCCAGGCCTAAAATAAGCAGCATGCATACGAGCTCCTGATACTCTTTCATAAAATTCCATTAATTTTTCTCTTTCTTCAAAACCTCATAAAAACGGTGTCATTGCTCCTACATCTAAAGCATGTGTAGTTATTGCTAACAAATGATTTAAAATTCTAGTTATTTCTGAAAATAATATTCTGATTAATTTACCTCTTAAAGGTACTATACATTTTAATAAACCTTCTATCGCTAAAGAATAACAGTGTTCCTGTGCCATCATAGAAACATAATCTAAACGATCAAAATAAGGCAAACCTTGTATATAATTTCTATATTCTATTAATTTTTCGGTGCCTCTATGTAATAAACCTATATGGGGGTCAGCACGAATTATAGTTTCACCTCGCAATTCTAAAACTAAACGTAATACCCCATGTGCTGCAGGATGCTGTGGACCAAAATTCATATAAAAATGTTTAATTTTATTTAACATTTTTATTTTATTTGATTTCAAGGACTTAAAAAATCAAAACTTCTAAAATCTTGACTTAATTCTACAGGCTCATATATTAAATGTTTATAATCATTATCATATCTTAATTCGACATATCCTGTTTGAGGAAAATCTTTACGTAAAGGAAATCCTTCAAAACCATAATCTGTTAATATTCTACGTAAATCTGTATGATTTTTAAAAAATATTCCAAACATATCTCAAATTTCACGTTCATATCAATTAGCACTTTTAAAAATTTTCGTAACTGAATTTATAGGTATAAATTCATTTATTTCTACTTTTATTTGAATTCTTAATCAATACTTTATTGATAATAAATTATAACTTATTTCAAAACGATCTTTATTTTTATTTTTTTTCATATTATCCATACCATGCATATCCATTAATAATTTAAATTGACTATTTATATTATATTTTAAAAATATTAAAACTTTTTCAATATCTTCATTATTTCTTACATATATACTACATTCTCCTTTTTTTAATTCTACTTTTTTAATATATTTACCTAACATTAAAATAATATAATATGTAAAATATCAATTTATATCATTACAATTTTTTAAAACATAGGTTTTTCTTACCTTAACATAAGAACTTCTAGGCTCAAATTTTAAAAAAGATCTTAATCATTCTGCAAAAGTCATTTATTTCTTTTAATATCAATCTAATGCACCTTTTTTTCATTCATATACAAAACCTATAGTTAAGATAAATAAAAATATTAGCATAGAAATTATACCTTCAATATTTAATTCATATATACATAAAGATCATGGAAATAAATATGCTATTTCTAAATCAAAAATTATAAATAATATTGCTACTAAATAAAATTTTACATCAAATCTATTTCTTGTATCTTCAAAAGGTTGAAATCCACATTCATAAGCTGATATTTTTTCTCAATTATAATTTTTCGATTTTATTATATATGAAAGCCCTAAAATTATAACAGATAATATTACACATACTAAAAACATTATAAATATTTTATAATATTCTATCATTTATTTATATACTTTACTTAATAATAAATAAAATAAATAATATACTTTCTTTATTTTATTTATTTCTTTTTTATTATCTACATAATTTTTTTTTTTTTGTTTTATTTCAAAATCTAAAATATTACTAATATTTTTTAAATTTTTTTTTTTTATTATAATATTAAATATTTTTATATTTTTTAACATTATTTTCATTTTTAAATAAATTAATTGTTCATAACATCACATTAATTTAAATGTTTGTTTTATCATCATTACTTTAATCATATCCCTAGAATTTTCACTAATTATTATAAATAATACTATATATATTAATGATAATGCCAATTCTTCTGTATATGATATTTCATTATTTAAGACACATCATAAATATAATAATAACATATTATTTATATATATATGAAATTCACGCATCACCTTCCTTTTATTATCATTTTCTTAAATATACTCTTCATAATTCTCATTTTATTTTGCTTTTTCTTTTTAAAATAACACTATTATATAACTTTTTTTTATTTTGCATATAATATATTTGTTTTTTTAAATCTATATTTGAATTTAAAGTTAACATTATAGATCCTATCATAGCAACTAATAAAATTAAACTTGCTATGATAAAATGATATAAATAATAAGTATATATTATACTTAATACAACTATATTATCTTTACTATATAATAAATTATATCAATTTTTATGTATATAAAAAGATTCTTGAAATGATATTATATCTGTTTTAAATTCAATTCAATCTGTTATATAAGTTATTTCAAAAATTATTAAAAAAATACCAAAAACTAATGGTATATATCTTATTATATTATCACGAGTTTCTAAAATATGAATATTAAACATCATTATTACAAATAAAAATAACACAGCAATTGCCCCTAAATATACTATAAAGATTAAAAATGCTAAAAATTCAACATGTAATAATAATAATAAAAAACTTATATGTAAAAAAACAATTATTAAAAAAAATACAGAATGAATTGGATTTTTTGATAATAAAACTCCAATACTACTTATAATAATAAATAAAAAAAATATTAAATATAATTTATTATATACACCATCTCACGATAAATTTATAAAAACATTTATATAATTATTATAAAAAACATTTATATAATATTTATTTTTTATATAAAATTGATAAATATTCATTAAAACCATATTTATAAATTTATTTTTGATATAAACATTATATATTTATACATATTAAAATATACTAAATCATGAAATAAATTTAATATACAATTAGGATATAAACCAAAAAATAATATTAATATGGTAAAAATTAATAATACAATAAATTCAAATCTTATTAAATCTTTATATATTATTATATATTTATTACGCATATAACCAAAACTTATTCGATTAAATAATCAAATACAATATATTGTAGTTAAAAATAAAGATAATGACATTATACATAATAAAAATGTACTTTTAAAACTTAAACTTAATAATAATAAAAATTCACCTACAAAACTACTAGTTCCTGGCATTCCTAAATTAGCAATAATACTAAAAAAAAAAAAAAAACTAAATAATGGCATTATTTGTACTATATTACTATAATATAATAAATTACGTTCTCCATATCTATCATATAAAACTCCTATACAAAAAAATAACATACTTGAAATTAAACCATGGCTTAACATTGTAAAAATACTACCTTCTATACCATAAATATTATTAGAAAATATTCCTAATACTGCAAAATTCATATGCGCAATAGAAGAGTATGCTATTATTTTTTTTAAATCAATTTGTTGTAATATTATAATTGATATAAAAATTACAGAAATAAAACTTAAAGTCATTACTAATGGTGTATAATAAATATTTCCTATAGGAAATAAAACTAATAATACACGTAACATACCATATAAACCTAATTTTAATAAAACTCCAGCTAATATTATTGATCCTCCTGTAGGTGCTTCAACATGTGCTTCTGGTAATCAACTATGAACAGGATATATTGGTACTTTTACAGCAAATGCTATAAAAAATAATAATCATAATATTAATTGATCCTCTTTTGATAATATTATATATTGCAATATTTGAATATTTAATTCTCCTATATATAAATATAATCATAAAATGCCTAAAAGCATAAATAAAGAACCTATTAATGTAAAAAAAAAAAATAAATAAGATGCATGTATTTTTCGTTTTCTAGAACCTCAAATTAATATTATTAAAAACATTGGTATTAATACAGCTTCAAAATAAATATAAAATAATAATAAATTTGTTACTAAAAAAAAATTTATTAATAATATTTCTATTAAAAAAAAATATATTAAATATTCTTTTAAACGATATTTAATATTTATTAAACCTAAACCTAATGTTATTGGTATTAAAAAAGTAGTTAATACTATAAAACTTATAGATAAATTATCTATATATAATTCATAATAGAATAAATATATAAATATAAAATCCCATTCAAACTTAACTAATATATTTGAGTTTATATTATTTATATTATAAATAAATAACATTATTATACTCAATAAAAATAATATCATACTTAAAATAAAAAATTTATCACGATATTTATAAATTGATTGATTATCTAAACTTATTATAAGATAAAAAATTATAGAAAAAATTATTAAAAAACTTATTAAAATTATTTGCATATTTTTTTTTTAATTTTAATTTTTAGCTGGAAGCGGGATTCGAACCCACGACCTATGAGTTATGAATTCATTATTCTTGCCAAACTAAACTATTCCAGCTAAATAACCTTATATTATTGTAATATAGTTATTAAAATTTTTATTATTAAATCAAAAACTTCTAATAAATTTAAATTATTAAAAATATCCTTTATAATAGGTCAAGATCATTTTTCTTGATTTCATAAATTTAAAAATAAATTATATTTATATTCTATTTTATCTTCTTGTGGTACTTTTTTAAAAATATTTATTACATATCTATAACATTTAAATGAATATCTTTCTATTTCCATTTTATGTTCTATTAATTTGCTAATATTTTCATTATGTTTTAATATTTCATTTCTATTTTTAGTTTTTTTTGTAAGTTCTATATATTGTCAATCTTTTTTTTGTAATAATAAATTTAATCTTTTAATTTTATATTTTACAAAATTATAATAAAGTACATGTAAATGTTTTTCATTTTCAGAAATTGATAATAATGTTTTTAAATCTAAACTTTGACCTGTATTAAAAGATTTTTTTTTCATTAAATAAATTTCTTTTCATTTTAAATTATCATAATCATAATCAAATAGTTTTTTATCCATTTTACTTAAATATCTTTTTTTATCTCTAATTACTAAAATTCCTGTCTTTTTTTTCATATCAAATAAAAAATTACCTCATGCTTGTTTTTTTACATCATAACTGTATCAATCTCACATTAATTTTTTAAAATCAAATCATTCTTGTAAAGGACTAAAATTATGTTGAAAACGTTCTCCAAAAACATATCAAATAACTCATTCTTTAAATGCCATTCTAAATTGAAATCACATATATTCAAAAATATTTACATCATATGTTATTCATTTTGAAAATTTCATAACTTCTTGTTCTGTTTCATCCTGTCCTGTTTTTTCAAGTAAATGAAATATATCATCTCTTTTAAATTGTCTTTTTTGTCTTTTTGTATATTTTTTTCTTATACGCCCTATCACATATTCATGTTTTTGTATATTGTGTTTTAATTTTTGTGGTATTTCTATATGGGCTAATCTACTTAATTCTAATCATTGTGCATCTGCAAAACCAACTTCTAAATTAACTCTAACTTTTGAATCTTGTTTAAAATTTAAAGCTCTTCGCATCTTTATTACAGCTTTTTGTCAATCAAAACCATAATCTAATTGTAAAATTTCTTTTCTTTGTCAAGTTCTATATTTATTTTCATATCATCTACTAAAAATATTACCACCACCTTCTGCACGTGCGTAACTATCTGTTATTCATACTTTTTCTTTATAATTTGTTGCTGGATTATCATCCAAAAATGTTTGCAACAGAATTTGATCTAATCTATAATAATCTCATACTCACCATGCATTACGATATTTAAAATTATTCATACCTCAATATTCTATTAATCATCATGTAAATCAAAATAAATTTATAAATCATAACATTTTTTTATATTGATAATATTTATTATCATCTTTTAAATGTGTAAATTCTCTTCATCAATATTTATTTAATTCTATATTTAATTTTGGTGGTGTAACTTTAAATATAACGCGTTGTTCTGCTTCAGTATAAAATAAATTTACTCAAAATTTTTTATCTTTTTTATATTTTACAGCATCTACTCTTAATTTTGCTCTATCTGGTATTTCTGTTACATGATATTTATATAAATATATATCTTCACCTTCAAACAACTCTTTTGCATCTTTTACATAATTACTTAAAAATCAATAAGTTACCCCTAACATTAATGGTATTCAAAGCATAAAATGATTACTTAAATAAGTACCTGGTTCATAAAATATTATTTTTAATACTCAAATTAAACAAAGTATCGCAATTATTCTATATTTTTTATATAAAAATATATCATGTTGTAATTTAAAAAAAGTTACAAAACTACTAGGCTTATATTTGCTTACAAATATTAAATATAATTTATCTAATATATGACTTATTACAGGATCATGTCTTAAAAACTCTACTTGTTTCATTCTAAAAAATCTATCAAAATGTTTATAAGTATCATCCTCTCCTACTCATACTTCTCAATATCTCATTAAATCTCAAGAAAAATGTATCATACCTACAAAATATAATTTTTGAAAAACATTAAAAGTTGTAATAAAATTATCTAAAAGAAATTTATATTTTATTTTTATTTCATTCGCTTTCTTATTTCTTTCAGTTGCACGAAAAACAAAAAGTATTAATTTTGTAATATCTGTATTATAATGTTTTTCAATTTTTTCTTTACAAACTTCTCAGCTTAATGAATCTCCTATAATACCTTCCATAGCTCCTGCAAAACCTTTCATACTGATAGGTAACTCACCACGTCCTTTTAAATAATAATTTAAATCCATAGTATCTAAATCTGTAGTACTTAAATAACTTGTTCATGCAAAACTTGCTACTTCTAATTCTATAGGCACTTTAATACGAATTGGACTTCTTTTTACAGATCATCAACGATATCTTTCATTAAATATTATTAATCTTCTATTAAACATTTTATCTTCTTTTTCTGTACTATTATAATAACACGCTATTCAATGTTCTCAATTTCATTTTATATTATTTATAAAAGCTATCGAATGTTGTTTTATTTTAGTTTTTTTTTTTTTTTTTTTTTTTATTAATTTTTTTTTTAATATTTTTTTTTTTTTTTTTTTTTTTTTTTTTTTTTTTTTTTTTATTTTTTCTGCTCATTCTAATAAAATTTCATTACTATGAAAATGTTTAGATATATTTACAAAATTTATTGGTATTTTATCATTAAATTTTACTTTATCTTCATAGGAATATACATCTCCTGATATATAATACATTAACATTATATTATTATCTATAAAACCAAATAAAGCATCATGTCTTGTATTTTCTCATTCTAATGGTTTATATCTTTTTTCTTTATTCAAAATATCTTCATCATAAAAACTATATAACTTATCTGTTTTTTTATTTAAATCTATAGGATAATATAATTTAATTTCTTTTTCTTCTAATAATTTTATATATTCTTTTCAATTTATTCTACTTATAATTGAAGGTTGTTTTATTTCTATATGTTTATAATTTATTATTTTTTTTTTTTTTTTTTTTTTTTTTTTTTTTTTTTTTTTTTTTAATTTTTTTTTTTTTTTTTTTTTTTTTTTTTTAATGTTTTTTCTAATTTTTTTCATATTTCTATCCTTAAAAAATAATAAATTTCTTCTAAAGTTTCATCAAAACACATCACATATATATTATCATATAAAAAAGAAAAATCTATCATTGATTTATTTTCATTTAAAAAAAAAACATTATCTATATCTGTTTTTATACTACTTAAATCTTTTACATTAAAATATTTATCTTCTAGACTTCTTGTTATTTCTTCTTTTCAATTAATAAATTCATCTAATCCTACTTTTTCAAAATATGTTCGTTTATCTCTAAGAAAATAATTTAATTTTTCTTCTTTAATTCTTTCAAATTCTATTTCTTCTTGTGTTTTAATTTTATGACGTTTTAAAGCTCTTTGTAAAACTTTTATACTTCTTAATCTTCTTTTTTTTAATACACTTTCTAATATATTTTTATTTTTTGTCATAATATCATTAAATATTGCCTCATGTGTTTCTCTATAATAATGCATTTTTTCAAATTCTAACGAATCTTCTGCAAATCTAAAAAAAGCAGACATACCTTTTAATAAACGATCATATTCTTTTATTTCATATCTATAAGCATCTGATGCTATATTAAATGTTAATAAATGTGACATACTTATATCTGCTCAAACATTATCTTTAACTTCACTTATATTTTCATATGTAAATCCAAATTCAAATAAAAATAAAACTCATCGTAACATTGGATCATACGCTTGACTTGTTAAGTTTAAAATTAATTCTTCTGTACTATAAGTATTTATATCTTCCGCTAAATATCTTCTATCTCAATTTTCTATACCTGAAGCTTGTATTGATGGTGCTAAACGTCATTTAAATTCTTTACTATCTTCATATGATATATATTTATTAGAAAATCATTTAATAGGATATGTATCATCATTATAATAATATCTAATTATATATTTATAATATCTTTCATATATTATAACTAAAGCTCAAAATTGTGGTGGTACATCATCCACATATTGACCTACATGATATTTTTCATTTAAATTATCTAATTTATATTTTATTTTTTTATATTTTATTTTTTGTTTTTTTAATGTTTTTATTTTTGTAAAAAATACTTTATTTATTGTACGATATGTTATTCAATTTATTAAACCTTTAAAAAAAAAAATACGTAATACTCTTCTTCTATCTCTTGCTTTTTTAAAAAAAAATATATCTCTTGACATACGTCTTTGAGTAATTCTATAATTTTTATTATTTTTTTGTTTATGTACTCTATATATATAATAAGTATATTTACATTTTTCTCATAATGATCAATTTTGTGTTTCTATAGAATTTTCAAAACTTACATAACTTTCTTCTATTTTTAATATTTTTGAAATTATTCAAGTTAATACTTTTTCTTTTATAATTTTAAATCAATAATAAATTCCTTTTCAAAAAAAATCTTGATAAACATTTTTACCTGTTCATTTAACTTCTTGTATTTTAAATACTAAAAATATTTCAATTATTGAATTTTCTGCTATTTTTATTTGTTTTAAATAAGCTGATATTGTTTTATTTAATAATATATTATGTAATTTTCATTTTCAATCATTTTTATGTATTGGATTATCTACTATTTTATACATTGGATTATCTCTAAAACCTTTTATGCCTTTATAATAATTTTTTATATATTTTATTCTTTGATGATCTATAATAAATCTAAATGGTATCATTAAAAATCTAAATATTAATTTAATAAATAATCATAAAATTTGATATCATGTTAATTGATTTATAGAATCTATGATATTATCGAATATTTCATTTGCTAGTTCATAATAATGAAATAATAAACGCATATTTTTAAAATATAAGCTTAAATATTCTTTATAACTAACTTTAAATATATGACCTATTATTTTATTATAAAATAATTTGATAAATTTTATATGTAATTTTTTAAAACGATGTTCTATTTTAAATTTTATATATAAAATATCTAATTTAAAAAAAAAATTTTCTTTTTTGCTTATATATATTTTTTTTATATTATTTAAAGTATATTTTAAAGTATATTTTTTACTTTTATATACTAATTCTTTTTGAGTTTTTTCTTTAAATACATAATATTTTAATTTAAATAATATAAATATTTTATTTATACCACCTATAATACCCTTTTCTTTATATCCTAAATTAAAAGCACCTTTTATATAATAAATATTTCTTTGTATTAATCCACATAATTTATAAAAATTATAATATATTTCATCTATAAATGTATTACCTGTTTCAATATTTTTAAATAATATATTTATTATTTCTAATATAGTATTTATATACAATTTTATTCTATATATAATTATATTATTAAATATTTTTTTATATAATATATTTATTATTTCTTTACTTTTTTTTATATCTATTTTTATTCATACATATATAAATATAATTAAATATAAACTACTTGCATAAATTATTAAAGGTGTTAATATTAATGAAAATTTTAAAATATCTAATATATTATAACCTAATTTTTTAAAAGTTTTATATTTATTTCATAATATTATGTATTCTCAATATATTTTATATATATACATAGATAAATCTGTGCTTACTATTTTTATTAAACTTTCTGTATTATATTCATTTCTTCTTACTCTATTTAAATGTTCTGTTCATATTGTAAATACAGTCATTATTAATGATAATAAATAACTTAAACGAGCCCCCATTGTTGTAAAAAAACGATATAATATATAATGTTGTTCTGTATCACTATACAACATTCTACTAATTTTTTCATATTTATTTAATTCTTCTAATCTTATTTTTTCATATTTCTCTATTTCTAAAAATTCTTCACTTAATTCCTCATTATATTTTTTAATAGATTCATAAAATACTTTATCTTTTGCATCTAAACTTTTATCTATAATACGATTTGCAAAATTATCTTCTCTTAATTTTTTTTCATAATTTACTTCTCATATTTTTTTTTTTTGTATTAATTCAACTTTTTGTAAATCATCATAAACTAACACTTCTAAAGTATTATCTTTATCCTCACTATTTCTTGCTTTTCTTTTTGTATAATTTTTTTTTATAATATCATATTCATCATTTACAATTTCTAATTTCTTGTTATATACTATATTTATATATTTTATTCTTAAAACTTGCTCTGCTCAAACTTTTGCAGGTATTTCATCTAAATCTAATAATAATAATTTAAATTTAATATCTTTTAATTTATTTTCAAAATTGTTTGAATATCTTTCTATTTCTATATTTTTCATTTGATTTTGAAAATTTCTAATATTTTTTAATTTATCTTCTTCTAAAGAATCTTCTATAATATTTGAAAGAGTACGATTTCTTATTTTTTTTTGATAACTTATTTCTGGTGTTACTGCAAATTTTTTTATATTATTATAACCTTCTACAACTTTTGAATATTCTTTATATAATATACCTGCACCAAAATCTAAATTATTTTTATATCATTCTAATGATCATTCTTTTTCTAATTCTTTTCTTATTTCATTATAATTTATACGAGAATGTATACCATATAATACATACTGACTTCATCTTTTAGTTCAGTATTTTAATTCAAAAATTTGAAGTGAACGTCATGTAAATCTAATTACAAAAAAAATATTAAAAAAAATTTTTGGAGCTTTTATATAATATATTACTTTACTGGTATCATCTAATGTAGGATCTATTCAAACAAGTTTTCTATTATAATTATATTTTTTATCTCTAATTGATAAGATTCAACCTTTTAATAATACACTTCATATTCTTCATCATTGTACAGGTAAAAAATATAATTCTTTATTTCTATTAAATTTTGTTCTTATTCCATTTCATTTTAAAAAACCTATATAATATTTAACAACAGTAATTGGATCAAAACGAATTTTTGTATTATTTTCTCATTTTTCTGCTAAATTTTTTTCAAATAAAAATTTATAATATAATATTCCATAATTTTTTTTTATATAATCTTTTTTTTTTTTTTCAAACTTACCATATATTCTTGTTTTTTCTCATATTTCTTTTTTATGTTTACTACTTATATCTGTTATATTACTTTTATTATTTCATTTATATATATATTTATGTTCTATATCATCAAAAACTATGCTTTTATTTATATTACTATTATTATTACCTTTATCATCTAATATTCTATGTATTATATTTTTCATTCATTGAATTTTATCACTGGCTCTTATACCATATATTAAATTTTTTGGCATAAAACTTTTTATTAATAAAATTAATAAACTACTTATTACTGTATATAGTAATATCATTAATAAAATAAATATTAAATATCAAAACTCTTTTAAGTATTTATAATAATCTTTAAAAATACTATCAAACCTTTTTACAACTTTTATATCTTTAATAAAAGACATTTTTTCTAAAATTTTATTTAAAATAACATTAAATGTATATTTATAAGATTCTACGAAATCAAAAAAACTATAATATATTATATTTATAATTTTATTAAAAAATCCTATAATTTTTTCATTTATAAGTCTTTTATACATTATATAATTTATCATAGGTTCCTCTTCTTTTTGATAAACATATATTAATTTTTCAATATATACTTTTTTTATTAAAAGGTTTGAATTTCTAGGTAATTTTATATTTGATACAATTTTTGATCCTTTAATTAAAAATTTATCTATTTCATTTACCATATGTCTACCATAATAATTTTTATTAATATAATTTATACTAAAAGGTTCTATATTACTTTCAATATTTGTATAAAAACTTTCTCAAGTTACATTATTTTTATTCATATAACGTGATAGTAAAATTTTATGTTTTTTTAAATAATAATTATAAAAATAGTCTTTTATTAAAAAAGATCTTAAATATTCCATTGCTTTCTTTTCTCTATTATTTATTTTTTTACATATTAACTCCATATTATCTAATAAATACATTAAATTTAATTTATTTAATCTTCTTAATTTATTAATACTATCGTATGTACCTTCACTTTTTATTGCTCATCAAATTTTATTTTTAAAATTATTTAATTTCATATTTAAGTTAAAAGTTACATATTTACTATTTTCTTTAAAAATTTTATATTTTGCTTCTTCTGTATATAATTTTTGTTTATATCTTTTAATTCAAGTTAACTTTTCTGTTATTATAATATATCTTTTATACTCAGTCGTTGTTGTTCATTTTTTTATAAGACTACTAGAATCTAATTTACTTATATTTTTATTTATTTTTTTTATTTCATTTCCTAATTTATATTCTGTAGTTCCTCACATATCACCTGAATATAAAAATTGTTTAAATCATACCTTTTCCATCTCTCATGCTCTTAAACCATGAATTATATATTTTACAAGATATCTTTTTTTTTTTAAATTTCATTCTAAACCTCATTTTTTATAAATATTTCCTCCATAAATATTTTTTAAATAGACACCATGTTTAATTTTATGAATATGTTTAGAATGTCATGTAGTGATATTATATACTTTATGTCTTCTTTTTGTTCATCTTATATAATCATCTCATAGTGGCGCACCTCCAGGTCCTTTTTTACCATGAATAGAAACTAAATCTTGATGTCATGCTCATCAATATCCATAACTACCAAATGTTTTTAAAGTTCCTATTTCATAACTATCTCAAGTTGCTATACTTCCTCACTTTCTTTTTGTATTAAATAAATATCATTTATTCATCCTAAATACTTTTCTTGGACTCTCTCACTCTTTTGTATCCTCAACCTTAGTACCATCAGATAGAGTTTTAATATATCCAAAGAAATCTGGAAATAAACCTCATTTTTTAACATAAATATTATCTGTATATAAAAATTTATTTTTTATAACTAAATCCTCATATTCTTCATATTTTTTTTTTGCAATATTAGGTATTATTATTTTTTTTTTAGATTTATCTATAAATTTATTATTTATTTGATAATAACTATTATCTTTATTATCTATAACAACTGCTTTATCATAAAGATTTACAACAAAATTTAATTTTCTTATTAATCTAAAAATATTAAATTTTTCTCAAATAGTTAACTTTTTATATGCTTTTACTATATCCTCATATTTATTTTTAAATAAACTAAATTTTGCTTGTCAATTTTTTTTCATATAAGCTTTTTCATTTTCAATATAAATATAATCATTTAAAAATTTATGATAAACAATACGAAATTTATTATGTTTCTCTAAATAAAATTCATTATATTTACTACGTGGTCTGTTTTTATGATATTCATCTACAAATACTTTTTGATCATCTAATCTTATTTTAATTTTTCATGGATTTATTACTAAAGTATTATCTATTCTATTATATCTTTTATATTTTGAAAATTCTATTATATCTTTCTTAATTTGATTATTTTTATCTACACCTAAAATAACTTTCTTTTCAAATTTTGGTGTTATTTTCATTAAATTATTATAATAATACTGTTCTTTATCTATTAAATATCATGTACTATTTAATTTATCTGATATTTTAATATTTGTAGTATTTATTATATATTTATTATGCTTTCATATATTTATATCATAATCTAAACCATATGATAATATGCTTGATCTTGCATAATTTTTATATAAATTTATTAATTCTAATTCTATTTTATATGGATTTTTTTTTAAAATTTCAAAATAATTTTTTAATATATTTATTAAAATTTCTTGTTTTAATCCAAAATTATTATTAGACTTTTGAATTAATAATAATAATATTTTACTATTTTCACTCTGAATATCTAATAATAAATCTAAAGTTATATTATAATATAGTTGTTCTACAATATTAGAATTTATAATACTTTTATTTATTAATATTTTAAAATTACCATATCAATTCCATAAATTAATAAAATATTCAATATATTCATATAAAATTTTTTGATTTAATATTAATATATTTTCTATAAATAATAATATATCTTTAATAAAATAATTTCAATATTCCATTTTAAATATTATTGAACTAAATCAATTATTATATGTATAATAATCATTTAATATATAATTATTTATTATATATTTAAAATTTTCATGTTTATTTACATCTAACACATAATTTTTAATATTTACTTTAAAATTTTCACCTTCATTTAAGGATTTCATTTCAACTATAGCTTTCATATTGCATGTATTATTTAAAATTTCACCCATTAAAACATTTTCCATATTACTTATAAATGCTATACCATCTATTAATATTTTTATTAGTCCTGGTATTATTTGTATTATCTCTACAAAAAAATGTCAAATATATATATTTAAATTTAAAAGATTCATTTGATTTGATTTTTTTTTATTTTATAAAAATGATTTGATTTTTATCCAACTACAGGTTCCCCTACAGTTACCTTGTTACGACTTCGCCCTAGTTATTAAAATAAAAATTATAAAGTACTTTATTTTACTAAATTAATATATTTATTTTAATTTAATAAAATAAATTTTTATATAAAATCAAATATCTTTACTTCAGTTCATCCTAACTTCCTTGGCGTGACGGGCAGTGTGTACCAGGTTTATACACAATTCACCGTAACTTCCTGATTTACGATTACTAGCAATTCCGACTTCATATTCTCAAGTTTCAGAGAACAATCCGAACTAAAGTTAACTTTAAAGATTCGCGCATATTTACATATTTGCTTCTCATTGGTATAACTATTGTAACATGTGTGTAGCCCAGTTCATAAAGACCATATTGACTTGACTTTGTTCTCTATTTCATAATACTACTTTAGTAGCAATTTATTTTAATTACTTATATATATATTTATATAATCATAATAAAATATAAGAATTGTGTCCGTTTAGGGAATTAACCAAACACCTCAAAGCACGAACTGACGACAGCCATGCAGTACCTGTTATAAATTATTAATTTCATTTAATTTATTTAAAAATTTCTTCTTAAATATTTATAATGCAATTACTGGTAAGATTTGACGTTTTATATCGCATTAAACCACATGTTCCACTGCTCGAGTTAACCTCTGTCAATTCCTTTGAGTTTCAACCTTGCGGTCGTAGTCCCCAGGCGGAGTATTTACGCGTTAGCTTAAATACTAAATTTTTATTTAATACTTAATACTCATAAAGTCACAGCATGGACTACCAGGGTATCTAATCCTGTTTGATACCCATGCTTTTGCCCTTCAGCGTCAGTAATAATATAGTTAGTCGTTTTCACCTATTGATTGTCTCTACAATATTTACGTATTTTACCTCTCCACTGAAAGTGCAACACACTTCTATTATACTCTTAGTTTATTCGTCTGAAAAATAATTATATAAAGGTGTACTTTAGACTTTTATTTCCACATAATAAACCACCTACCTGCCCTTTACGCCCAGTTTTGATGAGTAACACTTATCCCCTCCGTTTTACCGCGACTGCTGGCACGAAGTTAGTCGGGATTAATAGCTTGATATATATCATTATTTTTACAAGCTTTACAACTTTACGACAGACGCCTTCATCATTTATCTAATATTACTGGATCAAACTTTCTGTTCATTGTCCAAGATTCCTCACTGCAGTTTCTCTTAAGAATTGGGCTTTCTTTCAATCCCAGTGTGGCTGTACATTCGCTAAAACCAGCTAAACATTATCAGCTTGGTAGTCTTTTTTACTACCAACTACTTAAAATTTAATAAGCACGACTGCTAACAATATATATCTATAACGCACGGCACTAAAGGCATACGTTTTTTTGAAAATTAAATATTTCCTATTTTTCATATTAACAGTTAAAATTCTTATATTTACTCACCTATACGCTATTTTTTTCAAATCAAACTTGCATGTGTTATGTATATTAATAGCATTCACTCAAAGCTAGGATCAAACTCTTAGTTGATAAATAAATTATTTTTATTTATTTTTTTTTAATTTTTTTTTCTCTATTTATTATTGTCTTTCTTCCCAGAAGATGGGACTTGAACCCATATCTTTTAGCTCGACAAACTAATGCTCTACCATTAAGCTACTTCTTAAAATTAAGACTAATAATTAATTACTTATTTATGTTTATAATATTCTTTTAAAAAAAAAATAATTTTATCATCTATTCTATCTTGCATTATTACTTTTCTATATATTTCTTCATTACCTACTTTTAATGAATCAAAAATTTTTGACATAAACAATGGATCTTTAATATAACCGCTAATAAAACCTGTAGATTTACCATAATTTTTTATAGAAATATCGATTTTTAAACGATTTTCTAATACAAACTCAATATCTTGAAAATGTAATGCAGTTCTTGTTTTTTCAGAATAATTTAATATAATTGTAAAATTAACAACTTTGTTATTAATAACTACATATGCATGACAATACTCACAAGGAAATCATCCATCTACATTTGTTATTTTATTTTTTTTTTCATACATATTACCTTTACTTACTCTACTTTTATCAAATCTTCAATCTTCAATACGATTTAAAATACAATCATTATGTTCTATACAATCTGCTCTATTATAATAAACCATTAATTCACCTTTATATATTTGATCATTTAATATCAACTCTACTAAACAATATTCAATATTTTTTCCTATAAAACTAACATTTATATTACCACCTGTTATAAGTTTTGTACTACCATAATATTGTAGTGTTAATTTTCTTATTAAAAGTTTCAATTCTTTTACTATATCGTCAAAATTAGAAGAATAATTTTCGTTACATAAAAATAAACTATTCTCATTAAAATAAATATAATATATTAAATAAAATATCAATGTGCCAATTACCGTTATTAAATTAAAACTTCATACAATGCTTGACCTTATATAGATATATATTACTTTATACATATCTAAGATAAAATATATCATATAGATAAAATTAAACATCCTTTTAAAAACCTTTTACACCTTTTACTTCCTTTTCCCACTACGCCCCCCTCTATACATGACTAATAATAAAAACATCTTATCTTTTTTAGATCAAATTTTAAAAAAAAGACTAATATTTATAAGGTGTTTTTAAATATTTATAAGATAAAACAAAATAGGTTCTACGGGATTTGAACCCGTGTTCTTACATTGAAAATATAATGTCCTAAACCAGACTAGACGAAGAACCCACATAAAACAGACTAGACGGAGAAGACGAAGAACTCACATCTTCGTCCTTTCCGTCCTCTATACATGACTAATAATAAAAACATCTTATCTTTTTTAGATCAAATTTTAAAAAAAAGACTAATATTTATAAGGTGTTTTTAAATATTTATAAAATAAGTTCTACGGGATTTGAACCTTAAAAAAAAAATTTATATATGTTTATAAATACTTTCTTGTATACTTTTTATTTTTTTTCTTTTTATACTTTTCTTTATATTTCTATATTCTAAATTACGATTTTTATAAAATCGTAATCAAAAACTTCATTTAAAAATAAATTTACTTTTTATAAAATTAAATCTATTTTTTTTATATGAAATTTTATTTAAATTATATAATTTAAATTGTTGTAAACTTAAAATAAACTTTAAAATTTTTAATCTTTTTTTTCATTTTTTTTTTATAAAATTTTTTAATAAATTATTTTCTCGTAAAAATTTATTTCTTTTTATTTTTTTTTTTATTTTATTTTTACTCTTTTTTAAATTAAAATATTCTTGTTTTAACTTAAAAAAATTTCAATTATTTAAACGTTTTATTAATCAATTTTTCATAATTTCATCATTATCTCTTACCATTGTTATTATATATAATATTTTTTTAATATTTTTAATACTTTCAATCTCATTTTCATTATATAAATTTCATTTAAATTTTCAAGTTTTATAAAAAAATATTAATAATTTAAATTTTTTTATTTTTCTTTTTTTTATTTTTAATAAAAATTTATTATTATATTTTACTCTTTTTTTTATTTTTTTTATTTTTTTATATATTTTTTTTTTATAACTATAAACTTTTAAAATTTTTTTCTTTTTTACTATTTGTAATTTTTTTATTATATTTATAAATATATCTTTTTTAAATGTTCAAACATATTTAGTTTTTCTTTTTTTTAAGTTTCAATATAATTTATTATTGATTTTTATTATTATTTTTTTTTTTTTTTTTTTTTATTTTTTTTTTTATTTTTTTTTTTTTTTTTTTTTTTTATTTTTTTTTTTTTTTTTTTTTTTTTTTTTTTTTTT
>Ga0209611_10001049_pt1 | contig 45645 bp, 20 predicted proteins | sample S1TSphgellanicum_3_FD_187693 | JGI IMG/M metagenome (GOLD analysis project Ga0209611, IMG submission 187693) | Host-associated microbial communities from peat moss isolated from Minnesota, USA - S1T2_Fc - Sphagnum magellanicum MG (SPAdes) (version 2) | ecosystem: Host-associated > Plants > Peat...
GTCCTCATCACACAAATGTGTCAAAGTCCGTATTACACAATCTTTTGCTAATTCTACTCAAAATTGAGTGACTGTTACTGCATTGAATATGGCCTCCTCCAAATTTAGCTTGAAATTCTCTTGTACAGGCCCTGTACACCCATCCATGTAGTGTTAGTACCCATAAGGTTGACAAAGTATAAACTATGAGATATTACTGTTATCCTTAATATTCTGCCTTCTTTGGGTGGGTGTTTAGGGTTTAGGTTTAGAGTTTAGGGTTTATCTGGTATTCTATTTATTTATTGGGGCCATCCTTAAAATTCCCCCAGTTGGCGTGAACACCCCAAACAAAGGATGAACCCACCCAAAAATAACTTACCATGCCACTAATTTGTTTGTTGCTTATTGCCCAGCTTAGAGCTCCCTTCAATTGACTCAATGGTTTAGAGTTACAAGCTAGGGCTATTCACTAGGCTACTATTTTGGGTTGGGGATATGGGCTTTAAGTCTGCAGGGTCAGGGCTATATGGCTAGGGCCACGGGACTGTATCGTTAGGGCGATATGGCTATATGACAATAGGTTGTATGGTAATATGCCTAAGGGTCACAATGTTATAGTGTTATAGGATTATAGGGTGCTAGGGATAGGGCTAAGGCTCAGAGGCTACATGTTGTAGGCTAGGATATAGAGCTGTGGCTATACCTTGGGTTTGTGGGGCTAAGCGCTAGGCTAGGCTAGGCTATGGCTATGGCTATATAAATTTTCACACAAACTCTCTACTTCAACATCTTGCAAAGCAAGACAAAACAAACATGGGGTTCATGACTTTTGGCACTTGTTCAAAACACTAGTAGAAATCGATGAAGATGGACATGCTGCAGCCCATTTGCCTTATACTCAGGTTCCAACAATGAGAAGTACAATTGTGTGAAATCTCATCAACAATTGTGCTGAGGATTCCCATTGTCCATGTCCATGGTCTGAAATAGGTACGAACCATCAAACCACAAAAAGGACTAGCATATTTTGTTGGGAATCATACAATGTATCTATGCAACATTTAATGGACGATATGGGCTCAGTACATAATCATACTTGCAAAAGGCACACTACCAGCCAAATTGGATTCTAAGACAAGTGATACAAACAATTTCGAGAATCAACCTTACTGCTACTTGGGCTTGCATTGTTTGCCATAATGCCTGCAACCTTGAATTTTACATCCACTCTCCAACAATCAAATAAATCCTTCAGCAACCTTTCTCTTCTGCCAAAAAAGCCATACAAGAAATCAGAACTGCATCCTATACCAGAAATTAGTCAACCTCTGTCTTCTAACCTCTCTCTTTTTTAAAAAAACTAATGATTTAAATTAGGTTGAATAACCTGGACAACAACCTGGTCAAAAAGCAAAAACTGAAATTTTGATTATAAAAGCATATATGAGGTAAACAATTTTTCTTTTGCAAAAAGATAAATAAATATAGTAGTAGAATGCATTGCTGATTGTGTCATTATTGTCATGGATCAAGAGCCAACCTTATTGCAACCTCATCTTGCAATGTATTCCACAAAAATTACAAATAAAATCAGAACAAAAAATTGATGGTCTTAAGAAGGTCATCTAGCAACCTTTATTTTCTAAAAACCACAAGAGAAAAAAAAATTGAAAATCATGGCAAAGACACATAGATTTTTTCCACAAGATTGTAGCCTTGACGTAAAGCAAGGAGGATAGAATAGACTAAAAAAAAAGGAAGAAAGAGAAACACCACACACACACATATATGTTTATGGTTTTGGAAAAAAAGGAAATTGGGTAGAGCTTATGTTGAACTTTTGTTGTAGAACTAGAGTTGGGAAATTTAGCTCAAAACACCTAGAGCTTGGAAATCAAGTTGTTAGAAATTAGAATACATTTGGAATCACCTGAATTTAAAAACAATTATAAAATCGATCTAATGTAAATAAAAGCTTACAAACACTTTTGAATTTGACAAAATTACATACTATTGTATTGACTTTAATCTTAAGCTTGCAACCAAAGCTAGGATGGGGCAAGACAAAAAAACAATAGGTTAAGAATAACTTAATACAAATATAGAAAAACTTAAACACATTGTGAAAGTCAAAGAGAAGCACTCTTGGGATTTTCAAAATGAACTCTCAATTTGGGAGTTGTAAATCTTAGAGTGTTCTACATCTTTGGGACAAAAGTGCAGAAAACAAACCTTGTTTAAATCAAGAGTTTTTTATACCATTGAAAATTTTCCAAACCATAAATATTGAAAGTGGATTCATATTCTTAACTTGAAATTGTGATTTAAAAGTTATGGTCAAAAAAAAGGTTGGGAATTGAATTTAAGAATAAAATTGACAATTTGATTTTTGACCATTTAAATTTGAAAAATACGGATCAAATGACATTTGATGCAAGCATCTAATCTAGAGTTGGAAAAATCTCATCGAAAGCTACAACTTTGTAATTAGAACGTTTTTAAATCAAAAACTTATATGAAAAGAATTATGAGTTTACAAAATCACAAGATTAACATGAGTCACATTTGAGTACTTAGATGACTATTTATTTTCAAATATCTCGAAAATATCCTATTTCGCAAGTTGAAAAAAGTCATTAAATTTTTATCACAACCTAAAAAAGTTTTGTATTATATTATTATGTAAACATATGTCTAAAGAATGTCACCAAAAATATGAGTCCTTACATTACTTCTTTTTTTAAATTGGTTATAATGTTTCTTGAATGATTTATTTTCATTAGATTCATTTCAAATCACATCACATGTTTCCATAATATATTATAAACATTATCATGAGTGCATTTGAATGACTTGCATAATTAATATAATTTTTAACACTAAAACATGAAAAATTAAACATTAGTCACACCTATTATGGGTCATGTTATGATGGATGTACCTTGGTGGTTTCCTCCTTGAAATTAGGTTGTACAAATGTAATGAGTCTAAAGTAAATTCATGACCCAAAGTTAGTTCCATATTCATTAATGGCCATAATAACAATTAAAATACACTGTTAAAAACCAATACCTAGTCTTAAACAAGACAAAAAATACAAAGAAAATTATTTAAACCAATTTTGGATGGGTGACACATGCATTTTAAGTTATGTGTATTTCAAAACATTTCAATCTTTCTTTTTTTGCACCTAACATTAGTTTACATCTAGATTTTTCATATGTGTTTGACAACATATGAAATAATATTCATTTATTATCCTTCTACTTGTACCTTGAAATTTTCAAAATATTTCAAATTTCATTTTTTGAACATTTTATCAAAATTTTGGAAAATGCATATGAATAATCTTCATGGCATTTGATATTTAACATAGATTGTTTTGTTCATGGTTCAAATTTGGTGCAATTTACCATAATTTTATTAGTCCTATTGATTACTTTACCATGTTACAATTGTCATGACAAAACTAAATGTTTTTTTCTAGGAATCTCAAGGACATTAATTTGTCACCAAATTTAAAATTAAATCATCCTTATGTTTATTACAATTTATAAAATTCATTGGCCATTTCAAACTTAAAACATAATATGAAGGAAAAGCATGGTCCATAGTTGAATTTTGTGAATTGGAATTTTTTACAATGTGATATTCCTTTTGGGGTAGTTTAATTGTGATTGTAACCTAACCACTTACATTATTTGTTATATGTAGATGAATTGGCCAAGAAATGTTTGAACTTAACTTTCTAAGGACATTGACCATAAGTATGCGATCAATTTCAAATTTGAAAGACAACACTACAACAATATGCGACCAATTTTACCTTGTGATTCAGTAGATTTTGAGTCAACTTGGTCAAATATACCATGGTGAAAGTGGTCAACCCTCTAGTGAATGGCAACTAATTGCTAAAAACATAATGAATTCACTAATAGCTAATTCATGAAGCTAACCTTCTAGTTTTTAAACTAGGCCACTTAAACTAGACCAAGTAGCCTATTCTAAGGGGCATGGGGTAGGCAACTTAGCCATTTAGGTGGTTAGGTAGCCTAGGCTAAAAAAACAAAGGCCTTAAGTGGCCTAACCTAGATTATGTTACAAGATTTATGATCTAATCCTTTCACCTTCACTTTGAGGGACAAAGTCCTTACCATTACACCAAATTGTTTTGTGAAACAATTCGTCATCACATTTTTCTATCTTACTTAAATAGCCTACTCAACTTACCCTAGCCAACCTACCCTAACCAAGATAAACTTAATTAAACTAAGTTAGCTTAAGGCTTATCTAGGCCTACCTAAGGACAACCTAAAGGATATTGTAAGCTACCCTTGGGGCTATGTAAATTACCAAAGGGCTACCATAGGTTACTCTAAAAGTTTTGTAGGCTATTTAAGGGCACGCAAACCTACTTAGATGTTATGTAGGCTACCTAAGGGCTATATAAACCTAACTAGAGGCTACTTACAACCTACTTACCTACCTCTCTCTAGATCTACTTACAACCTATCTAGTATATAACAACATCAAAACAAGCATATCTATTGTAATTTGTAGTGAATTACTTTAATTAATAGTGAAACATGATGTTTACATAATGACCCCTATAATGACATAATTTTAACCAATCTGAAATGACTAAGGGGCAAACCCATCTTTGGGTGGTACCACTAAGAACATCGTGCCAAAATGTTTTTTAACCCATCCAACTTTAAGACAACATAAGATTCACTTTAAAAAGGTTTTTCACTTTAATTTTTATATCAAAAGATTACCCAAGTCACGTAAATTTTGAAACTTTAATTGGATTTACAAAAAAATTAATTATAATATTCCAAATCAATGGTCAAAGAAAAAGTTTTTAAAAAATAACATTTGGAGTTCCTTTGTTCAGGAACACAAAAGGAACCTGTTTTTTCATTTTTTTTAATGCTTTTTATTTTTAGGAAGGCTTGAAATGGTCTTCTTTTTCATTTGATTAATAGATAGTGGATTGAAATAACCACAATTTTTTGAGCAATTTTAAAAGGTTAAAACTAAAAGGCCTTGAAGGTCTTTTGCATTCATGTCTACAAATTTGTAATATTTTTCTTTTTTTTTTGTTTCATTCAACAATTGAGGCCATACATTAGCGATTATAGTTGATAAACAAAAAATATGTTTTTATATGGTGCAACTTCACACTTAATGATAAAGGTTCAAGAATATTAAGAACACATGCCATGAACATTTCAACATAAATTTCTTACTTATGTAATTTATGTAGGTGTCTACAATATTTTCCATATTGTGTACATAGATGGGGAACAGAAGACCCATGTGGTGCAAATCAATAGTAAAAAGGAAATTCTAAAATAATCAAATTTCTTAAATTAAACTAAATTGGATTCACCTTTTGAATTCCTTGGACTTTGGTGAAATGGTTCCTAATGGTACCACCCAAGGATGGGTTTACCCTAATGTGGGGTGAATTTACACCATGAGAAATTGTGTATGTCCAACTATCCCTTGGGTATTATAACTATTGCGCAATTATCCTCTTAGAAATACAATATGTTAATAATAAATTACCCTGTCAAAAAATCAGTTAGTTGTATTATAGTTGCAAATGAATTGAAAATGGGTTTTCTATATAATAATTTATACACATTATACATACATATGTAGTCAACCATATTTGACTTTTTCAGAAGTTGCATCGTAGTTACATGTGATAACTACTTTAAAATTGTTATAAATGTGCCACTAAAATAATAACTATGTTGCAACTAATGTACAATGTACATACATATGATCATGGCATATGTCCACATTTCCACCATCCAATATGGGATATATTTGCAACTAGTTTTTTATTATGATTTTCATTAATATAGTTAGTACGACCACTAATGCACCACTACTAAAGTACTACTATTCAATTATGTTGTGACTATAATATAACTACTTGTAACTTAATAAATATACAAATTCATATGTAATGCTTTATAAAAAATTATTATTTCAATAATTTGACTTAATATGAATAAATAATTGTAATTCATATAATTAATTTACTATTAATTTTTTAATATTTATCCAAGTTGGAGATATTTCATAATGAATTAGATCGATTATTTAAGATAATTATTAATTCATCAATAATTATCAAATCATTGATTATCTAAACTCATTAACTAATTGATTATTTGGATACATATAATTAATTTAGATGTGAAACTAAAAGCAATGTGTATGTATATTATATTAAAAATTCAATGTGATGTACATATGGATATGTTTATTTATACCTTCATGTTTTATACCCAAATTCATATTTAATATTTAGTAATTATTTTTAAAAATAATTTATTGCATATTAATTATTATTTAATATTTAATTTACTTAATTATTGTAAAATAACTTATTAAACTGATAATAAATTCAAATAAATAATTCAAATCATGATTTCAAATAACTAAATATTAAATAATTAATTCACATATTTAATTATCATATAATCGTTAATATAATTGTATAACTTACTTGATGAAAAATAAACACAAAACATATGGGGAAATTTTTTTAGGGTAAATTGGCCCATCACCAATTACCTACCTATGATTGAACAATTATTTATAACTTCACCATATGTGCTTCATTTTGAATGATTTAAAATGTTATGGGAGCACTATTTCAAGTTCTAGAAATCATCTTTGAAGGGCAAAGGAATAGGAGTGATGAAAAAATAACAAGAGGAAAAATAAGTTTTCCAATTTACAAAATGTGTTTTTTTTTTCTTTTTGGACCCCTCCTACATTCAAACCTCATAACTTTTTTATTTCTTATTCATTTTACATGATTTAAAGGTGATAAGAACACCACCTGAAGTTCTACAACTCGTTTTTTATCTCTGATAGCAACAAAACAACATACAAAGAATTCTTTGGGTGTTCAAGAACTAACCTTTGTAGTGTTCAGTGGTTTGTTGTTTTGAATTCTTGACCTCCTCTACTTTGGGGGGATGTAACTTTTTGAATGCTATTTCATTTTTGACGATTTTTAGTGTGCTAAATGTGCCAATGGGAGGTGCTCAATTTTTGTTTGAAGATTAGAAATAATGAAGCCCTCCTTTGGATTTGGCCTACCTTAAACACTTAAGTGTTTGGTCATTGGTCAATTTACCTTATAGTTGCAACTCAATTGTAACTCAATTTGCAACTAAATAACAATTAAAAGATCTAACCTATATGGTTTGTCTTCAAATCCCACATTGTAAATTATATAAACATGGCTTGTTCTCCAATGTTCTCACATTAAAATACATGTGTCATTTTGGGATGAGTTCAAAAAAGTTTAACCAAAAGGCAATTTTTTTTTTTTTTAAATTCATGATTATTTTCTTTAATTCACTTAGTCTTCTACTTTCTTACCTACTTACCTACTTAGGTAAATAAGTAGGTCCTACTTTTCTACCTACTTATATGTAAGTAGGTCCTAAGGAAATATGTAGGTATGTAGGTCTCAAAACCTACCAACCTACCTTACCTACTTATGGTTATGTACAACTTACTTAACTATTAGAATAAATATTTTTATTTATTTATTTACTCCAAAATATAATTAATATGCCATGTGTCAAATTTTAGTAGATGGATGATAATTAATGATGTTAGTATGACATCATGGGTGTAGTTTAAAATGGAGTTAGATAATTGTTGAAAATGAATTGTTTTGACAAAGTTGCAATTGAATTGCAATGAGTTCCATTATATATATGGTGAGTTGTAATTCTACAACTCATGCCACTTGTCCATTATCACTCATGGTGTATAAATATAACGAGTTGTAAATGTTTAGTCCAACTCAAAATTTGAGTTGCAAGGTTAATTGCAAAACAACCTTTTTTTTAAACTATTATTTCACTTTAAAAATCTCCATGTATTGATTTAAGCCAGTGAATTACACCCCACAATTATAGTAATGAATTTTTTAATATATTTTATAACATGTGAATAAATTTGAAATTAATCCAATAAACAAAAAATACACATTTTTTCAACAATGTTTCATGACCATTTAAACAATATTTAAATCATTTTTGGCTAATCTTACATTATTGTATTATCTTGTTAAGACAAACTCAAGACTCTTTATCAAGACTCACATCATGCACCCATGGCTCAGTAATATGTGATTGTGTACCTTGGGGTGCCAACATGGTCAAGTAAATAAAAAAAGTTTTCCGCCCACAATCCATTTTCAGAATGAAATAATTTTTTGTATAAACACAAGAAATTAAATTTAAAAATCTTTGGAAGTAGAAATGTGAAACCATTATTTCCTCCATTCAAGTTCATGATAAGTTATAAATACAAAATTTGAAGAACTTTAATATAATATAAATAAATTACTAATAGATTTGAAATTGATTGGTGAATATGGTCGTCAAATTTACCTTTACATTATAAGTTTGATACACTATGATAATAATATGTGCAATTTGATGGTACATAAGTACTTTATAAACTTACATCAACTTGAAAGTAGAAAAAAATTCAATATTTCATCCATTTACAACCCATTTTATAAGGCCAAAAATTTCATGTAAGTAAATGCATTTTTGAAAAATCTATTTAAATTTATTTGAATACGTGATTTTGCAAAATTACAATAATATAGTGAAAGATTATTTTCATATTGATCATTGAATAAAATAATATTTTTATTTCCACCACATTAAAAAAAAATCTCTGATTACTTGTATTTTTTTGTGACAAGGAACAAAGATTTCTACTTGGTCATGCTTTCACCCCTTGCACTGGTTTTTCTATTGATACAAGTTGGAATTAGTTCCCAAAAACAATTTGCCACTTTAGATTTATTTTGAAAAAGTTGTGTATGCTAAAAATTGTGTTTACAAATGACATGAAAATCATATGTTCCTATGCCAAACCACATTAGAAGCCACTTAAGCATAAATTGTTGCCATTCAAGCACATGTTTTGAAATTTATTTTAAAAACATTGGGGTGAACAAGCACCTACACTTGCATTGTGGTTTAAAACCCCCAAATATTTATGGACCTTACTTTAAAACATTATAAATATCTCATCTTAAGACTATATCAAGGTCTTAGACTTCACATTTAATGTTTCCTAATTTAAATGCAATTATGAAAAGGCCTGACTTAAAATGGGTGAAAGTAGGGTGGGGAATAGGGGTGTTGGTGTTGGCTTACCCTGGCCGCCAAACACTTTAAGAGTTTGAAATTTTACATCTTGATCATTTTTTTTGGAATAGTCAATTATTCCTTGGTGTTTTCTCAAACTCACCAAAATGCTCACCAAAATACATTGGTGTTAGGAAAATTGACATAATTAAACATTAATAAAACATAACTTTTTGAATATTGGTGTTATCTTTGAACGAGCAACTCCCTAATGGTTCTTCACATCTTAGCAACTCCAACAATGCATTGTATTTGAAAAATTTCAATATTTACCACATCCAAATTTAGTGTCGATGTTTGCCTTTCTTTCACCCATAAACAATAAAAATTGGAAAATATATTCTAAAGGAACATTTATATGCCACATGTGGTCAATCACTCTAGCACCTATTAATCAAAATCAGTTTATATATATATTATTTATTTATTTATTTATTTTGAACCTACATTATTCAGGTGAAATTTTATGAAAACAATGCATTTTCACTATACTATGGCACTTATTTCATCCTTGCATACATGCCATTAAATTTTTGGCACCAGAAAATGTCCAACAAAATTTAGTTACCTGCAATTATACAATGACTTTCGGTTACAAAGGTTCAATTTTATTTTTTCTCATTTTCTTAGGTCACTAGCTTTAAAAGTTACGTTGAATTAGAACATTTTTGTTTTTGACCTAGGTAAGGAAATTTTTTATGTCAAATGGGAAAAGAAAATAAGTAATTTCGATTTCAAATGTGCACATCACACTTGCCACTCATGACTCTAGAATGCAGATTCACATACCTCTATCAATTTATTTATATCACTTTCCAATTCACATACTTCATTCACAATTACAATTTTGGAGCATTGTAGCTTTCTTTAATATTGACCAAATCGAACATCAAGTACTCCATCTCCAAAATTTTGTTGCAATCATTCCAATGCCATGTCAAGTTCCTCAATCAAACATCATTTGCTTTTCAAAATTGATGTTTAAATGGTCAATACATTTTTGTGCGATTTACGTTTCAACTTTTCAAATGATAATAACACTATAAAAAAATATTGTGTTAGAAACATGAGCCCAATTTGTTATAGAATATTTGATCATTTGATTTGAATAATTAAGGATTTTCTTTTTCAAACTTTGCCCCAAGTATTCAAAACTTTCAAGGAGTTCCAACTCACATTGTGGGATTACAACTTGAGAATCTTGAAATGCTTGCATTTGATTCTAAGATAATTTCACTTTCTTTTGATTCTTGTCTTTGCATAAACTTTTCAAAAGTTTGGAGCTATTGTTATAACATCCTAAAATCAATTTCAAACCCAAGTTAGCATTTGGGGTGAAAGCACAATATGGGCGGGGGGCATTTTGAAGAAAAAAATGTATGTGTTTTTAGTATATTTTGTATTATTTTGGGGTAGTAATTCTTTGATTTTCTTTAACATGTTGATAAACATATAAAATGAATTTTGATACAAAGACCTCCAACATAATTCTTGTTATCTTTCAAATGACACTAATTTGTCAATTAATTTGTTTTTCAACACATTTATACTTGTTGGAATGAAAAATTTCATCCAAATATTTTTTTGTGAAATCACAAAAGTGCAACTTTTCATATGGAACTAAAATGGTACAATCAACTCATATTCAATATATGACTAAATATTTCATCAAGTTTTACAATTATTTGAATCATTTTTAGAGTATATTTGCACTTTGTAATATATTGGTACATGTATTAATTTTTGACATATATACTCTTTAGTTATTTAATATCAATCAATTAAAAATATATAGTCTCTTTTGAAAATTGCATCATTTAACAATTGAACTACCTTATTTTGAATATATTTTACGAAAAACATCTTTTAATATTGACTTGGTGAAAATTGAAAGTTGCACAATTTTGAAAAACAATAATTATGATAAGATTTTTTGGCCCACTATAATGTGCTTTCACCCTTTCATAAGTCATGAAAAAATTGAAACTTTTTTTTTAAAAATTATAATAAAATGGTATGATGTTATTTTGGTCATATTATGTTACAATTTTAAAAAATGATATACATGTGAAAAGGGCCTATCTTCATACCTTTTTACAATTTGAAATACATGTTTCTACTTTGAAGGTCATAAGGCTAAGTGGTAGGTACCAAAAATCATGCTAGGGTGTAAACCTTGATTATTCTATTGCATAAAGAAACATAATTTTACCTTCCCTTTTCAACCTAATGAGGAATTCATTGTCTACTAATGAAGGTTCTAAATTAACCTAGACCAAATCTTATGAGGCTAAAATGAAAAATGAAATATTATGATCTATGTGTGTTTTTAATTTTCTCTTTAATAAATATCTTGTTTCTTCATGGCAAGGAAAATTTGTCAAAATAACAAGGAATTTACGATGTACTAATTAAGGAACTATAGTAGCCCAAGCAAGATCTTATAAGGTCAAAACAAACAATGGAGTATTATGGCTTGTAAGTGTTTTGAATTTTATTTTTAATAAAATTTTAGTATTTTAGGGTAAAGAAAAAACTCAAACAAAAAATACACTCCAATAACATATTGCATTTGCAATATTTGCAAACTAGGTAAAAAGGTTCATGGGTCTTATGGCAACAAAAATTGGGCATTTAGATAGAAAACATGCTATACATGTTTGACATTAAAATGTGTACAAGTTTATAGCTAAATGTTTACAACGACAAATTTCAATTGATAATGTTTTTTGAAATGTGTACCCAAATTTTTTTTTTGACAATAAGGAAAGGTCTATGTGACATTATTGAATCCAATGTGTACAATGTTACAATTAACAATAATTTGTTCATATGCAAACTTACAATTCCAAAAAAGTTACTAGAAGAATTGTACAATAATTTGAAACCACAAGTTCAAGGATCATGTAAAACATCATACATGATTATTATCTTGAGTACTAGAAAACTTGTGAAAAGAGATTTAGAGATCTAGATGACAAGTACAAATCTTGTGACAAAACATTTTGAATCTTGAACAATAAGATGTTTGTGTTCCCAAACTTCTTTTGCATTCGATTTATTTGTTTTGGGTGAATGTAACCAAGAACCAAGAGTATTGAAATGTGAAGAACCAAGTCTGGAAGCAGATTGGAGGTTCTATCAAAAGTTTCAAAATCTTCGAACCGAAACCAGAGGTTTTCTGAAGAAGTAAGAATTGAACAACACCGACAAGTAAGCATCATATATAGTAAAATAGGTAGGGGGATGTAAGTGGTTACTATGTAGGCAGGTAAGTAGGTAATGCCCTTGGTGGCTACTAGGTAGGTAGACACATGCACATGGTCAGTACATAAGTAATCACCATGATTAGCTATGGGACAGGAATAGAATGAAAAAATGATTCTGGTCCACACATGCCAAGATTGAAACCCTCTCAATTTTTGGACCAACAGATAAAATGTTATTGAATTTAGAGTGATTTTTTGCTTCACAAAATTAATTTAAATTAATTTAACAAGATTTCATAAGAACTCTGAAATTAAGCTCATTTCAACTAGAATAGTATCGAGATGGGTGACCTTGCAAGAGGTTTAATTATATACTTCAGCCAACCACACCCATGCCTACTAGTTACAGTTTAAGGATTTGGAAGCCCTAAAAACCCTGATACTAGCATACACGGCATAAGTATTTTTACCTTGCCAGCTTAAACAAAAACTATATTGTCACTAGAAATGTTGAAACTTTCAAAAATTGAATAATAAAAATTTTGTGAAGGAAAAATAAAGAATATCTGGAAATATTCAAATTTTCAACTTGAAATCAAGTCTTCAAAAGTATTTCATTACTGAATCCAGAGACATGTGTTGAAGCTTTGCCCTTGTACTACAGCATGTACCATTAGAAGAAGAAAACAAAACACCCATTTGCCTAGAATGTGCAAATAAATTAGTGTTCACATTACTACACTAGAATTCCAAAAGGTGAAAGGGGTTAAAATGAAGAAGTTTACATAAAATGAACTAAAACCAATCTGCAAGCTGCATACTGCAAAACAACCAAATGAAAGGGAGATGATGTCATATGTCCAAGGCTAGTAGTAGGCCCATGCATGCATTGCCCACAGCAGTTCCACAATTTTTGGGTTGGCAGAAACCCATGCTTCGGATCTTGTCAGCCTTGGGCTTTGCCACCAACCTGCAAATTGTGACACTGCAAATTGTGGCATTGTGAAGGACATGGAGCTTACTGTCTCTGAAGAATAGGGAGAAATTTCACATAACTATGCACCTCTGACATGCTGTAAGTAGAGAACCTTGAATTTGAAGTTGTGAAGCCTACAATGAAAGTCCATATCCCTGGGGGCAGTCAAGCTTTCCTCTATGAGAGGGGGGTGATGGAAACCAGTGTTGTGTGATTGTTTGAGTTTTTTGTTAATAAACCTTTTGGTTCTGGTCTTCTAAAAATTCGTAACAAAGCATCAATTTTTCATGATAGAACTGGCAAAGAATTATCAGTTATTTTTAAGCTATATCTTCAAATTCCTTGTTCCTCTTTAACTTATATATGTTGTTAATAAAAAGGTTAAAAGTAAAAACATAATGTTGTCATCTTCCAGGCTCCAGGTTTTGAAAAGAACATCTTAAATTTTGATTTTGGTTTTTCCTCCTAAGTCTTTTTGTCTTGGAAGTGGGGGTGGTGTTGGGGACAGTGGAGAGATGGGGATGGTTTAATGAGGTTATGAGTTACCTTCTTTAAATTAAATTTCTAAATTTTAAGTTTCAGGTCTAGCTCAATTCCTCAACAAAATATTGAGTTTGAATTTTAATTTGGAGTTGTTTTAGTTTGAAATTTCAGCAGAGCTTCCAATTTGGGTTACAAGAACTAGATAACCGCACAACAATGGTAAGGTCCTTACTAGTGCTGAGTGGTTCTTGACTTTTATGAAGAACCTCCAGTTCCAGTTCGCTTCAAAATTAGGGTGGTTCCAGTTCCAGTTCCAGTTTCACACAAAAAATGGAACCCAATGTCCAGTTCTTGAAAAACTTTGATTTTGATGCCAGTTCCAGTTCTGGAAATCAGACCCAATTTCAGGTAGCCCTGTCCAGAACCGGGGACTGACAGTTAATTTCTGATAAGCCCCAGTTCTAGTATATTTTCTCAAAAAATTTATTTTCAAAATTCCAGTACCAGTTCATAGCTAATCTGTCACCATTTTTTTCATTAATGAAATTATGTGAACTGGATGTATGATAAACATTATTTTCATCCATGAAAAGAGCAATTTATGTTGTTTTCATCCAAGAAGCAATAGGGTTATGAAAAAAAATACAGTCCCGGAGAGCTAAAAGTGACACCTAGAGCTGGAAGTAGTAGGTCACTAATCAAAATGAGTGTGGCAGCTTATTGCTTAGAACTTGTGGCCTAATAAGCCAATTGGGTCATCAAGATTCTCACAATAGTGGGGTTATGTCTAGGGTAAAGACTGAGGGGGAGGGCTTTACAGGACTAAAAGCCCCACTAGCATGAGTGCATGCCTGATACTTGTAAACCCACCTCCCAAGGTCATTACATGGCATGATTCTCATGACAAAAATTCTCATGATAGCTGGTGGGTACCCATCAAGTATGACACTCAAAAAAAAATTAAAAAAATGTTGGTGGGCATTTCCAAAAAAACACAATGCCCACCACCTCCATGGACATTACATTACACTTTTGGAAAAGCTTGTGGGCCTATTATGTGATGTAAGCCTACCTTCAACTACACTAAAAACAAGGGGTGTGTCACACTGCGGCCTTGCCATTTACATTAAAAAGTATCTTAAGGCAAAAGAAGAATTATGGAAACTCAAATATTTCAGGATGCAAAAAAATAATCTTCAAAAAATCCTGTAAAAGAAACCAAAATCCTTCAAGATATTATTATAACTCTGTAACTAATCTCAAGTTTCAACACAAGCCAAAATATCAGCTTTCAAAAATCCTCATATAAAAATAGACCTATTATTTATCTAGGGGCCAAAAATCCATTAAGCTACTATACTCTATAATGAATCCAAACACTAAATTCTTACCTTGGTAGGCAAGGCCAACAAACTGTGGAGGTTTTTAACATGTTGAAGCTGGCCTGGTACCAAACTACACTGCAGTGTATCAAAGTTTTGGAGGAGAAGTGTCTGTGGAGAAGTGTCTGTGTTGATGAAGGGCTATGGATCCTACTAGTTCATGGATGCCATGGGAAGAAGGGGAATGAGCAGCTGAACAGATTTCATGCATTGATGTTGGTGCCCTTGCAGGATGCCCCTGAGTACTAACCTATTTCTTTATTACAGCAAAGGAAGAGGTACATAGGGATGGTACGTAAAGAGAGAGAGAGAGAGAGAGCTCAGAGACTCTAGAGAGTACTAGGAAAAGTTGGTGGCTATAACAGGTTCAATAAGCCGAACAAACACACGGAAACACACGGAGATCTCAGACAGACAGGCAAGAGGAGGAGGTGAAGGGTCCCACTGTTTCCTCTAGCCGTGCTAAGTTCCAACTCGTGCAAAATTAAATTTGGGAATTATGGAAAGCAATGCCTCCATCTCCATGGTTTCCATAACAGTCTGTTGAATGAGTACCCAAAAGTTTGTTGATCGTTGTCAGCTTGTACCGGATCTTAAAAGTCGCACAAATAAAAGTGTGTCTGATCTGCCGGTCGCTTGTCCCTGCCTCCAATTTAATGCTGCACGCTTCCGACTTGAAGAAGGTAAAGAGTCCACCAAGAAATTCTGTAGTAACCTAAAAGCACCTGTCGTTTGAATGATGCGATGCGATGCATCAGCCGTTACACAATCGGAAGACGGCCAGACAGCGAGCTAAGCAATCGTTCGCATCGGCAGCCTGCAACGGCGCAGCATCATGCCGATCTTGCGTTGTTCCTTTCTGACAAACTGTTCCTGACAGTGCGTCACAAGAAGGGCTTTAGGGTTTTGGTTGTTCTCTGACAATCGTGTGGAGAATGGATTTTAGGGTTTAGGGTTTTGGTTGTTCCTGACAGTCATGTGTCGAAAGAGGGACTTTAGGGTTTTGGGTTGTTCCTGACAAGTGCATCAAGAAGGGGCTTTAGGGTTTGGGATGTTCTGACAAAGTGCATTTTTTGGGGAACATAGGCCACTCCCCAACATAGAAGCCTAAATATGCGCCCTAATTATGAAATCTTCATCCACACAGCAAAGGGTTTCAAAATCATCATAACCGATTCCTCCATAGAAATTGGTGATGTGGCATCACCCCATTGGCGGAGAGGTCACACGTTAGAACCCATACCTGCTGTGCACTGGGCTCAACAAGTTCATAGGTTCCATAGTATGTAGGGACATGAAAACATCACTCTTTGAATTTTTGCAGCAATTTGTCACAAAATAATGTCACGACATATTTACGACTATTAGCTTACAATTACATAATCATTACATATATATATCACACTCTACTTGAGTTAGATTTCCAACAAAGTAGCAATTGACATTTCCTTTGTTAAATTATGGTGTTTTTTACTTTGTCTTTTCTACTATCGTTTAGGCCTATTCTAATGTATAAATAGGAATATATATGTAGGGTCATATACATAAGTAATCCAACTATACCATAGTACCTGAATGATGTCAGCATAAATTTAATTATTTTTTTGTTTTGCCAAATTTTTGAAAAATGGTTTATAACTTGTGCTGAAATTTTAATAGAATTAGGAATCAACAAGATTTCAACTGTCAAGTTCGGACCATAGACTTTTACAGGCCAAGAACTTAAAAGTGACATAAACTAGACGCACTAGACTGTCCCATAAACTTGAAATGACTGTGTTTAAACCAAGTGCCAAAGTTAAGATTTAAATTTTAATTAATTATTCAGCAGTTTGTTGCCAAATCCCAGGTAATACAAATAATGGCAATGATTCTTTTTTACTTAGATGCGTGGCTCCCTGTGTTGTATTCAACAATCCATACATCTTATGCAATTCTCTCCCCAACCTAACAACAAGAGGATTCATGCATGAAACCTCTTGGAGACAAGGAACAAGGTTGGATTTTTGAGATGAGATTTGCAAAGAATCCCATGTGGGGATTGAAGGGAATCAAGCTTGGAATAAGGTTCAGCTTGGTGAAACACCACTTTTGAGTGCATTGCACAAATGGGCTATAGAATTAATGTAGGAATCAAATCAATGTGGCCATTGCTAAATAAAGACCTTGAAAATTTGGGCTTTGGAAGTGGAAGACAAAAGAAGCTTGGTGAGTCAATTATGGCAAGACATAAGACCTAGGAAACTGGCACCATTGATCAAGTTCACCCTCAATAAAAGGTTCCTAAGACATTCTTAGTTCAACAAGATGAAATCCACCCTAATTGTAGGTTATATGTGACTTGGAGTGCCTAGAGATTTTGTACCATTGCTTCAAGGATTGTCAAAAACTTAAAATTTCCTTGGACTACCATTAGAGTGGCATGGGAGAAACCACATCAAATTTCATTAGTTCATTGCAAACATGTTGGTCCACAATGATCATGGGGAAAATTCTGAACATGATTCCAACAACAAGCTTGAGAAATTCACATGCCTTAACCAACACCATTCAACATTTCATATAGCTTTGCATTCTATTTTGTTTGGTTAGAAAGATTGAGGAATGTAGGTGAAAGGCATCATTTTTTAAATGCTTAGAATGTCACTATTGATGTGAGTCTAGCTATCTACGTACCTTGAGAGTTATTCACAAGGACAAAGATGAAAGAGTTCCCATTATGCATACTAGGATTGAAAGGGACTTGAGACAAGAATGATGTTGGAAGAACACATCTAGGCAAAGGATTACCATTAGTTGGAAATTATTCCCTTTATTGTATGTTTCTATTGTTCATCAATGTTTTGCACAATATTTCATAATAACTATTGATATAGATAAATATTTGTGGACATATGTTGGTCATAAATGCTCCCCATGATTTAGCCTTGTATAATCTTCATCAATATTGTAATTCCATGAATTATTATTAGTTTTTCAACTCTCAATGCAATTTTCTTTTTTCTTCTTTGGGGAAGGGGGGGGAGGGTTTCGATTTTGTAAGGTAGTGCAAGTTGCAGTCATCCATAAGAAGATTTAGCCAAATTTGGCCAAAGAAAAAAAAAACATTTAATCATCCTTTTATATTGTTGGCCACTCCTTGGAACTTGATGTAATCCCATAGTAAGTAGAGATGTCTAGAAGTATTATTTTAAATGAGGTTTGATGTGAGTTGGCGATGGAACTTGTTATGGTCTTGGCTATGCTGTTAAAGCTTACAAGCTTCAAGGACTGGGGACAAGTGCTCAGCTCTCTATCTGTAAGAATTGCATGGTTGTTCATGTTTCGTACATCCATGTGCTAATTTTATGTACAGCAGGCAGGTACTTGCAGTACATCACTATTGCTCTCTCACCCAGACTTGTAGCAGACAATAGATTTTTCCTTAAGGTCATCATGTCTTCACCCTGTCTTTGGGCCTCTTTTCACCCCCTATCCCCCTCTTTGAGTGAGGTCCGCAAAGTAAGGAAGTTTTATTGAATCTGGGCATGAAATGCTGAAACTCAGCATTTAATGCACAAGGTTCAAGGTAATTATAGTAGTTGTACATGTAGGAGCAGCGAAAATATATGTAGTAGCAGCAGTGGAGGCGCTCAGGAAAAAGGAAATAGGGCATGATGTTCTTGGTCTTGCTCTAGGCAGTAGGTATGCAGAACATACGGGCACATTGCATACTAACCAAGTGTTGGGCGGGTATCAACTTTTGAAACAGGTCTCTACCAGGGTTTTTTTCAAATTTGTGAAGTCGGTGAGTTGGGGAACATGCCCAAGAGAACTTAGCCAAGTTTTGGTAGAGGTTAGAGGGGAAAATGGGCAAATTTTAAGTTTCATCCTATACTCTGGTGACTTGTTGGAACCTATTATTTAAATATGGTAACTTTAGATTTTCTTTTTCCCTCATAATGTGGCAACTTGGGCCAATTCTTTTCCAATAAAAACCCTTTGTACTTTTCACACCTTCCTTTTTTTCTTGTCACAAAAATTTTGCCTAAAAGAAACACATGTCTCAATAAGCTTTTTTTTGGGTTTAGACACGTAATTGATGTAGATGGTCACATTTTATTTGTGGTACAATGATAGTAACTAGAAAAAAATACATTTTGGGCTATGCGAAGGTGAATAGAACCATGCCCACCTAAGAGTTTTTTTTGAAGAACCAGGAACCATGAGTCTTGAAATGTGAGAAACAAGTCCATAACTGAACAAAAGGTTTAATCAGATTTTTTGAAATCCTTAAACCAAAACCAAAGGTTGGCTCAAATTTCACAAAAACCAGAATTAAACTTGGGGTTTTCTCTTAAAATAAGAACCGACCAACATTGATTATGATTGAGTTGTCGATGAACCTCAACTAAATTGATATTTGAATTCAAGTTGTTAACCCATTCCCTAATCAGTAGGTCTTATATATAGATATATTGGTGCGAAAATATGTACAACTATTATGTAAGTTTATGTTTTATACATAAGTAAAGTTTATTTTTGTTACCTACCTATTAACAACTTTTTGTTACTTGTTAGTAGGTAGCTAATAAAATGACATCTAAACTAACCATCATGGTTAGCTAGGGAACTAGAACCCAACAAAAAATAATTGTTTCTTAACATTTACCATCCATCCTTCAATGGTGTGCTAGTGGGTGTTAGTTTGTTTTGGGCATACTAGTTTAATTAGTGTTTTGATACCAATATCAATCTATGTATGAAGACCTTCCAACCCAATACATGTCCAACATTGAAACAATCACAATTTTTTGAACAATTTTCACAAATTAATATTAAGAGATCTTGAAGGACCATTGCATTCATGTTTGAAATTTTATAATTATTTTATTTTTATTTTTTTTGTTTCAATCAACAATTTGGGCCATACGATAATGACTATAATTGATAAAACAAAATTTAACAAGTGTGCAACTTGACACTTAATGATAAGGGGTCAAAAATTTTAGGAACACATGTCAATAACATTTCAAGAACAAAAATCTTTTATTTGAGTAGCTTATGTAGGTGTTTACAATCTTCCCATAGTTTATAAATTGGGGGAACACAAAGTCCATGTGATGCAAGTCAATTGTAAAAATCAAAAATTTTAAAAATTTTAAAAAATTAAGTTAATTAAAATGTATCCATCTTTCCTTGAATTTTGGTGAGGTGGATCCCAATGGTACCACCCAAGGATGGGCTTGATTTATAATTCAATTTTGAATCCATTTCAAGAAAGTTTGGGATCACAAACTAAAACCAAAATAACATAGTATTATTTTTAACTTTATGTCTCTTCTTTGGGTTTTCATGTGCAATACATGTTTGCTTTTGTTTTTAAATCTTTTGAATATATTTTCACCTTGTAAAATTAAATAACTTCGTGATTTAACATAGTTATACATGTTTTAGGATTTATAAGCACAAATCAAGCATTATTGAATTTAGGTTTTACAAAATTGATTCACTTGGGATATTGAAATTGCTGAGAATGATATACTGCAATTTAGATTAGAAGAAAAAATATATAATTACTTATTTTGTGCACATAATCAATATGAAGTAATGTTGGTTAGTTCAAAGTTTTCACCCAAGTCTGAATCCAAACAATTATAAAAACCAAAATCAATAGAGAATAGCTGCATACAAAATGCCTATACGACTTACATGGGACAAGACCCATCACAAGACTTGCCTTGAGCCAACTCCCACCTTCCAAGACTCAAACCTAGCCCAAAAACTGACAAGGTCATGACTAGATTAAACCTTAAAAACATTCCATGAATTTTAAGACCATTTTGATAAGGTTTGTTTCTTAAGACCTTTTTAGGAGGGGCCATAGTTCCACCAAAGACCTTTTTCCTTGATTTAATAATGAGCCTTTTTCATCAACTCATCAAAATAATTCTTAGTCACAAAGAAGATTGTTTATAGCTTTATCCTTCCACTTAGCTATATATGTTGCAACAATGGATGTGTGGGCAAAAGTTATGTGATGATAATCGTTCTCGCCATCCCATATGGAATAAACTACCTCTATCTTGAAAGTGAAATTTTATATCTAGGGGTTGTTTTATAATTTTTTTTATAAACATTTGTGAAGGGGAAATCAATGTGGTTCATTGTGAAAGTAAAATTGAACTTTCAGATGCATCCCCCAATTAATTAATAACCTACCCTACAGTTAGATTCCACCAAAATTAATTTAAAATTGAGATGTTAAAAAATTTCATAAATTACACAAGAAAAATGTTGAAAGTGTAAAAAATTGCGAGACCACATTGCCTACTTTGATGAAAATTTCAAATTGGAAAATGTGAAATGCGATAATTATTATATCCATATGTCTTGATATGGGAATGTACAAAACTTGTAATCACATGAAATTTTAGAAATATTTATATAAATTTAATTTGACACAACAAATAAATAGTATGAAATTCCAAAAAAATACAATCATGAAATAACATAAAACTTTAAGTTATAACACACTTGGCCATTAATGGTGCAATCTCATCATTTTTAAAAAGCTCCTCAAAGTCCTAGTGTTCAACATGTTTTGTTAACACATGTCATGGGCATCACCCAAAAAAAGTTTATTAATTTTTTAATCTTTCTTGAAAATCTCTTCCAAGTTCTAGTCTTCAACATCCTCCTTTAACACATGTCACAATCATCACCCAAAATAAGTATATTAATTTTTGAACCTTCAAAAACTCCTCTAGATCTTAGTCTTCAACATTTTTTTAAAAACATGACATGATCATCACTCATTTTTATTTTTTTTAATTGTCCTTTCTACAATTTGTCAAAATAGTAGGGTTTAACATGTGTTATTTTTTTAATTGTCCTTTCTAAAAATATTAACCAGACTTCGAACCAAAGAGTTTTAATTTTAATTTTCAAAAACTTTAAAACCAGACCTGGCTGTTCTAATAAAGAACCCTAAAACAACACTAATATATACATGATTAGAGGTTTAAATAATCCCTTTATGATTAACACGCACTAGATGAATTTTAGCTTTGTGTGGTGAATGAAGGACACACTTTGAAACATAAGTTGTTGGACATATTCATCCCTTCTCAACAAGGTGTCCCCTTGGATAATACCGTCATTTTTTTGACCATGAGCCCTTTGATTACTTTACCTTGTTCATAAGGGCTTATTCATCATCCATCTTTGAAAACCTTCCTCTTTAGCTACTATTTATGGTTCAATATTTTTTTATTATTGGTTGTCTTTTCCTCCTTCCATCTAGTTATGAAATCCTCATGGTGAACATGTTTCAAAAGGAAGATCTCTAGTATTATGTTGTGACAAGTTCCAATGAAAAAAAACATCAAATAAAAAACATTGAAAGCAATCAACCTATAACTCAAAAATGATGTCATTTTTTTCATCAAGAATTATACTAACCCTTTACAAGATGAAAGCACAATCAATTAAACAATTTATTATCTTTGTCAACATAAATAAAAAATAATCATAAAATAAGTATTGACATATTAAACTTAGAATCATTGTTTAATTCAATGATCAATATGGACATGTTCTTTGATTTTATGGCAATGATATTGAAGAATCACATGTTTAATATGCATTTAAGTAAAATTTTCAAAAATAAAATAATATTTTTTTTATCTTCCAAGATGTCCAAACCTTACAAAATAAGAAAATTAGATAAAATATTTTTATGTTCTTGGTTAATGTTTTGAATAAAATATATTTATATTTTTTCAGCTTCTAATGTGAAAGTAATAATATACCAAAGTTATAATTTAAAAATATTTTCGAACACCATATCATTAGCCTATGTAAAAAATATTTCTTTCTTTGATTTTTATTTTGTGAAAAAATTTCAAACCTTGTTTACAACTTATTACAAACGTAATATTGAAAAGCATGATGGTTTGACAATGATTGGAGAGATTAATTTGAATTCTATTTTCTTGCATTTATGTGTTCAAAACATGATTGCATGAATAACATTGTTGTTTATGTCTAATTGATTGTGCTTTCACCTTAGAAATGATGATTGTACATAAATGAAAAATATGTATAAGGGAAGAGTAGAACAAGTAAAACTACTTCTAAAATAGTTTTTTCCAATGAAAAAGGAAGATAATGTTGGCATAAATATTGTCTTGAAAAGATTAGGAAATTGTTAGATTAGTTCCATGGAATTGACTTTGAGATTCCAAATGAGTTTGTCATTTTAATGGTCACGTAAACTCTTTTCCAAAACAATGTAACAATATCCTAGTAAAAACTCTCACAATAGGAAAAATCTATTTAGTCTAGAAGAACCAAAATTTAGACTAATAAATGAAGAGTTGCAAATCAAACTAAATGGGGATGAAAATGAACCGGACATGTGTTTATCAAGAAAAATGTCTTGTTTCCACTTGATGTTTCCAAGATAAAAGGCTATGGACAAAACCGTTCCAAGTGTACAACCAAGGAGAAAAACATAAGAACTTTAGCCAAAGTTGGCAACAATCCAAACATTGGACAACATCTAACAAACTTGTAAGAGCCCAAGAAAAAAGACCAATAAGTTTAAAGTAGAGTAGAAATTGTCATTACTATGATGCCAAAGGTCATTAGAAGTGAGAATGTGAAGGCTGCAAAATTGTGAAAAAAATTAAAGGTTTGGATAACAAGCTTCAAAACTTCAAAAACAAACACCAATCTCACCCAAGAAACCAAGGATTAGGAGACAAGCACACCAAAACCAAACCCACATAATCACAAAATGGACACACTTGTTTAATATGTCATTTTAGGAGTTGCCACGTTCTGCAAAACACTAACCTTTAGATCCTCACATTGTGCAACCACTATTCACATTGACCCCTTACTTAGGAGACCAACACTCACAATTGTGGAGCTCCTCCACACTCATCGCTTCCAACCACTTGTGATACGACTTCTAGGACTCCTCAAATTCTTAGTTCTTTACACCACCACACTATGCTAAGGATCTTACCCACTTCACTTTTGCAACTAGGATCTACACACTATTTGGTACTCTATCAATTCCCTAAGAATGTTCACAACTCTCAGATGTACAAAATTCTTGATCTCCCCTTCAACTCCTCAACTACTTTTTAAAAGCTCATCACCCAAATTAGGCAAGAGTCCTCTACTCTCACTGCCACTCTCCATCAATGGCTCTCTTCTTAGCCATAAAGATATTCCACTACATAAAGAACCTTAAACTAGGAACAAAGCAAGTCATGGACAATTTAAAACCAACTCAATCAACTAAGTTCTACTCTAAACATAACAATTAGTTAATTGTATGGAATGTATATCATCAGTGAAAGAATAGTAAAAGTGATGGATGCCATAATTAGGCATTGAAATGTTAAGCTCCCTAACCCATAAACCCATGATTTTTATCCCCACTATAATTCATGTCCTAATGTAGCTTTACATTCCATCCAAGAACATCAATTTATTGAGATAAATCAATCCAGTAAACAAGCCATTTCAAGCCACACGAGTAACTTCAAAGATAAATGAAAAAATACAAATACAAATGAGACCAATAATAGAAGTGTTAAACAATGGAAACCCAAACATCCATCACCTTATAGGATTATCCATGACTAGGATTGCAAGTATTTTTTCCAACCGTGCCACACACTTGTTGAAGGCATTAGCCATTGTGTTCAAGTCTATAGAGATGAAGGGATTGGGGTACTAAATCATGAGGACCTTATGTTGGACCTATTCACATGAGGTGTCCATGTGGTCATAGACAATGGATTTAGGGGGAAGAAGGAGATGACAAACCTCGTAAGATCAATAGCTATATAGGTGTGCAAGGTGAGAGATGCGAAAAAGTTGCAAATTGTAAACAATGTGAAAGGTGGTGAATGTGGAACTTGTGAACCCCAAACCACATGCACACCCACACCTCTACTGACCTCGAAGTCTTCTCTTCAGAAGCTCACAACATAGAATGCTCAAAGCACAAACCAGGAGCTTGTAGCTTGAAGTCTCCATTCGGAAGCTCGTAGCACAAAATGACCAAAGCATAAACGTTCGAAGCACAAACCAAAAGCTCACAACATAGAAGGGACAAAACACAAAGCTCATACTTCTCCAATGTCAACTTATCATTGTCAATCTTCACCCCATTGCTTGGATTGTGGGGGGTGTTGAACCTATCCATCTCTTTGCAACAAGGTGTCGCCTTGGATGATACCTTTCATTCCTTTAGGCTTGCTTGCTTGGATGTCGAGCCCAGTGCATTGCTGCCATTCGGTTGGGCAAGCTAAAATCTCTGACCGGGCAACAAAACACCATGCTTGCCCAAATTCCTAACATGCACCTAACCAGACACAATAATGACCACTACCTGGCATGCTCCATAACAGAAAGGTTTTCATGATTTGCACAATGAGCATGTGTATTTTCAACAATGGTTAGGTCAGGTAGACCCAAGAAGACCTGTCCATTGTTGTCTTTTAAGGGGACTAAAAAGAGGCAGAAAACACCACATAAAAACCACCATTATGTATTCAAAATTTTCATACCAAGAAATGGAATTCCATATCAGAATTGTCATCCTTGTGATTACAACCTCATATCAGAACAGAGAACAGCAGCCATGATATACAACCAGAATGCAGTGACTTTGCCAAAGATCCACAAAATGCTATGTTTTTGAATAGAAGAGGACCCTCCACAGCCTCCAGAGGCTGGTGAAAAAATGTCCAAATGAGATACAAACTGCGCTGCTATTGAGACTGTAATGACCTAAAATTCTCTGTGCATGGAAATGGATAAACATATGTTCCAAGCATACACAGGAACCAGGATTGAGTGATGAGAATTAGCATCACTCCAGCCAGCAAGAAGGATTCAAGGATGACAAGTTGATATTCAAGGAAGTTTGCAGCCTCAACTTGGTTGGAATCCAAACTTGGTTCACGGTCTTCATCAAAGTTTTCTAGCTAATGGCTTGTGTCTGTGTACTCCCTTGATCCAAGTTAAAAAATCTATGAGTGGTATAAATCCTCCTAGTGCTCAATCTTAAATATTCAAATGAAAATGAGCAAATTAAATTTATGGGCACTAGAAATGGTCAGTAACTTACTTATGGGTGAAGCTCACAAGGAGAAAATTACTGGCAATGTACTTATCTGAAGGCCAATAGCTCCAGTGGTTAGCATTATAGATCTGGGTGTTTGTATTTGCTGGGTGAACAGAGTTGCTGCACAAGGGTGAGATCCTCTTCAAACTTGTTGCTTCAGATCCTCTGAGAACTTATGAAAGATATAATCAAAGACACATAGTTGAAGAGTTGGCCATACTTTGCATCTCAAAATGGGAGATCTCTCCACAAATCTATGATGAGTTCCCTGTGCACTTGGGAGGTGGACCTGAAACACAAAGCTTTCGTGAGTAGAAGATGAGAAATTGAGGAGCGAGAGTATATTTGACCAATCCATTGTCGTAAACAACTCTGAGCAAGTTCCTCTTGTACATCTGCCAGGTGCTTGAGAGGTGAGAATATCACTGGAAAGCTTTTTGGAAAACCTTAGATCAGGCCTATGAACATCAGTATGACGCAGGTCCTCATTCAGCATAGCACAATGGTAGATATTGTGAAAGGAATTTCAAGATATTTGGTCAATTGTCCTCTCTTTGTGGCACTCAGCTGTGTCCCTACCAGAGATCCTAGGTCTACAGTTGAATGTCAAATCTATGCACTGTATACACTAACTTGGACAGCAAGAAAGATTGAACACCTTATGAGGACCCAATATACATTCATTTGTGTTGTCACTAAAAGTAGAGATCAGTAATCCTGAAAACAAGAGGTTGCAATTGAAGCGCACTTTAACTTATAACAGACACAATTGCAGTCTCAGTAACAGTCTATTGGGGTCTTGTCTCAATTTGGACAAAAATGGATTATAGTACATATCATCATGTAATTGCAGGAGAAACTAGTGCACAATTCTACATTCTCAGATTGCTAAATATGTCAAGCTCACAGCAGCTACAAACTTCCAGACTGCCTTGATTACAGCAGAACCACTGTGTCATCTTGACCACCTCTGGGCTGGTTCAGATTCAGAGTAGAATGGGTGAAGTCGTAACAACAAGGAGTTGGTGACGACAATTATGGAGCTCATGGCCATCATTCCACCTGCAAGAGAGGGTGTTAGAGCAAAATCACAGCTGGGAAGCAAAGCGCCAGCTGCAAGAGGTATACAAATGGCGTTGTAAGCAAGAGCCCACACGAGATTCTGATAGACTTTTCCCATGGTTGCACGGGACAAGTTAACTGCTTCCACCAACTGTGAGAGGTGATTGCCAAGTAGTATTACAGAGGCTGCATCAGATGCAGCATCAACACGACCCTGTGTTTTCAAAGCGATGCCCACATCTGCAGTGGCCAATGCAGGTGCATCATTCACTCCATCTCCAACCATGGCAACAGAAGCACCTTGCATGCGCAACTGAGAAACATAGCTCGACTTCTCATGGGGACGTAACTCACTGTGCACCTCCTCTTCTGCAATTCCCACTGCTGCTGCCACACCTGTGACCGCTTCACCCTTGTCCCCTGAAAGCACTATAGTACGTAGACCTTTCCCTTGCAATTTGAGGACTGTATCTTTAGCATCTTGGCGCACATTGTCAGTCACAGCAATTGCCCCAACCACACCACAACCTTCCACCCCAATAAAGACCACTGTTTGAGACTTCTGTAGAGAAGATATGCTGTTCTTGTGTGCTAGTGCTTCTCTGAGTTCACTTTCACTGCTGCACAATTGCACAAATTCTGTGGTCGATCCCTCCTTGCAGCAACCATGAACCCACTCATATAGGCCAACAGCTGTGGTGTGTCCATCCACCTCTGCAAGTGCCCCAAATCCAGGTTCTGTGAGTTGACCTCGTACAGGCAGCAATTCCACCTGCTGCTCTTCAGCTTGACCAACAATAGCTGCAGCAATGGGATGAGAAGTGTGCTTCTCCACGGTAGCAGCCAATTGCAAAACCCTTATTTCCTTATACCCCTGCACAGACGCAACTGCACTGACTCGTGGAAGGCCTTCTGTGAGAGTCCCCGTCTTGTCAAAAACCACAGTATCCACACCAGCAAGGCGTTCCAGCACATCACCTCCCCGCAGCAATAGACCTCGTTTTGCTCCAAGTGAAGTACCAACAAGGACAGCTGTTGGCGTAGCCAGACCAAGTGCACAAGGACATGCCACTACAAGAACATCAATGGCAAGTTTCAAACTTAAAAGCAAGGCATCTCCATCAGGCCCGGCAGCATCATTCAGCAGTACATCTGGGTAGAGACTTGTTCCAATGAGATACCAGAAGCCAAATGTGGTGCCAGAGAGAGCCATGACAGTAAAGGCAAAGGGACCTGCTATGGCATCTGCTAGTCGTTGCACAGGTGCCTCCCGACCTTGTGCATCTTCTACCATCTTTATGATAGAGGAAACAGCTGATGTCGCTCCTGCCGACATGGCTTCAACCTTGATGGGTCCCTCCCAATTGATAGTTCCTGCAAATACAAAGTGACCCTTGGACTTGGGTACAGGCAATGGTTCACCTGTCAGCATGGCCTCCTCCACGGCACTTCTCCCAGCCACAACCTTGCCATCCACAGGTATGGTCTCACCAGGCAGAACAAGCACATGGTCACCCACACGAACTTGCTCTGTATCCACCTGCATTAGCATGCCTTGGCCTCTGACATTCTCATCATCTGTTGCACCATCCATACCATCATCTTCTTCTGCAACCACCAATCTGGATTTGAATGGCACCAAGGATAGCAGCTCCTGCATGTCACTTGAGGCTTGTGCGCGTGCGCGCCCTTCCAGAGCCCGTCCCAGCAACACAAAGGCAAGCAACATGACCGGTTCATCAAAGAAAGATGCATCCCAATTCAAGCCTGGATTCGCCAAAGAAACCGCACTGATGATGAATGCAGAACAAGCTCCAAACCCTACTAAGGTGTTCATGTTTGGAGACCGACGTTTTAGGGCCATTGCACCATCGATCAAGAGCTCTCGAGCTGGTCCGAGGAGAGTGACACAAGCAACAGCACACTTCCACACAGGTTTGTGCAAGAAATCTAGAGCAGGATTGTGCACATGAATACCGATAGTGTGAAGCAAGTGAGTAGCATGGGTACCACAGCACAAAGCTACCAAGGCCCATGCAAATGCCACTTGCCCAGTGCTCTTGAGCTGTAACTCCTCTCGCTTTCTTGCCATCTCTTCTCTCTTTTTCGCCACACTCTTCTCCTTACCAACAGCATCCCTTCGCTGGGACGGAAACCCACAAGCAGTCAGATACGCAGCGAGCTCAGAACCGCGACTATTGTCACTCTTATCCTTCGCAGAAGAAGGAGAATGTGTGTTGAGGCAAATGGCAGCGGTTTCCGTCACCATATTCACAGCGACAGATTGCACCTCTTCATGCGACTGCAACAAATTCCGGACTCGGGCCACACATGCACCACACATCATACCGTGCACGTCAAGAAGCACCACTTCCGAACCCACTTGTTGTTGTTGTTGTTGTTGTTGTTCCTGTTGCACTTCCACAGCCACGGCACAAACTCGTCCAGTTGTTGGCACACAACAAACCTTGGCAGGAGGAGGAAGATGAGGAGCCTTACTACTACTACTACTACTACCGGGTAGAATCAAAGCCTCTCCAAAGAAGCATCTTCGAGAAAAACCCAAGTGCGAGACACCAACTCTCCTAGAAACACCCAAGCGAGTCACAATTCTCCTGCAACTAGCCCTTCCCGCAACAGCAGCTGCAGACGTCTGGCAGCAGCTGCTGCTGGTACGAAGAGAACCAAGCTGAAACACACAATTCCCAGTGCCCATAATTTGCAACTACAAAAAACCCTACAAGAAATTGTTGTCCATACCCTACTACTACCACTACTACTTCTGCTACTTCTCACAAACAAAGAAATTTCACCCTTTTGCTTGTCTTCTCTTCATTTCAAGTGCAGTTGAAGAAAACAAACGCTGCATTTCTGCTCCCTTTCTTTCTCAGCAACGAACTTCGATCGACCCATTTTGGTGCTCCATCCAATGTGCCTGACAAGCCACAAAAATGGAGCACCAGAATAATCTTTTTTTTTTTTTTTTTTTTTTTTGCACCGGTTTTGTAGGATGGATCACGGATTGTGGGTGGGGGATTGTGGGGTCGGCTATGGGATAAGGCACCAAAAACCTACCAACCAAGAGATGGCTAATTTATGAGGAATGATTTGCCCTTCCGACACAAATGTGGGACCAGAGTGAACCAGGGCCTAACCATGAAGGATATAGATGGTACGTGGTTAGGAAGCAATTTAGTTTTCTTTTTGATTCCAGCTACCTAGCTTAACCACAGTGGTTAATGTGTGGTTAGCTCAGTTGCTTTTTTTCTTTTTCTTTTTCCAAAAAAAAATTACCTACCTCTTAGCAACCTGTTTGCTTAGCATCAGATCCACCCATGGTTCTCTCCAAAATGTGAGAACCGCCCAACATTGGTATAAAACTATAAGATGTGAGAATCGCCCAACATTGCTATAAACTATATACCAGTGTTAGTCCGGTGTAGAAGCCTCCACCCGGTATCAACTAACAGTGGTAGAAGCAATTGCTGCTGCAACAATCTGGGATGAGCTGAAGCAAGAGCAGGCCTTATTACCAATGCCAGCCTCATCTTCATCCGAGGTAAATATGTCCAGCCTTGTACCCTTCTTATACCCGGTTTCATTACCAGGTATATATATATCCTGACCTCATACCAACTCAAAATCAGTCTTGGACTGAATACCTACCAGGACCTGAGTCATACGAAAGGTTTTTGAAAGTGCCCAATATCAGCACCAGCCTTGTAAATGAAAGGGGGGAAAACCAGTCTGTACTGGGTACTTCTTGGAGAACCGGGTATAAAGCGGGTTTCAGACTGGATATCTGTATATATCCCTGTCGGGTCTTATTTTTCCAAAAACCTGGATGACCCTCTGACCTGGCAGGTTTTGAAAGTTAAATCCTTCCCACCCCCACCCCATAACTGGTGATTTTAAGATTTTAAATACCGGTATCCAACCAAGACCCGGAACAATGTAGGAGCTGTTTGTCTCAAAACCCAGTTATAATAAACCATTTGAAACCCCATGATATTCAAAGGTCCGGGTGTTTGTCAAAAACCCGGTTATTAAAATCCTTTCATACCCAGTCAAGGTTAGGGCTAGGGTTAAGGCGGCTTGTGTGTTGTGTGTGCTAAGTGTTAAGTGCCTAGTGCACCAGGCTATATTTCATGATTTCTCAACTGCCATTTTTTTTTGCTCTTGTTGCTTGCAACGCTCAGCCTGAATCATCAAATTTGCACATTTAGATTGCATTTGGGAGATTGTGGAGGTGAAAGTTACAAGGGGAGATGTATGAGAACTCAAGCATCAGTGATCTAGAAAACAGCAAGCTTTTTCTCCTTTTTATGTTTTTCTATTTGCATCTTGTGTTGGAGTTTTGCACTCATGCCTTTGAATGATTCTAGTTTGTGTTTTATGTTTTGTGCCTTTGAGCTTTGAGCTTGTGCTTTGCTGCCTTTTGTGTTGCAAGCTTTTGGTTTGTGCTTCAAACGTTTATGCTTTGATCATTTTGTACTATGAGCTTCCAAATAGAAACTTCAAGCTACGAGCTTTTGGTTTGTGCTTTGAGCATTCTATGTTGTGAGCTTCCAAAGAAAAGACTTCGAGGTCAATAGAGGTGCAGGTGTGCATGTGGTTTGGGGTTTACAAGTTCCACATTCACCACCTTTTACATTGTTTACAATTTGCAACTTTTTTGCATCTCTCACCTTGCACACCTATAGCTACTAGTGTTACGAGGTTTGTCATCTCCTTCTTCCCCCTAAATCCATTGTCATCACCTACTGTTTTTCTTTTTAAAACTTTGAATTCGATGTTCATCTCCTTTTTTGCCATGAATCCGTCTTCAACAAATGTTGTATGTCTTTTCAAAACCAAAGTCATTGAACCAAAAATTGTGTCAACCAAAGCGTGAATGCCTGAACCATGAAGATGCATGGGCTTTGTTCCTATATGGAGCTATAACCTGTAAATCCATATCTTTTAATCTATACCCTAAACCTTTCTTTTTTAAACATTTAAATCTTTTTCTTATTTTCGTCTTTCCTCTTGTTTTTGTTGTTGCAAGTTAATATTATGCTAGGTTTATTCACCTAGATGGCTTCTCCTTTAGGTCCTCATGACATCAACTCCATTGATGAAGTTCATCCAAAGTATGTACGATATGATAACAACTATAGCCTTGGCAATGTTGTAACCTATGTATGAAGGTGGGGGTGAGGTTAAGATCGTAGGTCTTGATGTTGATCTTGATGGTGTTGATGCTCGACATGTTATTGAAATACACTTGGAGAATTTGTAGAAACAACAATTAGCTTGGAAATTGCACTATCACAACTCGGTCACATGGGCATTCTTTAAGCTAAATGATAATCAACCCGTTGACCTTTCTTAGAACCAGATTATGACGTGTATAAAGAACAATGGCATAACAACCATGAAAAAACATGTTGAATCTAACCATTCTGCTTTGTTGAAAATTTTATTAGAAGAAGCAACAAACCTTGCCCCAAGATCTTCACTTGATTGTGATCCCAATAAAAAGAGGCCACATGTATCTTCTTCTATAATTTCTAATTTTTTTCTTATTACTAGCAAGTTTAAGAAAGATGATGCAACTCAAGTTGTTTTTTTGGAAGATTTAATGTTGTTTATGATTAAAGGGTTCATGTTTATGAAAATTGTTGAGTCCATTTGGCTCCAAAGGTTGGCATATAGGCTGTGTCCACAACTTATCTTCCCACCCAAGAAGACTCGTTGAAAAGGTTTTTGCTTAGATTGGTTGAAAAAACCATGACTTGCTACATGTAACTTGCATTGGTTGATTATGTATCATCCACTTGCACTTTTGACTTGTGATGTTAAAAGGATTGTGAGATGTGTTTGTTGTTGTAGTAAATTTCATTTCAAATGATTGGGAGGCAAAACATGTCACCATCAAATTATTTCAAGCTAATGACATAAGCGGTGCTACTATGGTTCCTAAATTGTAAAAGCTATTACATAGGTTTTTGTTAACCTAAAAAATCATTATATTCGTTAAAAATGAAAGGGTCACCTTGTAAACATGTGCAAGTGCTTTGACTTCTATTGTTTCATGCAGTCTCTTATACTTGTTAAAACCATTTGATGGCACTTGTTTTGGGCATGCCTTCTCAAAGGTGCTACTATAGATGACAAAGTCTATGCTAGTCTACCATCTACATCTATAAAGGTGGTTCAAGCTTCCATCCAAAAGCATATTACCTAGCCCAAAAAGTTAGACAAGCGCAAGCAAACATGGATAAAACTTGCATTAAATCTAGATTGCAGCCCAAAAAATTCAACACATTAATGGAAACAAGGCAAGTTTTTTCTTTCTACTTTTTAACATTTTTTTAAAGTACTTCCATTCACTTTCTAATTTTTTTATTGATTGATTTATAGGTTTGTGCAATAGGATAGATTTTTGCAAGTTTCATGAGTTTGTGAAAAAAATTCTATTGTTGATGATAGATTTGCAAGTTTTATTCTTCCAAGATGCCTTAACTTTTCAGAAAGCCATTGCATTATGATATAGTCAACAATCTATATGGCATTGCAATCTTGTGTACCATCTCCAAGGATATGGGTTGTGTGTGAAGTGGTGGCGAAATTCTTGTCCCCAATTGTCACTAGTTATGTTTTGAACCAAAATCAAGGTCACTAGTTGCTCTTGAAGGCCCTACACTTTGTTATATTAACTTGTTGAGATATTTGAGAAGAATTAACATTCCAACCTATTCCTAATAGCCTTATGGAGGAGGATTTTTTTTATCATGAATTAAAAGAACTTGTGCTCTGCATGAAATGGGAGAGTTTGGAGGTTCTTTTACCCCTCCTTTCTTTTTTACATGCTTTTGATAGGAAAAAGGGCCATGACATGTTGGCGTTAATTTTTGATCTAAGGTTTAAGAACATTTGGTTGGTTACTGCATTTTTAGGTTGTGAAAATGTTACTATTGTTAATTATAACCAAGAACTTATATTACCTTTATTGATAGAAACAAACAAGATGTTGATGCATGCCCAATCCCAATGTTGCTAAAGCTAACAATCTACAATTTCAAGGTAGTGTTCAAGATCTTTTTTAGACCACAACAACACCCTAGGAATCTCACATGGACATTGTGTCAAGAAAGCTAGTGGGATTCTATCAATATTTGGTTGATATTGAAACTTGCAAATATTTTTTATCTTGGTGGCACAAAAAACAAACAAGTTTTTGACCATTGCTATACTAGCAAGACATACTTGGCATCCTAGCTAGCCAAATAGAAACAAAGTGCATCTTTCTATAGCTAGCATTTTGATTATGCTTTGGAAATGTCATTTTCAAACGAAAAATCTAGACAAATAGGTTTTTGTCCACAAAAATTGGCCATCCAGTCTATCGTTTAAAATCCATTAGTGTTGCATTTGCATGTGAAGTAGAATTTGATATAATGGTAGAGTTGGAAGTTGAATTTCAACACCAAATCAATAATGAAAGATTAGTGGATATGGTTGATTATTCATAATTGCATTTGTGAAAGCTTGAAATGGTTTAATATTTGCCAAATTTGGACTTGGGCATCATTAAGCTTATGTTTTAAAATTAATGGGTTTTAGTCACTCCATCTTTGCATGGTAAGGGTTGATAGTCAATACAATGTGGAACTTTATTCATCATTTCTACAATTACAAGGACAAGCAAATGACTTCAAGATCCCATGTAGTAATGTTGTCCACATCCTTCCAAAGGTGCTGCCTTTTCTTGTAAAACTATAATAATTGTCATTGCTTGTTTTACATTCGCATTTACACAAGGCTTGACTTGCCCACCTAACCAATATTGAAATGGAAGTATAATTGAAAAGTTATCACAAATTGGGCTTTTTAAGAAATGAAGTTTATTGTTTGAGAATTCTCTTAGGAGTGAATGAGTGGGCTACTAACATTCGCATTTGAAAGTTTCATCATCTTCACAATTGGTTTTATAAAGGACATCTATTTGCTTTATGATATGTTGAAGTTGACAATTGGTGCAACATGTGATTATCCAACACTATAAATTATCAAATGCAAAATAATCAACCACACATTTTTTTGCTTAAAAATTATAGTTTGAGGTTTGTCATTGTTAATGAACAATGATTTTGATTAAAAAAAATCAAATCTACATGTGGATAGTGGATATATTTTGGATATGGATTTGAAGTTTTTTTTGTCAATAAACAATAAACCATGATTCACCTTGGACATGTATCCACTATCCACATCTAAACCACTAAAAGTTGTAAAAAATTAGAACTAATTTCTTTCATTCAAATAACCAAAGGCCTAAAAGATTTAAAAATAGATTGTTAAAGTTTAAAACTCAACAAAAACCCGACATTGCACATGACCATGTTAAAGACCTAACATTCTTATACTCATCTAAACTTCTATTAAAAAGTGGGTTCATCCTATTATCTTGATAAAAGAACTTGGTTGTACCCATCCGAATTTGTATTAAAGAATCGAACCTAATATTTAGTTATGGACCAACCCTTTGCCCCTACCTTAGAACTACCTTTTTTGGGGTTTCTAAAACTCTAACCTAATCAATTATTTAAATTTTCTAAAAATTGAAGAACTAGACTTGAACAATTCTCTCAATTTTTTTTGCAAATGTCCCAACCTTATTAATATATATTTTTAAAAACACATGACCCACACTAAAAAAACCCCCAAATATTGGGACCAAGTTGGTATGATCTGAAGTTGATATTAAACCAACATTGGAATAAAACAAAGTTTCCCATGTATGTGTAAATCAATGTTGATATGTTATATATAAACTTGAATTTGGTATCAACAATGGGTATAGTATGGGTAGCAAGGACCCTATGACCTTACTAAATTCATCTACCTTGAAGCGATACCAACCTACCACCAATACTAGCTTGGGAAGGACTTTGAGGTAATACCAATCTTGTGACAATTTTATACCAATTTCAATCCTAGGGATAAATATTGCCTCATACAAGCCAAAAATCAATTTTGGACCCAATACTTTATTAGATGGTATGTTTAAATGGTTGATTTGATCTTCTCACCTAGTAATACTTATTTTTTCCCTATCTATCTACCTACATATATCACTTATTTCTTACAAAATGGGTTTAACAAAATGAAACCAAATATTAATACATTGGGGATTGGTAGTCTACCACTTGTTCCACAACTCAAGAAGACTAAAAGTAAAACACATAATTAATGTTGAGTACATTATAGTTATCCTTAATATTTCATCATATTTAGTGGGTGTTTAAAATGGTTCTTTGAATGTAGACCAAACCCCTATTGATTATTTGACCAATTATATAAGTATATCACATGTGAAAGTCAATTCATGAAAGAATCACCCTAACAAACCCCAAATTTATGGTACCTACCTTTTACTTTGACCATGAAAAAAATATTTTTCTACCTTCACACCAAAAATTATTAAGGTTATTTATGTGACACCCAAACTAATAATGATGTGATAATTTTTAATTTTTTTTCCCCATCTTTTTTAAAAATATTTTTGAGTTTGAACACAATGTAGAAAGTGGGAACCAACAATGGTTAAACACATTGTCACAACTTTTTTTTCCTTGGATATGTCATTAAATGTGGCCTTCAAATAATGTGAAAGAGAATTTTTTACACCAACGGTTCTTGCACCCTTTATTCAAGTATGGCAAAAGTAATTGAATTTGACAAAGGTGAATGAAGTTTAAAGGAACAAAGTTGTCTTGTTGTCGAGGGGGGTGCAAGCTAAATTGGACCACTTTTTGTGTCACATTGCAGGTTTTTGCAGAGTGTCATGCATTAACATGTCATTAACATGCCGTAAAATCAGCATTATGTCAAATTTTCCATTGAATTAAAATTCTCAACTTGAATACGAAGACATCTACATAAAAAATATATAACATGTATTCTCCAAATATAGAAGACTAGACTTTTGAAGTTGAAAAATATGGACTAGTCTTTTGTTTGTGGCTTGATACAAATACATTTTTGTTTATCAATTTTTTTTATGTTATTTTATAGGGATTCAATATGTGATATATTAAAGAAAAAGTGACATAAATGCAAAAAAATTATTAGCAAAACTTTAACCCAAAAGAAGATATGGACTCTAAAATGTTTTTAAATGGACCTTATTTTCAAAAGTTCATATCATATTCATTTATTGATGGATTTCAATTTTTTTTCTCTTTAACATGCATGTCACAAAGTTATATAATTGGGCTTTTATTCACATAATATTTATTATCTCATTAACCACATTTAATCCCCCACTTACATAATGATATCATAGTAGACTATTATTTTAACACTACCAAATGTACTTTTTATGGACTATTTATTCATCAGAATTGGTGCACCTTACTTTGTAACCACCCTATTTTTCTCTTGTGGAACCTTTATACAAGCTCTAGATCATTCTCTTGCAATTTATCTTTCTTCCTATAATCAATTTCAGGTTGTTTTTTGCAACTACCATAAGTTTTTTTTTTTCAATTTATTTTATTGTTAACATTTAACATCCATTATTTTTTATTTCTAAGTTGATGATTTGTAAGCCAAATTCTTACCTTGTTGTTTTCCAATTAATCAAACCTCCTCTCACTTTTTTTTTTATCACCTTGTGTTTATTTTTTGTATTTACATTTTTTATTTTCTTACTATTCTTAGTGTCACAACCTTAACATTGGGTTCACGATTAAGTGTGAAGTGCAAGGGCCCATGAAGTCAAGAGTGTGTTTAGGTGTGAAGGGATGAAGCCTAATGATTCCCAAATGCATTCCCACTTTGGGAGTTGCATTCATGTGGGAGTTACGAATGTTTAGAGCCTTGGTTGGAAAGGCAAACAAGCACCAAATTGGGCCCCCAAAAGACCATTAGAAAGATCTTTTTGAGAGGTATAAGTTATTGCCCTCGCATTTTCAAAACAGACTTGATTTGAAAAAGATATGAACATCCAAAGTTTTGGGACAACAAAAGTCCTAATTTTGGGACTCCCATTTGGGAGTCTCAAGGAAAAATGACATTTGGATGTAATCCCTATGGAGAGGGACATAGTATATACTATAGGGAGGGGAGTGGTGCCTCCTCTCAAAAGTTGTGGGCTGTGTAAAGTTTGTGCTTGAAGTTGTCCCTACTAAGTCCACCGCACCATTTCCATTCAATTTGCACTAACCGCTTTCTTTTCTTGGTTGTGCAGGTTGACCTCATCTTGAACTCTTACTTGTGAGTTCACCCTAATCCCATCCTAGAACTCCAGCATGCCCTCCTACCCCCAAAGTGCTGTGAATTAGGGAGCGTGTCCCAATTCTTTTCTTCTTTTTCCATTGTTTTGCTCTAGGACGCACCTTTGGGTCTTTTGAAGAGTTTGGGGGCGCATCACACTAATCCCTTGTAATCACTTCTTTCATGATTCCTTGTTTACTTCTTTCACAATTCTTTGTTGTTATTCTCATGGAGTTTTCAATCCAAGATGTTAATGTTAATTTGCAAATTAGACCAAGTTGCATCATGTGAAGATTTACAAATATGCATTCACTTTGTAGCACACAAACAAACACAAGTTTCCAATTATTGTGAAGTTTCTCAATTGATGGAGTCTTCACTACTAATTATAGGTGTTGGTTGCAAATTAAATTTCACCTTGACATGTTAATTTTTGTTGGCAAAAATTGGCCATGTGATTCATAAGTTTGGTGTTTTAAACCTTTTGATGCATAGTTGCATGTGAGGTAAAATTGGAAACATAAGACCTTGATGTAAAGTTTGAAAATGAAATCAAACATGAAGAGTTTTTGGATTTTTGTGATGTTCCTCTTTGATGTTCTTCAATCCTTTTTATAATGTACAACTTCTAAAGCTTTTGTGATCCACTTGGACAATTTTAATGTTTTTCCATTTTTGTTTTTTTTAATGTGGATTGAAACTTGAAACATTTGAAATTTGAAATCTTGGGTTTAGACCTTGGACATTTTAAGCTATTTGACATTTTTGGGTTTTCAATTTGAATTGAACATCTATAGTCCCCTTGGACATTTGAAGAAATTTTTCATGGAATATTTTTTAATGAGTTTTTTTTTATTGTGCATTCATTGAAAGAAAAGTATAAAAATGGGTACAATGGAGCTTTGGGTTGTTATAAGTCTTTAATGTGTAATGTGGATTTAAACACCCAATTGTGGATTTATTTATAATTAATAAAATATAGTTAATGTCGTAACTTTAACTTTGGGCTCATGACCAAAGCAAGGGTTTGCAAAGGTGTGAGCCGAAAATGAAGTCACATTTCATAATTTGGGAGTGTAAGAGAATGTGAAGGAATGAACCCACACACTCCCAAGTGAACTCCCATTTTGAGAGTTGGAATCCTGATGGACCTTTGAATCTTTATAGACGATTTTAAAGGTCAAAATGCATTGGATTGAAAAATTTCTTATACCATGGGAAAGCTCTTGAGATGTAAATGTCTAAATGGGCTCGCATGACCATTTGGGTCCTTAAAACACAAGTTATGGCCAAATGAAGGGTTGGGAATCAAATTACTAATTTGACTTCCGACCATTAAAAGTTAAAAATTGTCCTAATTCACTTGTGTGCAAGTGTTGTGCCACATACCATTGGAAAGATCTCAACGAAGGATATAACTTTGCTTTAAACCTCATCTCAATCGAAAGTCTACACAAAAAGTTATGGGCCTCAAAAGTCGCAAGAGTCCCAATTTCGAGAATTTCAGGACTCCCAACTTGGGTGTCTTGGGACAAAATGACATTTGGGTGTAGGCCCCGTGGCCAAACACATAAAATACCATAAGGGGGAAGGTGATGGCTTCCCCCAAGTCTAGGCCATGATGAGTCTTATGAATCCATATATGCCCATGGCTCGTTCGTGCACCAAAAGTGCTCCAATTACACACTAACCAACTTGTTGTTTGGTTTGTGCAAGTTTGTGTGAATAATTGATTTGCTTGTCACTCTTCCTAGTCCCCATCCTGGAGTTCCAGCATGGCCCTCTACCCTTGAAATGTTACGAGCTAAGGAATGTACCCCAATTCTTTCTTCTTTCGTTATTTTCATTTTCAAACTCACATTTGAATCTTTCAAGGAATGTGGGGGTGAATCAATTATTTAAGTCTTTTTAATTAAAAACCACTTCATTTACCTAAATAATTTTCTTTCAAAAATTTGGCATAAATAATTACTTTCCAAAACTACCAAACCTTTGGCATCCATCTAATTCTTATAACTCAATTCAAAAAAATGAAATACATAAACATGACTAGTCTTTGAAAATGACATTTTTCAAATAATTAAACTTGACCAGTTTTTTCACACAAAACAAGGAAGAGAAAAAACAAAGGAGGTGTTTCAAAAATCATGCCATTTCTTTCAATTATGATAAAAATGGTGATAGGATTTTTGGTAAAGTTTTCAACTTAGACAAAATCCTGCCACATTTTTGGTAAGGGTGGGATTTCCAAGAAATTTTAACCTAAAAATAATGCGGTCACTTTTTTCATTAATGTCAAAAGTCCCTTAAATAAAAAAATTTGTCCTTTCTTTCGTTCATTGATGATTCATTGTCGAACATGCAGAAAACAAAAAGGTCAAAAGAAAATTTGGGATTAGGTTTTTTTTGTCAAACACCCATATTAGAAAAAGATTAAGACAAGATTCAAAAGTGAATTGTTCCTTGTTAAACACCCAAATAAAAAAAAAGGTCAAAATGAAATTCAAAATTTGGTGTCAAGAAGGATCATATTTTAATAACTTTGTGCAACAAGTGGGAAGATCATACAATTGTATCCCTTTTATTTGTGCATTTTATGCATTTGAGTCTCCCTTCTTTTTATAATCATTACAACTATGAATCAATGCCACAATCATCCCATCTACCATGGGAACCCATTAAGGTGATCCCCTAGGAGGGGCACTATTTGCCCTAACTCACTATGGGGCATTATGTTTTACATCTTGTTTTATTTCCATCCATTGTAAACAACACTCACATCATAGGGACCCCTCAATTGTATCATCTGCATATGACCACTTTTAGACAAAACTTTATGCCATAGGTCTTTTTACACTAGTAGAAATTGGCCAAAATGTAACCATTATATGTGCGACTACATGCGACCATTAATTATTTGCAACTACATTTGTAATTATAAACGATTTGTAACTAAAAAAATTATTCCATATGTTTTGGTTTTCATTCTCATCTTGAAAAGTATATAAACAAGGTGTTTTGTTTCACATTTTCATATTTAAAAAGATGGGCATATGGGATGAGTCAATAAAAATGACTTAACCCAAAATAAAATATAAATATGCATGTACTTACACCTAACTACCTACTTCCCTAACTTACCTACCTTTTTTTTAACCTACCTACCTACTTAAGTAAATATTTGGCCTAGGTAGGTAAATAAGTCTTATCTAGATAGATGTTTAGCCTAGATGGGTAGGTACATATATAAGTAGGTAGGTACTTAGTTCAACTTACATACCTAAATATTGATTTAAATTTAATTTGGAAATTTTCAATTAATATGCCACATGGCAATTTTCTATTGCACCACATGTCACAATCTAAACCATCTAAACATAAAAATTAAATGTCTTAGATTATTTCAAAATAATAATTATTTATTTTTAATTATTAAGAGTTGGCTCACGTGGCAACACATAATTTGTTCCCATTGTTCATTAAAAAAGTCACATCTTAATTGCAAATGATAATACATATATGATCAGTCAAAGGATGAAAACATATTTCATTGACTTTTTCTTTCATCCAAAATTTGTTGTCATTTGTAACTAATGTCAATGTGACTTGTCCAACACAACTATTGAAATTTTAGTTGCAAATGTCGCTTACAACTAAAAATTAATCACATGGACCAATTACAAAATGGCCATTTTCTACTAGTGTTATCTAATCTCATAAATGTGTAACATGGTCTCCTTCTAGTTTGTCACGTAATTTCGTCACCCCATCCCAATTTAACACCCCATCAGAAGGAATTAGAGCCTTGGGGGTTTCATTGGGCACTTCGTCATTCACATCAACATTCATCAAAGATGCCCTACTATAGATGTTTGGCATATCAACCTTCACTACTACATATTGTGCCTTTTTGCAAAGGGCCAAACAAAAAACTTGAAGGGTTTGCGAAGCAAAAACAACCTGCCATATTTGCGATGCGACACACATCGCACCTTGTGGTGCACCACCCATCGCTAATTTATAATGTACCTTACAATCATTGCAGCACTTTTGCGACATATACCACAAAGAAAACTTTGCGACCCGCTCAATCTCCGTCCACCCTAGCGATATTCCACACTTTGCAATGTTTAATCATACTCAAAACATTGCACATTTTATAATATAAAAAGTATCGCTAAAAACTTTGAGAGTCACAAGAAATCGCAAGCTTGCGTTATTCGACGTCTCACATTTTGCGTTTGAATATGTATCGCAAACCTCATCACAAATTTTTACAAAACTTTCCGGTGGTGGACGTATCGCAAGTTGCGATGTGCAGTAGCTCGCAAATTAGTGAAAGGGTTACTGGAGAAGGCATTTTCCCAAAAGGTTTCACAATGTCATCTGATTTATCACGGCCTTTTTTAAGTCGCAAAAAATCTCGATGACATTGAGGTAGTACATGCGGTAGTGCAAAGGATAGTAGTACAAAGTTCCCAGAGGGCCTACTTGTAGAACTATAAAGGCTGAAATTGTTGTGAACAGTTCCATTATGTCAAGATCCCTTTAGCATTCGCGATTTCTTCGGGAGAGAGCTCAGGAGGAATGAGAGGGTTGGCAGAGATGCGAAGGAGGTCTAGGAATTCAGTTAGGGTTAACAATAGTTCACGAGATTTTTGGGTTTAGGGTTTTGAAACATTTTTGCATTCAAAGATTTCAGCTATGGCCGAAGATTTGGAGGCCATACCTTCATCCTTGTTAATGCAGTATCCGACTACTAAGGAACTACAGAGGAAATTGAGAGAGATTTTGAGAAGGATGAGACTAGAGCATCTATATTTGATTCCTTGGGACATATAGGATGGCACTTACCTTGATTTCTACAATAGGAGAGTAGATCCAAGATTTTCTGCAACAGTGAGAGGTAAACCAGCTGAATGGGACTTGGAATTTGTAGGAGATTCATTTCAATTACCTTTGGAGGGGCATGGATTTTTGTCACAGAAAGATCCTTTGTCTGAGAGGTATTTTACACAAGATAGAGTAGTCTCACATGGTTACAAGATCTCACAGTGCAAGGATCCCGAGCTAATGATGCTCTTTCATTTTTTGATACCAATTTTCCATCCCAGAAAGTCTAGTTATATACCAGTAAAGTGGGCCAATACTATCATAGCTTCGTGGTCAGGAGAGAGGGAAATCAATTGGGCTTTCATCATGCACAAAGTGATACAGGATGAGGTTAGAGCATTGGGGCCTAAGAAGCTATGTTATTTACCCAGTTATCTGGCTCAACTCTATGCTTATGGGGACTGCCAGCTAGTAATAGAGAGGCATCACAGAGTTCTAGTTAGAAGAGTAATAAGGAAGTATATGGTACTTCAGAGGATGAGCTCACTGATGAGGAAGAGGTAACTTATGAGGAGACATGAGGAGAGCACTGATGTACCATTGGAGGATTACGGTGAGACTAAAGGAAGAGACCAGAGTTTTTACATGAGTTCAGATCAGCCACAAAGTACAGATATGATGGAACCTTTGATGGCAGTAGCAGTAGTGGACTCATAGGTTTCTAAACCTCAGCAGAGTGGGACAGACACCAAAGGACTAGTTAGTGCTTTGCTGAATCTAGGAGAAAGACAGGAAGAGGGACAAGGACAGCATAGACCAGACTCTAGGATCAAATTAGTTATAAGGACAAGGGATATGGAGACTCAAACAGACCAAGGGAGTGAAATCCAGGGGAGTGAAATCCAAGGAGGAATGGGGACAACTCAGATTCCCATAGACTATATGGATACAAGAATGGAGCAATTGTATCCAAGTCCAAAGCTGGGTGATGAGGAGGAGGAAAAGCTAACTACAGCAGAAGTTGAAGAAGAGGAAGGGGACTATGTCCAGCAGCCTCAACCAAAGCCAGATCCAGAGCCATTAATGGAGGAGGAACCAGTGGAGGTAATGGCCAGAGAATTTTTACCACCGGAGCCTACTCCTGAACAGAGGTACGAGGCATACTTAAGGAACAGGAATGCCAACATTATACAAAAGGTGGCTGGAATGTTAGTGCTAGACGATCTAGAAGATATACCAAGGGCAATAGCTCAATTGCAATACTATATACATGGACATTATACGTGGTCATCATCCACCTCAGAGGTTGTAAATACAACCTCTGGTTTCTCACCTAGAATAGAACGGGACCGTGGCACATATGTGACAACAAGTGACCACTCCTTTGGGTCTGGGGGATAAGGAAGATAAAAGCATTGCTCTACATGACTAGGAAAAGTAAATGGCTCTAAAGTTTGCCAATGAGATGGCTGATAACTGGTGGTAGATGTTTTTAACCGTGTGTGTCCGCACTCATCCTGAACTATAGTGCGATTTGCACCAGCAAGGTTCACTTTAAACCACTTGCACTTAAACACATACTCTTCAAACTTTGAATGTGTATCATAAGATACCACCAAGATCTCTTCCAGCTTTCCATAATGTGGCACAATATCTTGAACAATATTCCTGTCATGCTGATTGCTTATAGAGTCCTGAATGAATTGCCCTTGAACTCCACAGTCAAAGGTGCGGCCCCTCTTTTCATCCAAAGTGGAAATCCTGAAATTAATATTGTGTTAGGCATTGTGAGTCAACAGCTTATATGATAATAAAAACTTCATGCCCATAAAAATCATCTTAGAACATTCTGTCTGGAATGTGAAGATGAGATAATATGCCTAATGAAATAGAAAAAATAAATACCTGAAATGTCTTCCTTGTGTCCACATTGCTGAACATGTTGTCACAACTTTCAGTGGTCCATGAACAATGATGTGAACATCATCTGTGACCTCTGGAAAAACAGGATATACTTTCTCCTTGTGCCAACAATTGATCCACTTCAGCCAACTTCTCTTTCATGTACTTATGAAACGTAGGAAAAATCCTTGATCTCCCACTC
>Ga0209611_10001051_pt1 | contig 45627 bp, 36 predicted proteins | sample S1TSphgellanicum_3_FD_187693 | JGI IMG/M metagenome (GOLD analysis project Ga0209611, IMG submission 187693) | Host-associated microbial communities from peat moss isolated from Minnesota, USA - S1T2_Fc - Sphagnum magellanicum MG (SPAdes) (version 2) | ecosystem: Host-associated > Plants > Peat...
AGCTCTGTCCGGCGCATGTTTCTCTGGGCTTCTTGCACATGTTTTTCGGCCCTGCTTGATTCTGCATAGAAGCATGCAGCACGGTTCTACATGTTCTTCTGTTCAGCAAAAGAACATGCCAATGGTCTTTTGTCCCGCTTGAATTATTAAACGTTTTGCTGCTGTCCAGCAAATTCAAACTCTGAACCTCCCAAACGTAGTACACTGTAATATCCACGGGCACAGTTTAAGGCGCTGAAGGAGGTGTGATTTCTTTTCTGTTCCAATAACTCTCACAGTCAAAAAGTCAAACCCTGCGGCAGAACCACACGGTTCTCCGCAGGGCTGCACTGACAGAGCTCGATTGTGGGCATTTAGCGTTTCGCTTCGAAGACTGCTGGGATGGTGAAAATGACCACAGCTTTAGAAGCCGGGACGAGGCCTGGAACAAGTCTGATAAACACAGTGAGATCGTATTTAATGACTGGTCCTTCATTCTGATTGGGTAGATAGTTTGATTGGTGCAAGTGGGAAAGTTTCATCTTTGAGTGATTTCATTGAAGTTGAGGATGTGTTGCTAGAAGACAATGAAAAACTCATCTCTGATTGTCGGTTTTTTTAAGAAGAGAATTATTGATTTGCTGTTTATATTTGAGCTTCCGTTGCATAGATGAATAAATGTTGCCGGTTCCAAGTTGTTTGCTTCATGTAAGTAGAACTTTGGTAGTTTTCGTCCTGTGATTGGTGCAAAAAAAATTGAAAATGACATTTGAGAAATGTGGTAGCTGTAATGAAATATAGTCGAAGTTTAAGGTTCAGCTACTTTGCAAATGGCTGTATTGAAACATAGCCCAAGTACAACTGTTTCCGTACCCTAAAACAAGCTCTCACTTTTGGATGTGTAAGCAAATGATGAACATGGTTCATATTCTTGGTGAACTATTTGCACTAGAACTGGTTCCACATTGAACCTGAAACCCAAGGGCCTTATAAAAGCTATACCCCATTGGACCCGGAACGAGCAGTTTAAAACTTTGGACTCGGACCCAAAACTGATGGGATTTAGATTTTAAAAATATGCCCTAGAGCCGGAACCAGAAGGTCTTGCACATTTGAAAAAAAATTAGACCCAGACCTTCCGGATCCACTAAAAACCACCAAGAACCAGCCAACACTGGTTGTGGCCCACAAAATCTGCATGCCCAGCTTGAATGCAGCAGACATCGGTAGGAGGAGGAAAATAGTATCTCTGGGTGCCGCCTCTGTTTCTATTCGGTGCGTTTGGAAAGAAGTGCGATGTCCTGCAAAAGTTGTTGACGGCTAAAGACCAATTGCGGATGCACACAGACACATTGCGGCAAGCTCTTCCTGGTCGACCTCCCTCTTCTCCATATGGTGGTGGTGGTGGAGGAGGGGCTGCTGCTTTTGTGGTCTAGAAAAGAGTCAGATCGTGCACATGACAATTGCTGCACTGATGATGAAGTAGACATGGCTGCTTCGTAAAACCATTAGGAATGGCTCTCTTTCTCTCGCTCCTCCAAATCCAAAAGCATCCCAAGTAAGACGCAAATGCAATTCCCTCTCAAGCGTCTGAAGGCGTTCTAAATGCAGTCTCTCTCCTGTGGCCACCTGTGCATTTGTTGGGCGGACAACTCCAGATTGAACCTCATCTGTCCGTTTGCAGTGGCCGTAAAACCCTCCAAAACACCGCCACCATACCAAAAAAAGCTGGAGCACCAATAATATGGGCTACATAATGGAGCTCGACTTTTTCCCCTAGCCGGCCTGCTCGAGCCGTCTTCTGGAACATAATCGGTGACTCAATGGACAGGATTTCACCCACCTGTAACTGATGACTACGTCCACATCTGGGATGAATGCCATTGTCGCTGTCACCATAACCCTCCTGCGCACGTCTGGCTGACCCAGTATACAGCTGATATGGGTTGTAACCTGTGACCTCTCCCCCAATGGGGTGATGCGAAGCCCCCCATTTCTGTTCAGGAACCGGTTATGTTCCTATTGTTTGGATGCTTAATTCGTAGGCCAGAAGAATGTTGAAATCTGAAGAGAAAGTTGGAACAATCTGAAGAATTAACCCATTACAAACCAGGTAGGAGTTGGGTAATAGGAGTTAACTTCCGCCGATTTGGGCCCTCATCTAGATATGGGACATCTATATATTTGAGCACTTGTCTAGATCAGTGTATTTATTTTTTCATCTTTTTGGTATTTTTTCAAATTCCAACCCCCAAAAAAATAATAAATAAATAAAAATAGTCAAATTTATACTAAGAAACCAAAAAAAATCCCAATTTCTTTGTTCAAAAACGCTGAAATTTCGCCAAGAAAAAAGAAAATAATGATTTAGATATGTAGCCCAGGGCAAAATGCCAACCACATTGGGAAATTGCATCCAGGCCATCCTTGGTGGATGAAGGTCCTCCTCTGATCCAGTCCCCCAAGAGCTTTTTTGGTTCACTGTGTTCCCAATGGCTGTTGCATTACGCTCATGGGACCTCTATTTGCATTAGGATGTCTTTGTGCTATGGCAATGACTAGCAGAGGGCAGCCATTTACCTTGTGCTTTATGCAACCGGCCCTTACTTACTCCAAAAGGGCCAAAGTGAACCTGCACCCACAATTGCACTATCCCCTGGATGCCCATTATGACTCAATTGTGGATGAACCTCAACTCAACTAATATCAGGTTTCACCTGGTAACCCATTGTGTAAGAAGCAATTCCTTTAGATAGGTAAAGAGCTAGAAAAATAAGTAACTACTAGGTAAGTAGAAGGTTTACAGATAGGTAGGTTTATCTTTACTACCTACTAACAACCTGAAAGATTAAAAACAACAAGAGAGCTAACCACCATGGTTAGCTAGGGAACTGGAACCCAACTGAAAGTTGTTTCCTAACCCCTTACCATCCATCTTTCATAGTGCCGCAGTGGGTGTTAGTTCACTTTGGACATCCAAAACTACATCTTGCAACCCTGGGCAGGTATAGTTTTGCATTAGTCTTCACTTGAATCAAGCAAATAAAAGGATCCTTTGCTCTTTTGTAATATGGAAAAATGACAATGTGAGCTTGTGTTGGATGATGTTGTTCCTACCCTTTCATCCACATATGATTGTAACATCATGACTAAGCAATTTGATATCCTTTTTAAAACTCACAACAACAACCATAACATCTATGAAAATAGTCAAGTTAACATTCTAATTTTGCAAGTTGTGCAATTGATTTTGAACATGAAATTTTGGAGCACTTAAACATGAAACACCCATCCTTAATTCCTTCATGTTTTTTTGTCATCATTTTGTTCAAATCCTTACAACTAGCCTTTATATTTTGATAGTCATAATCAAAAAGCAATTAGAGCTTGACGTTCCTTTTCAACAATTGTTGGTTATTAATAGCAACATTAACACAAGAATTATTGTTGCCAGTGCCTTCTTCCTTCATTGCAAGATGTATCATTTGCTTAACATTAATAACCTCTAATAAAAAATCCAAATATTAGATTTAGACAAAAAAACAAAAATTACACCCAAAAATTTCATCAATTGTAAGGTTCACAAATTGAACCTAAGTGGCTTATTGTTTATTTCTTCCTTCTTCAACAACCCAAATGAATGTAGAAGGACCACCCTGCATAGTTTCCCCCAACATGATTCATTGGAAAGCACGATTAGTAATAGCCTTGTTGATTTGATTATATTTTGCTTAAAAATTAACATCATGTTGGCCAATTATTGCCATCTTGTAATCTACAAAAACAAGTGCGGCTTATCTCGATGCACTTTCATGTTTTTGTTTGCTTATTGTCCACATCAAGATCCATGGTCATAATTTTTGTCATATTGCACAATGTGTTTTCACCTACCAATGTTTTGAAGAATCACACATCATATGAACTTTTCCATTTGAATTTAAGGCTAAGAAATAGAGGGTGTGGACCTTTTCTCTGTTAAAACATATTGGACAGTGTGTTATCAATCTAGTGTAAAGAATCCAAGACTTCCAATATAGGGCAATCCACCATTTTCTAATAATTATTTTCTTCACATCTATGAACATCTAATTTCTAATTCTTTGAAGGAGAAGAGTGATACTTATAACATGTAAAATAACATATGTACATGAGATTCACTACCCAAGATGATAGGGTCACTCATAGGTAAAGATGAAATAATGTTGTGTCTTTACTTATTTTTTGAGGCAATGCACAGAAACCATGCCGTTCATAATCCTTTCCAAAAATTGATAGGTGTTTTGTACCTTGGAACTAACAATTTACCATAAAAACAAACTAGATGTGCTTCAAGCGCTTGTATTTCATCGATGAAAATATTTAAACAACCAACAACAAAAGTAAAACTGCCATGTGGTTGAAAGACTCCTAGAAGCAAATGTTGAGAAACTAATAGCTTATGTTCATGCAAATAATAAGGTTTTTGATACCCTTCCCTACTCCATGGGAAAAATACACATTCCATCTCTTCTCCACTTATAATCTTGTAATTTGTCATTTATTTGTTTCAATTATGTGCAACATGAAATGATAAAAAAACAAAGAACTATTTTGTCAAAATTTTAACCATTTTGGTAAAAAAACATTATTGAAGAGATTTTTGAAACAAGGTGGAATCTGTTTCTCAACAATCACATAATACAAATGCAAAAGACTTTTTGAATGGAAATGGAAAAAAAAATTTAACTTCATAACTAAATGAAGATCTTCCATACATGTAAAATATGGTATACAAATTCAATCATAAGTTTGACAATTCCCAACTAAGAATTGTAATTTAATTAATTGAAGGTGGTAGATTCTGAAATTTGTTATCAATTTCCTCAATTGTTATTGATTTCCTTTCTAAAACATTATTTTACATATATATATTGTGAAGGTGTCAGACTATCTTTCAATGTTCCAATTCGTTCTACTCCGCATTGTGAAAAGTTGTAGCCTCCTTGATGTCGATCTTTGGTTGTTCCAATCATTCTAGGTTACTTGCATGCCCTATTTCAACATTTTTTTGCAAAACCTCCTCCACTTTTTTCTTCATAATACTTCTTGTCAACATTGTTGGCATACTCTAAATAACTAGAAAAAAGTTGTAATCTACTAATTATTTTGGTTTTATTATTTTTATTTTTCAAACAACGATAAACAATTTGTGATTTGTTTTGGCATAGTGAAATAACTATAACCAATGTTTGTCCAAATAGGAATGACAATGAATTAAAATTTTTGAATTCAATATCCATGGTATGGTCACCAAATGTTAAGGCCAATCAGTGAACTATTGGATTTTGAAAATAATAAAATAATGGAGCAAAAGATAAAATCTTTTTATTCTCCTTAAATAAGAAAAAAACTTAAACAAAAAAAAGACTATCAAAACTTAGTAGGATAGTCTCATAAACTTTTTACAAAAACAAACTTGAAACAAATACAACAAAAAAGACCTCACATAAAAAAAATAGAATATTCACAACATACGAAGAAAGAAACTCATAGAACTTCTATGTACAAAAGTGGGATAGAAAAAAATTAATTTACTCCATGAAATATTTTCCCTTTATAATCCTCAAAGGTACAAAGCCTTAAGTACTTTCAAGAAGGAAAACAAGAAAATGGTGGAATAGGCAATTAACCTTATCCCAAAAAACTCGGTCCACCAAAATGACTGGGTGGTTATTTGGAATCTTTGTTATCAAATTCAATTCAATTATAATCAATTTTGTTCAATTTAACTGATTTCAATTCAATTGAAATATAATGAAAACATTAACCTTATTGAAGCCTCCTTTTTAACACACAGCCAAACTTGTCCCAAGGTATCCATGATAATTATAAAAAATGACAATATTGGAAAGAAAGTAAAACCTAGGGCATGTTCCTTAATTCCATGCATTGGGATAAGAGGGATGTGTGGAAATCCAAAGATCAAACTTTGATGAAGTAACAAGTTTGTTTGTTCATGAACATTTCATAATCATTTCACATGGACAAGCTAAACAATGCAAATGGTTAATGCAAAGAAAGCCAAATTGGGTCACAAATTTGCTTTGGACCATTTAGACTCATTTGGTTTGAACTTGGGAAGAGACACAAATGTCCCCTTTAATGTTTTAGAGTTGGTTACAAGGACAAAATGAACTTGAGATTCCTAAATGGGAATTCAAAACTTGTACATTTATCATCCCAAATCTTGAAAGGTCACTTTAGTCCTTTAAAACAATTATGTTTTGAACATGCAACTTCACTTTCCTATTTCTCTTATTAATTTTATTTTTTTCCAACAGCATAAATGTTTTTGGATTTCTAGGTGATTTAACCTTTGAAATCATCATTTAAACATTTAGGATTATTAACAAATCCCAACTCTCAAATTAAGGGGTTCACCATAGGAATTAGATAAGGATGTTTTCCTTTTATTCCCAAAGACTTCCCACATCTTGGGGAGGGGTGTTGGGTCCTTTTCCATTCAAGCTAACTGATTTCTTATCTTGGCTTGCTTTTGGATACGTTTTATGTAGTGTTTTTAGTCTTGGTTGTGAGCTTAAGGCTAGGGTTGTAACGCATTTCATTTTCATGACAAAACAACTTTACCTAAAGTTATAGTTTATATTTAAGCCTCAGACAAATGCATTGTTCTTTGGGAGGAAGGGAATTCATGGTAATGGAAAACAATTTCTTTCCTTTGAAACATTATTTAATTTTTGTTTATCCATCCATCCTACCATCCAAACTACATGGAATTATTAGTTTTAAATGCTTAAGTAATGACTTAAGAGTGGGTGCCATTGAAATTGATTATAAATGGCCTATTCATGGGGACCAATTTTGCTAATCAATATAATTCACCTTTGATGGTTCTAGAATATTGTTTATGCAAGGGGATGGATAAGTTAGATGGGCAACATGTAGTAGTAGATGTTATGTGTATGATTAAGATGCAACAAATTGCAATTAGACATTACTAAGATTTAAATTTCTTGAAATATTCTTAAACATAAGCAACTAATAAATAAATGGGAAAGGGTGTGGTAAAAGATCTATAACTAATTGATCCCATGAAATTTTTGACAAGGGATGTCAAATATATTTGGTTGTGCATACACCTAAAATCAATGCAGAAGACTTTAAAAAAAACTATTTAAAAGCTTTCACAAAACAAACATTGCTAAAACAACAACACTATTATATTTTTGTCTAAATGTTACGTCAACAAGAGCCATACATAATGAATGGTCAATCCTAACCCATTGATGCAAAGGCTTGAATCAATTCTCTAACATATAATTCTAACAAAACTTTGCGTTACTTCGAAATGCTAAATTGGAAACATGTTGTATTTGGTAATGTCATAAGAGCTTGACATTGCAAACAAAATGGAAGCTAAAGCCACACAAGGTGAACAAATCAAAAGAAAAATCATAATGGCTGACCTTGATGAAATTTCATTATAGCTAGTTGTGGTCCTCATATGAAATAGATGGTTATGACCCTAAGAAATGTTTTTTTTGGAGCTTTTCTCATGTACAAAAAAAATAAATTCTTGTTGTTTTTTGAATTTGTTTGAATTGTCATGTGTGTAATGCTAGATAAAATATTTGATTTGACATGCTCTGGAAGTATATTTAAATTTTAAAAATTCATTTCAAGTTGATGAGAAGAACAATGACATAAGGCCCCCTTCTTTTGGATTTTCAATTTATGATGTCAAAATATGCACATGAAATATTGAATATTAAATTTTTCTTGTGATTATGTCCCAAATTAAAGTGTGAAGGCAACTGATTTGTCTATGGCCTAACCATCACTATTCTCAAATTATCTCAAGTCAAGCAAGATAAAAAAATTATACGGCACACTTTGATTCCAATTGTGTGATGAATTAATGAAAATAATAATAATCTATATGCACCTTTATTTTTATGCAAATTAAACACATGAAATCTCAATGCATCGAAATTGAAAAAAAAAATCAATTCCAAAAACCAAATGTTTGACTTTCAATTAATGCATAGTAGTAAATCCTTCCAAGAAAAGAACGTGTATCACTTTTATCTAGCCCTACATAAAAATTCCCTCCCTTCAAAATAAGTTGAAAACATTAGTCTTGAAAAAAAGCCCTGAAATTGTTGGAAGTTATACCACAATACCTCGGTAGTTTCAACATGAATAATATTATTTGTAGAAATCCCATTCAAATTGAGAAATGCATTTGGGGACTTAATTTGGGGACATAATATACTTAATTGTCTAATACATGTGCGATAGTCCATGTGTGGTGTGTTTATAGTGCAACTTAAGCCGCATGTTTCCCTACAATAATCATAGATAAAATCTTATTAATGGAAACAAAAGAATGATCTTGACTTGATCTTGAGTTTTCATCCCATTTTATCCATAAAACAAATGATATTTCATGGATATTCAATCATTGAACATGGATGAAATTCAATGAAAGAAATGAAACTATGAATGAATCATATTTTGTGGATGGAAAATGCATATACATCAATGATATTTCTTCAATGAACTTATTTCACATTAGAATCTCATGAAATTTCATCACAAGAGTTATGACTGAAGGTCCAATAGCTTCATTTTTAATATAATGCTGAATTGTAAATTATTATTAGTATTATTATTATGGCTGAAAATGACTGATTAGGTGCAGAACCAGCCTAGGTATATGGACTACAGTAATAGTTTTATATCCTAGGGTAATGGAATATCAATTTTTTATTTGTTTACTCAACAAATAAGGTCATATTATGATTATTTTTCCCCACTAGTGTAGGGTCCGGGTAATTTTTTTAAATAATTTTGGATAGATGGGTAGTGCTCGGGTACAACTTATCATATACCCTTGGTTAGGGTAAAAGAATAAAAAAAGGGGAAATAATTTAACATGAGCGATGACCATCCACAAAAGATTTATAGTAGGAATCCAAAGTTTTTCTATGTCCCGCTTTTGATGTAGAGTAGTCATACTAGACTAGGTCTGTGGACTTGAACTTCTCGAAAAATTTCACGGGCTTGGACTGAATTCCATAAGTACCAACAAATTTTGTGAAGATATATTATACCATAGTACCTTTACACGTTCAGCACAGTAGTGTCGAATAATTCATATAATTTGAAGTTTTTGTTTCGACAGCACAGTTTTTGATTTTGAAAATTTTGACATATAATGATGAAATACAATAAAATCACAGGTGCTCTCACAAAGTATTTGTTATATTTTAGGCCAATCTAATCACAAACAGTCCGGGTTCAGTGAGGAGTGTGTGTTGGTTTGAGTCCAGCTGCCGCTACTGAATCTTGAACTTTTTTGACATAAAGATTTCAACATTTTATTTTAAGTTTTGCCAAAATTCTAGGTTGTCCTGGGCTTGATATTTATACCTTTTTTGCCCCAACTTCTGCCGCCCAAAAAAAGAGTGTCAAATTTTCAAAGCCTGACTAATTTTTAAAAACGTTCAATTGTCTATTTTTTTTGGGGGTCGGGGGTAAATTTTGATGGCTTCTTATGCTGTAGAAGAACACTTCCAAGGGCTTCAAATAGTTATTTTTACTGTATTTTGAGAACAATTAGAAAGATTTTGAGCTTGAATTCGTTTTGGCCCAATCTTTATAAAAAACGTGGAATTTAATTGCATTAAATAAGACGTAAGCACAAATATAACTCGTTCAAATGGATAATGGTTCACATTGATTAACCAAATGAGATGATTTTTATAGACAAAACATGGCCTCCAGGAATATGTCTCAGGATGAAAGTGCTTTTGAATGATTAATCTACCCCCCTTGATTAGATGAATTCCATGTATGCATTATGTTCAATTGTAATGACATGATCAAACTAGTTTTTTTTTTTCATTAAAATTAATGAATGAAATAATTGGATGCAATTTCATCTTACTTCAAATGAAATAAGTTTCATCTATGGAATAACACTTAGTGTTGTATTTCATCCATGAAATAATTTATTCAAAGTTTATTTCTTCCACTAGAATTCATCTAAATTCCATGAATGGGCATCCATTAGTGGCAGGGCTTTTGTTGGCCACAAATTTTGCCACAATTACATTATAGTGCAAATTAAGCCCCATGTTTCTCTACCATAATCATGGATGAAATCTTATTAATGAAAAAAGTTCTTCCACTACAATTCATCTAAATTCCATGAATGGACATCCATCGGTAGCAAGGCTTTTGTTGGCCACAAATCTTGCAACAATTACATTATCGTGCAAATTAAGCCCCATGTTTCTCTATCATAATCATAAATGAAATCTTATTAATGAAAAAATTATGGACAATATTTTGGAAGATCTTGACTTCATCTTCAGTTTTCATCCCATTTCATCCATTAAAAAAATGATATTTCATGGATATTCAGCCACTGAACATGGATGACATTTAATGAAGGAATGAAACTATTAATGAATCATGTTGTGTGGATGAAATATAACTATACATAGATGATATTTCTTCAAAGAACTTATTTCACCTTAGAATATCATCAAATTCCATCACAAGAGAAATGAATGAAGGTTCATCCATTCATCAAATGAATCCACGAAAGAGATTGTGTGCATTTTTGTTGATGGCATTTATATAAAATTTCCTGGACAAAATAAACTTTGAATGCATTTTCATGGATGAAATAAAACACTAGGAGATATTTCATGGATGAAACATATTTCGGCTTGAAACAACATGTAATTTTATCCAACTATTTCATTCATCCGCAATGAATTTCGTCTAGTTGGATCAGTTTACATCAATAAAAAATTCACATCATTGCCTTTGGACATAATGCACATGTGTAATTCATCGAATGAGTGGGTATAGGTTCATGGATCAAAATTAATTTCACCCATGGAAATGGATTGCTTGGGTTCATAGTTTCTCCATAAAAAATCATTTCATAATTTGCTTTTCATACCTACACACATGCCTATTCAACACCCTCTGTATATTACAGTAGTACCAAGACTGGTTAGGCACTAGTTAATTACTTTTTGGAATTTGCCATAAATTTGAAAAATGATGCCTGTCATGCCAAAAATATGAATGAACCTATGAAGCACAATAGCTTCGTTTTTTTGGTATAATGCTGAATTGCAAATTATTATTATTATTATTATGGCCAAAAATAACTGATAATGTGCAAAACCAGCCTAGGCATTGGGCAACCTGTAAAGATGTTCATTTTGGGCAGTTTGGAGAGCAGCAGCCCATAAAAATCCAATAAAAATAGGGATCCAGCAGCCCCAATTTGAATATTTCAAAATTTTGACAATAAGGATTATGTACACTAAGTCTCCCTAGATATTATTGATGTTATGGGGATATCCCCATGGTTTGGGTCATCCCCTATGTGGAGAAGGTTTCAAGTTCATTCCCCATTGTCTATTTTCATTGGTCTATTTCAGGATCTCATTTTATTTTCTGGCAAGCCCTCTTGAGAATAATTATTGTTGAACATGGTTGTACTTATCACATGTACTGTTTTAATATTGCCTTTTCACTAGAGTTATTCGACTAAGGGCTGAGAACGGCCAGTTTTGGCATAATAGGATATCAAAGGCGTAACGTGGGAATGAAAATTTTACAAATCAAAATAATTGGGACCCAAACTAGTTTTTCCACCAATTTTGGTGGTAAACTTAGTTTCATCCTGTCTTTCCTTTTCCTTGAGCGCCTCCACTGCTGGATATTAATGAATGCTGAAACATTGGCCCCAAGGGTTGCAAATTGGCCTCCCAAATTCGATGGTATTTGTTTTTCCAGCCATGGGGCCAATACCAGCCCATAAAGTTCAGCATTTATTAGTAACTTTGGGCAGATTGAAAAGATTTTTTTTAGTTCAGCCTTGACTCCTAGTGGGGCTGATTTCAACTTTTGCAACAATAGGAATGCTTGATTTGGGTTGAAAATCGGCCCTGACTCCTAGTGTAAAGCGGGCCTGAGATTTAGTAAAGTTTCCTTACTTTGTGGATACCACTGAAAGAGGGGATATGGGCCAAAAGCAGGCCCAAATAGAGGATGAAAACATGATGACTTTAGGGGTAACTCTACTAGTTAAGATTTTATTTGAATTTGGAAATTTTAGTTTTATGTATGATGATGAGCACATATTTTTGGAATAAATTTTTTTTTGTATTTATTATTTTGCTTGGAGAGTAGAGCTTTTTTTTTTTTTTAATTACTTAACACATGTTTTAACCATGTACACTTATTAGCATTTGTTGATACATGTTTAGGCAGAATCAGAGAAGTAAAGAAAGAAGTACAGAGGCACTTTACGACCAGAACTAGAAGGTACAAAGCTCAAGCGCTTGGCTACATGTCACTTCCTTTGGTGCAACATTGTATTTGAATTCAGCATGATCCTTTTTCACCCTTGAAGGAGGACCTTTGAAGGGCTTCAAAGGCCTCCAAAAAATGAGGACAAACAGCTTTGGACAATTCACATCTCCTAATATCATATGACTTGAATTTGTTACACTATTAATTTACTCTTCTTCCCTTCAGCCTAAAGTGGGGTAGATTCACAACATTCATAATGTTTGATCAATGTATTCTCATAACATGTGCAATGCTAAATAAAGTTCATCTTTCATCAAGAAAATCTCACCAATTGCCCTAATAGTAGCTTTCTTGAGGTTGAAGTTTGCATCCCAGGTTTAGGGTTTAGGGTTGATCCCACTTGATCAACACTCTTGGGTTGCCTTCTTACAATTTAGCACACACCTTAAAAATCAACCTTTAAAGTTTAAACCCAACAAGTTTAGTTGGATGTGGATGCCAAGACCATCATTATTGTTGTTATACATGTTAATTTAATTTGTTGGATTTAAAATTACAACCATTGGTTAAGCTTATTGGAATTCAAATTGAATTATAAATTATATTTATTACAAAAGTGTTTTTGTTAAATCTAATTTGATGTGAACAGGGTTTTATATATTTTATTATATGGGGATTAATTGATTCTCGAGCTTTCATTATTTAGATTTCAAACCTCCAAGAGCTTTCATGTGTATGAAAGATAATTAAACATCTAACGTGATTTTTTTGCATTTTTTGTTGTGTGCTTGGATTCATATTATTTTCAATTCAATTGTAATTCAGAATTAAAGAATCATCTTATAATGTTATGTTAACACACGTTATAATGTAATGTTAATACATGCCATGTAAGGTTTGATAGGTTTTTTTCTTTAAAACTATTAATGAATATGTCAAACTAAGTTCAAAAAATCCAGCATCGCATAAGGTGAAATTCTTCAAGTTTCTACACTATCATATTCTTAAACAAACATGTGAAATTTAAAATCATTTAACTCAAAGAATAAAAATTTCATGTGAAGTTATGTTGGCATGAAAAGAAAACTTCAACACTCAAATGTGGAACAAATCATCTTTATCTTCAATCATGTGAATAAATAACACATATTTGTTCAACCCACACACTAGAAAGAGCATTATCCCACTATTGACCATGGAAAGTCATTTTCATTACTATTGTTACAATTAAGGTGCATTCACACTTAGTGTTAAGGACTCTAGGGTAGAGTCCAGTAACACCATGCTAGCCATTTAGGACCTCAACCTAGTCATCATGAAAATTTTATGTTAAGCTAGCATTCACTTAACGGTGAACTATGGCCCATTGGGTGACACCTAGGATGCCACCTAGGTTTTCATTTAACACTGATTTAACATCAAGTGTGAATGCACCATTACAAAGAAGGACATATTTGATAATTGAATTGAACATTACATGAGTGGAAACTACAAATCTACCAATGATGGATAAGACTTAAATAAATATGTTATGAGATTCTGAAAGGACATATGATGTTACATTTGATTATGCCAACAAGTTTCACATTTTGGAATTGTGGTATAATTATGCTTCTTTTTTTAAAATGTTGAACAAATTTGGTGTTTTAACAAAATGGCAAAAATGGGGTAATAGGATTCAATAGTGCTTCCTAAAGCACACTTAAAGTAGCTTCAAAATGGTATTACCAAGCTAATGTGGTGGAATGAAATTGATTGGTCATTCAATTTTTTTTCCAAGATAAAATATGTTTTAAAACACTAGTCACAATCCTTAAAACTTTTTTTTGGATACTTTGTATTATTAGATCCATTTCAATTTCATAAAAATGCTAGAATGATGAATTAGAAAGATTATCATATAAATTATACATCACAAATTTTCAACACTAATTTCACTTAGGTCATTCAAAACTATGTAAAAGAAACATTAATCACAATCTTAGTGGTATGTTACATTTTGACATATTTAAAAGTGTTCATTAATCATTGTGCATATTGTTTTAAAAAATTAAACATTCTATGAACAAACTTGACAACAATAACACATTGGTTTATATTTTTAAAGTTGAGGTTTGGTTAATATAATAAATGGTGAATATAAATTTATGTAAGGATAGAATGAGAGCTTACAAGTTCCAATCATGTATTGTCCTTACAACTAAACAGTAAAAATAAATATGTATTTTTGAATTTAATACAAAATACACGAGTAAAAATATAAAATCTTGTGTATTCAATGTTTTGGTAAATATTATAATTTAACTAATTATATCACAAGGTTATTTTTTTAAATAAAATATAATTCATGTAAGGTATATGTTAATTCATGGTATGAAAGAGAAAAATGGAAAAAATTTAACATATGAATTTTAAAAATTAGGTATTAATTGTTCATTAGGTTCAAATAATAGATTAGGAATTTTAACTCATGAGCACTTTTATGGCTTTTTCATTGTTTGTTAAATCTTGCATCCTCTACCAATTATGAATAGAAGACTTATTTAATTGATAATTATTCCTTTGAAAACCAAGTTTATTCAACCTTGTCATATGATGATACTTTTATTTTGATTCACATGCTTTTCTCTGATGTTTTCCATCTCCTATTCATAATCTAAATGTGGTATCTTATTTAGCTTAGTAAGTAATTAATTATCAAGTTCATAAACTATTTCACATGGTTTGCAAGACAATGATATTGGGTTACAAAAAATCATCTACAACATCAACATGATTTCAAAATTAAAAGCACTATAATAAATTTACTAGACTCATCATATGCAATGGGTTAGAAGTAATAACTTAGCCTTAATTGTGACCATGTGAGGTGTTAAACATGTTATATTACAAGATCATAGGAATTGTTTTCAAGTTAAGTTTTTTGTTCTTGTTTTATTGTTCCATTCGTACATCAAGAATTATTTGAAAATTAAACTTGCATTTGTCAATATTAGTATCTCAAATTACAAAATATATTGAAAATCGTTGTTGTGCAATCCCAAAGTCTCATATCATTAAATTGCAATGATAATTATAGTGACCATGAAATTTGCTAACCTTGCTTATAGCAAAGAGAATTGTTAAAAGGCATTGAAACAATTGCTCTTACATGTCCCAATTCATTGTGCTACTAATCCACTTGAGAAAAAGTAAGTTTGATTTTCATTCAAACTTTTACTAAAATTAAAATTTTAAATGAATATAAGATATCAAAATTACATGTACAGGAAAAAAATAATTAAATATAAGGTGGCTGAAATATGTGCATATTGAGAAAATAGGTAATAATAATATGAGAAAAATAAAACCCCTCGCCTAATATGCCCCCTACCTCACAACATTCAAAATTAATGTTTCAAAAAATCAACTTGAAATAACATATTTTCGATTACCAACAGTTCAAGTTTCTCATTTTGCAATCAATAAATATCTGCTTGTTCAAATTTCACAAATAAAGTTGTAAATGAAAATAAAACTCCAATTCTTCCAAAAAAATTAAATACAAATAACCAATGCTTCTCATGAAGGAACCGCAAACAAACAGCAGATTAGGGTAGGCTCTTAGACCCAGCTCTTAGACCCAACTCATGCTGATGAGGGGTTTAGGGTTTACTCAACCCTTACCCACCTCTTCAAACAGGTTCCAACAGGAGAGAACCGTCCATCGAACACTGGTTTCGACCATAAAGGGCATTAAGAACCGATTAGTAAAAACATTAACCTCTGGTACAAACATAACTAGAGATAGAACCCAATCAGTTATAACCAGGGGGAGAGAGAGCGTTTGGGGGGCAAATTTTGCATTATGGCAACCAAAAAAAAACATTGGAGGGGAAAAAAAAAGAGTTTGAATTCGAAAAAGTTTGCTAAAAAAGTTTGGAAATTTTTGCCAAACTCTGAAAACCACAAAATTGAGAAAAACAGAAAAATGTGGTTTAAATAATTTTAACCAGCCAATCAATTATAATTGCACAACAACTAATAATGAGAAGAATGAGGAAAAACGGTTGGGTTCTACGTCAACATTTGCTCCCACTGAATGATGTCGAATACCTAGGTAAACAAAATAATATACTATTAACAAGAGGTGTGTCACACTGTGGCCTTGCCATTTATAAGATTATAAAGTATCTTAAGCCAAAAGAAGAATTATGAAAACTCAAATACTTCACCATGCAAAGATATAATCTGCAAAAAATTCTCCAAAAGCAACCAAAATCATTCAAGATATTATAACTCTATAACTAATCTCAAGTTTCAACACAAGCCAAAATATTAATCTTTCAAAAATCCTCCGATAAAAATAGACCTATTAACCAGGGGCCCAAATCCCTTAAGCTACTATACTCTATAATGAATCTAAGCAGAATATCCTTGCCTTGGTAGCCGAGGCCAACAACAAATCCCAAAACAGCCAAAATTTGTTGCATCAGGTGAAAAGTTTCCTTCACGTGCCATTGGAAACTTTAGAGTCAGCCTTTCTTTTGCGCAAACTTTACAATGGGTGCTTAGAAATCATTATTTGGCAAAATGAAACTAACTATCTTTCAAAAGATAGGGTACACTTCTATTGACCAGGTTTACAAAGTTTGGATTGAAAGTATTATTATTATTATTATTATGTTTGGAGAAGCACTCTGAAGTCGAGTCGAGTTGAGTGTTGGCATGACATAAGAAAGAGGCATTCATTGTGGACGTCTTGGCCGGCAGTCCTACGCACATGATGATATACGTACTCATTTGATCTACAACTTACAACTGTGAGTGAGTGAGGTTGCCCGCTGCTTCAGGAGTAGATCTGATTCTCTATTAAAGAGTGATTCAGCCATGTTTCGTTTTTAGTGCCGTCCTGAGCTTTGGAACGATGCAGTTCTTAGCAGGGATGCACTGTCAGGCCCCAAACCAGTGCCGGACAGAGCTCGTTAGAGGGTATTTAGCATCTTGCCAAGGGCTTTACACTAGGAGTCAAGCGTGACATAGAAAAGAACTTTTCAATCTGCGCCAAGTTACTACTAAATGCTGAACTTTATGGCCTTGTATTGGCTCGAAGGCTGAAAAAAGGATACCATCAAATTTTAGAGGCCAATTTGCAACCCCTTGGGCCAATGTTCCAGCATTTATTAATATTATGACATCAATGTTCTAGCATTTATTAGTAACTTGGGGCCAATTTGCAACCCAAAAATGCTCAAAGTTGGCGCCTAGTTTTTTTGGCCCTGACTCATACTGTAAAGTGGGCCTAAGACTACAGTGGCATGAGGAGGAGATACACATTTTCTAATGTCTTTTGGACATGATTTTATATCTTTTGATTATCGTCTTTCATAATTTTTTATGCTTTACAACTTTGGAGGTTTACTTCAGTTTTTAAATTATTCATGGTCGATAATGAGATTTCTGAGTTTTCTTTTGGAAGAATTTTGAAAAACATTTTGAAGAGCTGCTTATGAACATTTCTAATGATCTTTTGAGTTTTACAACTTCAATTTTGAATACAAACATTGTGATTGTACTTAGACCCTATAAATTGTTTTAAGAATCTATTACTCTAGTTTCTTTAGAGTTCTATCTTAAAGGAGTCTAAAAATTAACAAAATAAATCAACAAATCTTGTTATTGTTTGGTGACCATGTAGTGGATCAAAATTATAAGCATTAGCACTTACAATTTTTGGTTATAAACAAGATAAAATATAGATAGCTTGGCTTATTTTTGTGTAATGTCGGTCTTAGTTGTGGTATTAAGTGTTTTAGTTTCTTAGAAGTTTAAATTGTTGTTTTTTTAATATCTTGAAGGATTAAGGGAAAGGTTTAGGTTAGTCTAAGGTTTTAAAATTTGGATGTCCTATTTGTAAGGGAGACTAATTACTAATTTTTGATTGTTGGGTGGAATTGATCCAAGTTTGTCTTAGAATCAATGCAATACTTGTCCTAAAACCTAGTAATTTCATGAAAGGTCAAGAATAGATTGTAGTTCTAAAACAAATTAACAATTAGAATAGGTCATACATCAACTTATAACTGAGATTGTATAGGTGTAAGGAAAGCAACAAGCGCAACACGTGAGAATTGAACTTGTGAATGCACCAAACATGGAAGCAGCACATTGGGTGGAAATCAAATGCCAAAAAAACACGGTGTACAAAAAGAACCTTCAATTGTTCACCATGTGATTCCACAAATCTCATCCCAATAACATGGAACAAGTATTCATATTATTGGCAATATCAAGAAGCATGTTCAAAATACTAATGAGAGCATTTTAACAAGTTTGCAACCTTAAATATATCATACCTAAATCCATTACACCAACACAAACATTAATATTTATTGGGTTACAATACAATGAACCAAATCCCAATGTTGATTTAATGGTCCAATAGATTTAAAAATGGAATGCACCCAACTTATAAGCTAATTGGATTAGCTTTATCACATTAATCAAAGGCCTTCTAATCAGTTAGTTTTAATACATCATTTGGAATTGATAAAGGTTCAAACCATACCAACTACTAATCAACAAAGGCCATTACACCAAAGGGTGAAAGCATGGTAAAGTAAATTAAAAAAGTGTTGTGCCCAAAATGTAGTCTAAATGACAATTTTTTTAATATAAATATGTGAAAATAGATTAAAAACTTGTGAAAGTAGAATATGAAAAAACATGGCCCTCCATTTAGTTTATAAAAAATTGAATAAAAATTTGAAAAAACTTTGGTATCATAAATTAGGTGAGAAGTAGATTTGAACCTAACAGGGCCAATTTGGTGTTCAAACCTATTTTTACACTAGAAGTTTTGTGTATTATGATTATAGCATGCATAGTTTGATAGTACACAAGTAGTTTTTAAGGCTCCATTAACTTGAAAATAGAAAAAGGTTCAATATTTCATTCACTTGCAACCCATTTTGTAAGATTAGAATTTTCTTACAAATAGATGCAATTTTTGTAAACTCTACTTAAATCAACATTAAGATGTTCATTTTTCAAAATTACAATATTAAAGTGAAAGATTATCTTCATATTAATTATCTTCATATTTCTACTTTCAATGCATCAAAAATCTTTTATGTACTTGTAATTTTTTGTGACAAGGTACAAAGGTTGTCTACTTGACCATGCTTTCACCCCAAAACCTAAGTAACCATACCAATTTTTAATGAAGGCAAAAAGTTACATGTTCATTGGAGCACATTAGTTCCAAGAAAGAATCATAGTGTTGAAAATGTAATATGTACATATTGTCAACAAGTGGGACATGAATTCAAACACTACCTTTTTTTTTATGATAAATTAAAACAACTTTTGAAGGATGAGGTGATGAATGTCATCAACCTACTGCTCCAAATGCCACAATTATATTATTCAATGCACCTATCCAAAGAATTCAAGTGATCATGCATCCAAGCCTAGGTAACATGGTAGTACTAGTTAATTATCAACTAGCTTAACAACCATTTGTTACAGCCTTTGTACCAAGTCAAAACAATGTTATTGCTACATCTACTTATCCAATAAGTATAATGTCATACCACCTTACATTCCTTTAGATCCTAACATGTATCAAACATATTATAATAATACTAAAGGATTTGACCCCTTAATTTCTAAAACTATCACAGTTATGTACCTAAATATGTTCATCTAGTACTAGAACAACCAATCATACCACTAATACAAACTCCATATATTGTTGGTATCCAAATTACTAGAACAATTTAGTTAATCATCAACAAGGATAAAAAACTTATTCTACCATAAGTTATGGCTTTGATGATAACCAATGCACTAGTTACTACTAAGACACACTTAACCAATGGTGGTTTGTACCAACACATATTCCAAGAGGATTTTTTTTTTTTCATCCACCAAATGGAGTACCACCATTTAATCCACCTATCCAATCATTTGGATGGCCAATACTTAATTTTACAAATGTTCATGCTACCAATATGGTATCCAGCAATTGCTACACAATTTGTATTGGAAGAAATGTACAAGTTGTCTTATGGGAAGTTGCAACACCCAAATTATATTAAAGACATTAACCTTAATGTTCACATGATAAGAATATACAAGAAGGATATTTAAAATATAATGGTGAAACTATGGAACTTGACATCATCAACTTATTTGGCTTCTCTTTTTAAAATGTTTTTAAAGATAGTATCTTAGAATGGAATGAAAATTTTGTACAAGATCATCCAAGTTGCATGTTTGGAAAATTAGAACAAGTTTTTTGCAAATGGTTTTGAATTGTGAAGAATGATGATGGGGTTTATATGTAGTTAAGAAACATTCAACGACAAATTGCTAAATGTGTGGAAGTTTATTATGAGCAATTATTCAAGTTAACCAATTGCCTATAGGTTAAAGCAACGGATGTTTTTTTAACCTCTATTTTTCAAATAGGTTTGTTACCATATTTGCATTTGGCAATTGTAAGTATGAAGAGGGACATTTTAATAAGCATAAAGAAGTTGTAGTAATTTGTGAGGAAAGTGGACTAATAAAACAAGTCACACCATTGAAACTTGTCACAATTGAAAGAGATTTTTGTACCAATAGTACTAATTGCAACTCAAATCTCAAACTAATTATGGAGATAATTACTAAACATTGTTATTGCAAAGGCCTTGAAATTGTTGTAATGCAAATTTTCCTTCAAGCTTTTCATTATTCAAGCATAGTGTGTTTGAATCGCAACTTGGTGTATTTGTCTTGTTTTTCAAATTTGCTTTATTGTTTTTCAAAGCTCTAGAATCCAGCCCCCATGTTGAATTGCAATATTTTGGATTTCTCTTGAATCTTAAGGAACTTTCAATCCTTTGTGTCTTTCATCTATAATAGAGGATCAGATCATGGTTCCCATATTATCGCCAAACTTCAGATTCAAATTATTCTTCATAGGTCCAAGTTTTAGCATCTTGATTCCCTTTCCAATTCCTACTTTGAATGTGTTTCAATACGCTTCAATGTTATGTTTTTTTTTCTCCATCTTCTAATTGAATTAAACTTGGTAGTTCCAATGCAGTCGAACCACTTCTCAAGAAACCTAAAAAATCATATGATAAGTATAGGGTTTTCAAAACACATGGGCTACAAGATTTCCTTAGGTTCAATTAGTTTTGAGATCAACTTCCCAAAACTTTGTAGAACAAACTTTGTGACACCAAAACTTCAAGTGAAGTCTATTGTTCCACAATTGAAAAAAAGGATAAGTTTTTTCCACCTAAGTTGGATATTCTCCAAAAGCACATTGGTTGTCACAAGGCAATTGTTGCCACATTAATGTTGTTGTCGATGAGTGGTTTTACTACAAATATGCATCCCATAACAAGAATAAAAGGATTTACATACGGAGAAAAAATATTTACACAATTTTTTTTTGTTGTCAAGATGCATTTGGATTTAATGCAAAGCAAAGTGGTTCGAAACAACCTAGTTTGAATTAATTATTGGTTTGCCCTAACTTTTGCCCATATTGGAGGTGGTGCATACTTTGATCAAGTTTGTGTAACATGAAGATGTTTTCATTGTTGAATTTGTGGATGTTGTCAAGCTTGCAAAGGCTAAGTTGTTCAAGTTGTACATTAATCCATACTCACATTTTGAAAATATGGCTTTTGATGTGTTCAAGTTTCTGATCAACCACTCAAATGAGTAGTTGCCTTAGAGTGGTAGTTTGATCCTACACATCTAGCTAAGATTCTTGGAATGACAATTCGTGACAAAATTTATGATGTGCATGCATTCAAATTGTTAATGGTTCTTATCATCCAATTTGTCGAAAATATGTAATTGTAGTGGTGACCAAGGTTTAAGTTGTATGCATAGATGTAACCATAATTTTGGTTTCAGAACTACAACATAGATTTCCAAATAACAAGATCATGAGTGCCATGGGAATGATGTACCCCCAATACTGGTTGAACAAGGACAATTATGATGCTTATTTTTTAGTCCACTTGGCTTTAATTAAATATGTTTTTTACATTGGTAAAAAAACCAAAGCTAGAGGTTTCATCCCCCATTGTTAGATTATGTTAAGTAGATGAAAAACATACTAAATTCAAGTTCAATTTTATTCAATCAAGTACCTATCTACTTAAGACATTGGGCCCATCCTCCCCACACCTACTAGAATCCCAATAGGTCTATTGAAGGTGAATATGAGATTATAAATTAAATGTTCCTATTCATCTCTGAAAAAAACATTCCCCTTTGGCATAAGTTACTTCTTATTACCAATTGGTTTATCCACCCCTTTGGGTCATTCCTTCACCATCTTGTAACCTATTCCAACTTGTCTAACCCTACTTCCCCAAAGTTAACAAAACTTACACAAAAATTATACACAACCTTTCCTTTAAGATCAAGAACCTTATATAAGCATTTAAAACCTATGCACACTGCACTCCCACAACCTCCATCCCCTTTTTTTAATTCCTTTCAAGTTTTGTGAAAATCCATTTTCCAAATCTTTTCCCCAAGTCTCAAAAAATTGTCTTCCTTTTTGAAATCCTTTTTCTACCTTCCCAAGATCCTATTTGCTTTCTATAAGTAGTTCTTCTATTTATATACACATCCTTCTCTTTTCCCAAGAAAAATTCCCTTGTTCCCATATATCCTCTTACCTTGCCTGCTTTTTTTTTCCTCTGCAACTTTTGTAATTCTTCCATAGTTACAAAACTACTTTTGCTTTGTGTTCGGGCTAGACAACAATAAGTAATTTTCCTCACCTTCTTATGATTTTATGAACTCTTTTCTTGTTGTCTACCTTAGCTCGTAAAAACACCAAAAGGAACTCCGCTACTCCATCTAATCATCATCAAGGTTTAGGGAGTTCAACAAAATTGCCTTAACCCTACTAATGTGCCTAGATCTAACTACACACCCTATCATCATTCTATCCTTATCCTCTGTTCACAAGATATTTATCTACACCTATTAAAGCCAAATAATAATTGTCCAAAAACCATTTAAAATAAAGGTTCAAAATTGTAAGGGTGACCCCTAATACAAAATTTGGCTACCTAGTAGCTTTTAGTCCTCCCAATTAATGTATATCCATTGTCCTACTTGCCATATGATACCCTTGTATAACAAATTTTCAAGAGCTTGATGTGTAGTCTTTTTCTTTTCAATTGACCATGATTGACAATGTTGACCTAATGATGGCTAAAACTAATGATAAAACCCAGTTTCCAAGTTGTGGATGAAGATTAGGAGCTCCCCCATTATGTCACACAAGCTAAGTGAATGCATCAAGCTTGATGAAATTGTTCTAACTCAAGTTTTGGGTTTTGTGAAAGATGAGAGGACTTTCAACAATTTGGCCTACATGAAAACAAGTTACAAAATTGTGTATTAACACATCTTGTTGTTTGTCCGCATGTTTACTTAGAATTTTTTCAGCCTTCTCTATTTTTCAAGCCTCTTTAATTCTCCATATGAAGATGTTATTCTTCATTGGAAAGATCTTAAGGTGAGGTACCAAGTAGATTGGTAAAATAGTTTTAGCATAGATATTTTTAACAAAAAAATTGTGTTGACTTTTGTATCTACAAGTCATGAGCAATCATAACATATTTTGATTTTTTTGTGATAGTCAATGTCATGTAGGCAATTTATTTGGTAAGAAAGTGAGCTAAGTTGTTCTCTTGGTGTTGGGTTGGATGTTTCAAAGTTGGATTGTTTTTTGGGCATTTTCTAGGGTGGGGGTGCAAATATTCTTTGTTACGTGGGCAAGACCTTTGTGGTCAAGGTTTGATTCCCCCTAGAAGTTTTGTTTTTAATTAAGTTTTGATAAGTTTGGTTTAAGCATTGAGCAACCCAAATGTATGGCAAATGTATTTATGTACATATTCTTGGTTAGGTGTTGATTGCTAAAACACAAATGTTGTAAAATATGTTGATCACCCAAACCTAGATGTTATAAACATGTTGATTGCCAAAAATGCCTACTTTTAAAATTTGATGATTGCCAAAATACATAGACACAACTATTCCTCGTCACCTAATAACTAATTTCATTAGAAAAACCATAGCTAGAAAGCGAAATAAAATAATTAATGGATGCCTAAAATTGCACCCTAGAAAATGGATGTGTAGTAAACTTTGCTCTGCCATGTACATGGCAATATCATTTCTAGCCTCCACACATTTTTTTTAAAAAAAACCTTGGTAACATGGCTAGGTGATTGATTGCAAAATGAATTTGATCAAAATAGTTCTTAGAGTGTGCGGTTAAGTCTCCGACTGCCACCTACACAAATGCATGAAACCTAGTGAGATTCCTAGCATAGTTTTTAGCTTGCTAACTTGGGCCTAGTATATGTGAAAAAAAAGAATCTCATAATTATTAAACAAACTACCTTCCTTCATAAATAAATTACAAAGCTTACTCTTTAATTAATTTCAAAATATTGTGAGATTATTTGCTTGAACTAATTAAAGCATTTTCAAGGCACAATTAACTCAATCAAAAGAGACATTCAATTATGAATGAAAAGAAAAGCAAACCATTCAAGGCACATTTTAAAACTTTACACTTAAAAAAACAATGGCAATTTACGAATGGTAATTGCAACTAGTTTTTAGTCATATACATCACATGCAACTAAAAATTGATTATCCGCTTTGAACAAGTCAAATGCGTTTGTAATTGTAGACGACGAATGAAATCAAAATCAAAATATACATGTTCATCCATATGTTAATCATATGGTTTGTGCAATTAACATGCGATAAACATGCAACTATAGATTTCTTTAATGAATAAAAAATTCACATTATATTTAGTCTATCCATCCAAAGCTGTCACATGTCATGTGCAAAGTTGAATGGCATTTTAAATTTTAATACTCATGGAAATTAATTTTAGCCATCTTTTTCAACAACCCCAATGGTGCCATGTGTCCTAGGGTTAAAAGGTTTTTGCTAATTAAAACCAGTCAAAAGTAAATCTAAACCATATATTTCCATGACGCATATTTTACCATGTGGCAAATCCAAATGTCATATATCAATTTTTAAGGTTTAAAATTTCTTTAAAAAAATTTGGGCATTGTTTTGTAACAACACCAATTCTACCACGTGGCCTTTGATTTATAAAATTAAAATTCGTTTTAATAAATTTGGGCTTTCTTTTTCTACAGCCTCATTTTTGCCACATGTCACTACAAAGGTTGAATGTCAATTTTTTATTTTTTATTTGGTGGAAATAAATATGGGCCATCTTTTTCAACAACCTTAATGTTCCCACTTGTCATGTTCAAAATTGATTTGGACTTTTCCACATGCCATATTTTTAAAGTTTCTTATTATCTTCATTTGCTGATTTTTTGTAAATGTTTTTATGCAATGTTTTCAATTTAGGAGGCTTACTGGATTTAAAATATTAGAAACATTGTTAAATGGTTTTAGGGCTAAGGTGACCTTATTGGTTTAGGGTTATCTAGGGTTGAATGATATTTAATCTAGTAGGCCACATATTCAAATACATGGATCAAGGTTTACAACCTAAAATTGCAATAAGCATATGGACTAAATTACACAAATGCAGAAATAGGATTTAATGTTAAGTTTTCTTGTTTTAAATTAAGTGTCCACCTACTTATGCAAATTGCTACATAAGAAACCAAGTGTTTGTAAATTCATGCACACAAAATGGCACTCAGTCCAACCAACAAAACAATGTTTATAAGAAGTATTAGTCCAACTATAATTTAGTTAACTAATTTAATGTCTTTTCCTTTCCAAAGAAGGTTGATGCCCACTACATCTTTCAATTTCAATTGGGGGGGATTATCATTTTGGTTTAGCACTTACAGTTTCACATTGTCATTACCTTCCATTATCCCACCAAGTGCCACTTAATACCAACTTCCCCAACGTATACACCATGGTGCACACACCCTAGTCCCCCTACCCCATTTATTATACTTGACACAATTATGTCACCATTTGCAAGATTCGACAATAGAATAAGGTCCCTTATTTTCAACTAAACCCCAACAGAAACCCAATTTGCGCCTTTAGTATGAACTCAATCATGTAAATGAAACAAGTGTACACACATGGTTCTTCCTCTCCATATACATACATTAGTGCTTGTGAAAAACACCAATGTTAACAAATCACATGCAATGACCAACAAGCAAAATTCACACCTTAAAAAAAAAAACATATTTCTCACTTTTATAAGATTTTTCTGCCCTTGCAAATTTTAAGCAATTCTCATGCTCACACCATTTCCAACCACAGGTCATCCCCTTTTCTACTTAGTCTATCACCAACCCCATCCCATTCAAAAACCCATTATGCATATGCATTATGAGGTGTTTAAAGTCACTTACAGGGTGCATTATAACATGTGCAACTTATACATGCACCTTTCTTAACAAACACTAGTACAAAAGTGGGGTGTAATTCACTAGCCTAAATAAGTATAGGACCTAGTAAGTATCCACCAATATTCACTAATAGAATATCCATCAATATTCACTAATAAAATATCCACCAGTATCCATTAATAGAATAACCAATAATAGCCACCAATAAAATAACAACAAATAGCTTATGGTAATATAACCTAAAATAACCAATAATAACAAGGTGAAATAACCTTCAATAGCCAAAAATAACCAACAATAGCTTCGCATAACTAAAAATAGCCTAAAATGAAATAGCTTAAACCAACCAAAAATAATTTATAATACCTATAAATAAACTAAAATGAAATAGCCTACAATAGTCACAAATAACATAGATAACCAAAAATAACTTACAATAGTTGAAAATAACCTAAGGTGAAATAATTAAAAATAACCAAAAGTAACTTAAATTAATCGAAAATAACCTAAAGTGAAATAGCTAAAAATAACCAAAAACATTACAAATAGCCATAAATAGTCGTAAATAATGTATAGTGAAATAACTTAAAACAATGAAAAGTAGCCTTTAAATAGTTCAAAATAACCTAACATAGGTATTTTTATTATATTAACAAAAATTTTATCCATTGATTAAACATTTCTTTTTCGAAAGAATGGTCATTGAAATGTTATTGAATAGTGATATTCCAAAAAAAAATCTTCAAATGATTTTACAAGGAAATAAATGTGATTATGTACATTATAAAAAATTAATTAATTAAATTTTAATCATTTCATTTGGAAAAAATCTCAGTAAGATATGAGTTTTCAAAGTTTATGTTTCTATAATGTTTAAAATGAAATATTTGATAAATATAATGCAATGTAACACATTATCATAACAAGTGTGGTGCTTTGATGGTAAGGGTGTTTGCCTCCATCCTAAAGGTCAAGGGATTATACCTCACAAATGGTATGTTTGTGGTCAACAATGGTAAATTGATCAAATATTTTCCTATGTAATTTCTTCGAAAAGGTGTTCATTGAGGTTGATTACATGGCTTATGTACTTAGGTTTAACCTAACATAGGTAGTGACACATGTCAATATTTCATAAGCTGAAAATCATGAAATTATCAACAACATTAAATATTACATTAAATACAAAATAATTTAAATTTAATTGATTTCCAAGCTGCCTAATTAATTAATTAGCAAATGAAATGACTTGGTAAATTTGTATTTCATTTGAAAATAACTTTGTTTCACGAAATACTAGTGGACCAATTCATTGTCCGTAGCGACTAATCCCCATTTACTAGGGGGTTGACCAATTTCACCATGGTAAAAATGTCCAAATTCATTCAAAATCTAGTGAAACCTATAATGAACTATGATGCATTTTGGTGTAATGAAAAATAATACATTATTCAAACAATGTTAATGTACTAAAATGTGTATGCAAACACTTCACATATTGGGAAACAATATTATCAACACATTGGGTATTCTAAATGGCTACAAGTCCAACATTGGATTTCCTTGGTATAAATGTTGTAAAAGACATGGGGTTCAATGTAATTGAATACACTACTACAAAATGTGGGTGTAATTCACTACTCCACATTCATTAGACCAATGAATTCACTCAAAATCCAATGAAAACATTTGGCGTAAAAGGACACCTTTTATTGTAGTGATATAATAAAAAATATATACCACATGCAACCTCATGGACTAGATGGTAAGGGAGTAGGCATATTACATAATTTTTTGGGCTTATAAAACATTACAAATAGGAATAGGCCATTGGACAATTGGGGGTTTGAATTTGGAATTGTTGTTGAGTTTTGTTTTGTACTTCATGTTGCTGGTGACTTGGGGACTACTAAGAGTGGGAGTTTTGGGAAAGTTGCAAACATTCGTAGACACACATTTTTGGAATAAAAATAGATATGTAGGTACTTTGTAAATAAACTATAGATTCTAATGTTGAATATTACAGATTTGATTTGTTGTTTGATTACGCTTCCATAAAACGTGGATTTTTGTTATAATTTTGTTGAAGTTTTCAGTAAACTAGGAACTATAGACTTTTCCATTAATTTCCATATTCAACTTGATTTGTGAATCATCTGTGGTATTACAAATATCAGAAAACGAATTGTAATTCTATTTGTAGTTTTCTACATTATATTTTGGATTACAATTTCTAGTTATTAGAAATAATCATGAATATGGTGCATTGATGGACTACAGATAGATGTGTGTTTTAAATCAATGCATAGTTGTGAATGAGTGTATATTTATAGTGCAAATATGTTGTTATCGTAAATGCATAATGGTTCTAGAGGAATTAAATTCATATCTACCACCAAAAGCTAGCCAAATGGCTTTATATTACAGCCATGACATATTGGACCAAGGCAAACCCATAACACAACTATCCCAAGGTCTTCTATCTTTGACTTCTATAACATTTCCCACCCTCATTTCTATAGGTCCAATGACCAACAAATGGGGTTTAAGTTTTAAAATGTGGTAGGCAACCTATACCACGTGCATCTCCAATGGACCAATAACTACCCATATGGCAGTGTATTGCTATTGAAACATATGAACCTACTTAGCAAACCCATAAGGCACATATCTCAATGACTTTTAGGTTTAACTACTATAACATCTCCCATCGAAACCTCTTTAATTACACATACCAACAAACCCCATAGTAGAGACCACACATGCCCTTCCCACTAGAAGACATGTTGTCCATTTTAACCATATTTTTGCAAATACTATGTGATTAATGTCCAAACCAACTTATTTTACAACTAGCGGTGTCTTAGTCGTACGTGTCCATGTAGTTACAACTTGTTGTAGTCACATATGCAACTACAAGAAGGGTTGAACCAAATTCTAGTTGTAAATGTGATTACATCTTACAACTAATATGATTTTTCATTGAAAATGTAAATGAAAAGTGAACAATGTCATCTAATGTTGATTACATCCATCAATGGATGATAACATAATTGTTTTTGCAATTACAATTAACTTTTTTGCATCTACAATAGTTTATTCTACCACATGTATAAAGAAACATAGACCACACATGGCAAATTTTGTTATTTTAATTGGATTATTATCCTTCAATCACTACTAGAAAAATAGCATTTTGCAACTGTCTTATGCAACTAGGTTTTAGTTGCAACCGACACTTACAATTGAAAATAAACCAAGTTGCATAAGAGAAGTTGCAAAATAATTATAGTTGCATCTGACACTCCATATATGACAAGTACATATGGTTGGGTTATATGGTTTCATCCACCCATATTCTAGATTAACAATTGCAAGTGTGACTACATGCAACTATAAGGGTTGTGTTTCCATTACAACACATGTTAATTAGCTAACCCAATTGTATGTAAACATGTGTACTTTTATTTGTAATTATATATTTAATTTTAAGAATTACTTTAATTAATCTAGACCGTCCAAATCGTAGCCATTGAGGTGGGGAACACTTGTCAAGTTTAAGGCTTAATCAACCATGTTATGTCACTATACATGTGGGGAAGATTACAGTTAGGGTTATAGGGTTTAACACCCATTGAATTATTAGGATCATGCCATATGGCAACCTAGTGACCGCACAATGTAGTTGCAAATGCAACTAATATTTTGAGAGTTTGAATCACCATTTGTCACATGGTTCCACTTTGCACATGTTAGGGTTAGGGTTAGGGTTTCTATCATATCGTTTACAGTGTGCCACATGGCAACACAACAACTATTAGATTTAATCACAAATGCCATTGTTGGCCCATGCCATGCAACTTTTGTCATTAATAGTTTTATGGTTAATGTGTGCCACTATAGTTACATGTGCAACTAAATTGGTAGCATTAACCATTGCCTTGCCCATATTTGGGTTCCCTACACACCTACACCTATTTTAACTAGTGTACATTATACATATCATTTTTTTATTATACTCCATTGGTGTTGAAAAATCAACCAATAAATATTACACACATCAATCTATGATTTGTAATTTTGCATGTAAAAATCTGCAGTTATTTGACCAACAAATTACCCTTTGTAATAACATTGAAATTCCATCCAATGGGGTTTAATGGCCATTGTTCCAATTACAGCAACCCATAAGAGTTCATCATGCTATCAAATCTATTAAACCATAAAATGTCCAAAATATCATTGACACCCAAAAAAGGCCACAACTACTCATTAGGGTTTTAGGATCCAAAAATCAACTAGCTCTTGACCTATAGTGCCCCTAACTTAAGCATGCTTTCACATTAAACAACCTTCCCATGCAATGCTTGAACCTATTACATCCTTTAATAAACATTGTGGAGGATCATCATTTTCATTTGGCACCAATAATGGGGTGTTGCCTTTACCAACCACAATTTCACCCAGCTAAACTCGGAGAACATTGCAGATAATTGATAGTTGCATGCTACCAAATGCTACCAAATCCCAAATTTGCAAACATAGTGGTAGTCAAGTTGGAGTTGTTCACTATGTCGTGCACCTTTCCATTTGATGTAGTTGTTACCAAAAGGTCTAACATATGATGTGGGGTCACTTGATGCGCCAATAGTTTCATCATGAACATCTCAATTGTTGCATTCAATTACTCAATGTCCTAAGCTTGTGTATCACATGATTCTAACAACTTGGCATATTGCCTTTTCATTTCAAAATCATCTACCTACTTACACTTAAATGGCTTCAAGCATTATATGGAATTTTCAAGTTCATCATCTCATGATTAGCCTCGCTTCAAACTACACATAACAATCATGGTTGTAGTTATAATGTACTCACCAAATTCCCATGTGTCACCACCAAGTTTAACCTTGCCGTTGCCATCTTGGACAGTGAGGTGCTTTTGAAATGCCTTGGATTTTTACACACATCATCTTGAAGCCATTAAGTTTATCTATGCACACAAAAAGATGCATCCAACAACACCAAAAAGTGGGAGTGTAAGGACTTACTAGTTTAGCTTTTGCTCAAACATTTTGTTGCCACATCCAAATGTGTTTACCTTACCCACTACACCTCGTGCACCAATCAATTGTGACCTCTTCTTTTCAATTTCTTCCACAATTTTTCTAATGTTACTTGTTCTGATGTCACATGTTGTAAAGGTTTGATTTCATTGGTTTAGCTTATGGGATGTCACATGTTGAAATTGGTTTGATTGTTTCCAACTGGTTGATTTGTAGTAGTATTTTCAAGGAATCTAACCCAATTACTCTACAATGGCTCCCTAGGTCTTATAATGGTCAGTCAGTCAATTTTCACTATGTTGTAATTGTTTCACAATTTCAACAAATGAATCACGTAAATGCTCCTCCTTTTGATAGTATGTTGCTCTTTTGGCTTTAATTGTTTCTCTATCTTTTAACACTTGTTGCTCTGGTTGTTGGTTGTGAGGAGTGATAGCAACTATTGGAACATTATCAGTTTAAGAGGTTTACGTGCCATTGTACTAAAAATAATTTTTTTGGTTTTCAACATATTTTGTATTTAAATTTTCCTACGACAATCTCCAAATCGATAATTGGCACTAAAACATATAATACAAGGATAACATAAGGGTATTCTAATAGGTTTAATAGGTCGTGCATTAGATCATGTTACAAGTTTTATAGACTTGATTGTGGTAGTTGATATTACTATAACTTATTTCTTCCAATTATGACAGGTTTCAAGAATATGACTTATTTTACTATAGTTAATACATGTAGATGTAAATTTAGCTGTAACATGTATTACTAGATTATACATAATTTTGTTAGCTTTTGATGTGGTTGGTAGCTAAAACATTGTAACTCAAATTAATAGGTCCGTTTTCATAATCACAAACTACAATGGCTTCCTTGTGTTCAATCAATGTATCTTGTTTCATTCTTGTTGTTGTTAATCCAAGGTAAGGTAATAATCATATTCTAAAAACAACAGTGAGGAAAACATTTGTTGTTTTAACTTGTAAACAATTAGCTATTTCAATAAGTGTACATTGTAAACCTCAACACATTTAATAATTTGTTGTTGAATGTTTTGTAATTACAGGTAAACCTCTTCATCATTCTTCACAGGGTCCGAGCAAAATAAAGTAAACCAAATGCTCATCCTTGCTACTAAAGTAAAATTGTCCAAAAAATACATTTTGAAAACCTAGGTGGGAGAAAGTTCATAGGGACAACTAGTGCCTAGAGGGGGATGGGGTAAGGGGGTAAGATGTGTTGCTCATTCATTATCTAGGAGAGGAAAGGTAAGCGGGTGCATAGAAACCCGAAAAAACTTGCTGCTTTTAGTGGCAAAACATTATAACAACTAACAATCCACCATCATGAAATCCAAGTCAATCACCACCAAATCACAAGAAATTTTTTTTTTCCCTCCTTTCCCTTTGCATTTTTGTGTTTATTGTGTTTAGGCACAAAAGATTTTGAACAAAGTCGAAGGTGTGGTTGAAAATTTTGTCAAAGAAATCAACATTTGTGTTCCTTGTTCAAAATTGGAGTGTAACAATTTGTTTCAAGCAACTTTGAGCTTCTGTTTCTGTAGTGGGAAGGTGATTGGTAATTCCTTAGTGCTTGAATTGCTCTTGTGTGAATAGACCTTGGACATTTCATCTTTTCAAAGCTTCAAAATTAAGGTTGGTTATTTGTTTGGTGTGCAAAATATCAAAGGTTTAAGCAATTAATTCCATAAGAATTGCACAACAATTTAAGGACTCTAAAGACAAAGAATTGTGAAACAAGATGAATCGGATGGTGACCCAAAATTTACAATGACAATTGAACTTGGAGGCACATCGACAAGTTATTGAAAGAAAGACAAATGACAATCTTGAATATGGAAAAAAATATGCAAGGCTTATAGAAACCTGATATCGAAATCTAATGTTGGATAAATGAGTTCTGAAAATAGAGGAAAGACCTAAAGGGCACAAGTTGTTTCTACCACAAGAGGTGGTATGGCATGAAATATGGATTAGGGGTTTTCAGAGAAGGCACAATTACAGACGATGACCTCCATGGAGAAAGATGCATTTAACTACTCACCCAAATGAGTGGGTCCAATATACTTCTTAATCGTAATTTGTGGTTTAAATTCGAAGAGATTAAGACGGAGTAGGGTCTTTTATGGTACATGATCAATCGCAGGAAATCTCAAGTCCAAAATCAATGAATAGCCGAAGAAGGGATGTTATAGGAGGTATATAACCCAGGTTTGTGTAGTAGTCTGCATCTCCAGATTAGTATGAACCAATGGAAGATTGGTAGGTGGAAGAAAACACAATATCGATGTGGTTAAGGAGAGTGAAGAAAATTAATTACGATTATCTGAATATGCAGAGGCATAGGTAAATGTGTTAGATGAAGTACCATAGTCATATTCACATCAAGGGAATCCGTAATTGGATCAACCAAAGTACATAGTTGAAACACAAGATCATAAATCTATGGATTCAGAGATGGTTAGATTAATTTCAAGGGTTTCCGCATTTTGTGAGGAAGAAGGACATGCAATCATGGATTGTCCTTTTATGCTTTTTCACATTAGAACATGTATTCCTAGACATGTAGAGTTACAAAATGTGGCAGGAGCATTAATGGATCAAACACAAGCACAAGAACCAAAAATTCTTGTAGTTTAGAATAGATTGAAAGGCATGGAGTTAGGAAGCCAATTGGGACCACAAAGTCGAAAGATTCATCCATATGTTCATATTAGGAGTAAAGAACCAAAGGTGTACTAACATCCACATTCTACACCATAGAGGATACCAAGGGGTAACCACAAATTATAACATCATTGGATTAGAGTCAACAGAGCTTCACCAATCATGTCAAAAGCGATAGTTGTTGAAACCCAAAAAAAACTTGTTGGAATAAACGTTACCTAATCATTGGATGTGGGTATAACAACCATAAGAGTTGAGACGTTTGTTGCACCTACCATGGATGTTGTTAGAAGGGGAGTACTAATTGGATCTACAACAAAATTGGATAGTGGATCGAATGGAGTCTTGGTAGGAAGGAAATTGAGTGGGAGTACAACATTACCAACAGTAGTTATTGGAGTTGTTGGGACACCTTGGATGGTGTTTACTAATCCGATAATGATTACTCTTGTGAATAGGATTGCAGATCGACCATCCATGAGCTCAATGGCTACTAAAGGGAACAGAAGTGCAGATGGAATGAATTCAAAAGGAAGATACCGAAAACCATTTGTTGTAACTACACCAATTCTTGATCACAGAAATGGCCATTATGTTAGGCCAAACAGGGTAGCTTTTAAGTATTTTAATTTCAAAAACGATGTTAATCTAGATGCTCATGTCGTAGTGTTCAATTTTGTAGTAAAGTAAATGCAGAGACTTATAAAGAGTATGTCATTAATGTGTTTAGCTATATACTAAAAGATAAACATCAGATTGGTGTCATAATTACATGTTGGAATTCCCTTACTATATTTTTTCGAAGCTTACATAGGCATTTTGTAATCAACATTGGAAGATTCAAAATGACGAAAAAATATACATGGAGCTGAAGAATATGAAGTAGGAAGAGACTAAAAGGGTGGAGGTTTACTATGAACGAATTCATAAGATGGCTCATGGTTTATAAATACCAACCACAAACAATTTTTTTACTATTATGTGTATAACATGTTTGCAATTGTACTTCAGAATTATGATTGAAGTGATGAAAAGGTCAACATTACAACAACATAAGGAGGTAGGAATGTTGTGTGAAAAAGGCATGATTACTACAAAAGCAAGGAGTGCACTTTCAATACCACAAAGTACCAAAAATGCAACATTAATGAAAACACGGAGTAATATAGGGAAGACTTACAAACATTGCACAAATTGTGGGATGATGAATCACAATGTGGGCACATGCATAAAGAAGAAAGAAGAGACCATGGTGGCAACCAAAGAGGCCTCACAACCAAGTCAAAAACCACAGAAGACATCTTCATATGGTGCCACATTTGTGGTTTGAATGGACATAAAATGATAGATTGTCCAAAGTTTATTGAAATGCAAAAAATATTTCATGGAAAATCTATGACAATAGTAGAGGTTCAACTTATTGTTGAGGCACAAACAATTACTACACATGTGAATGTGGTGGATGTTAATGTTGCAACAAGAAGTAAGGCAATTAAAAAACATGTGTTCAAGGATAGAGAGCCAAGGAAAGCAAAAAGTGCTATTGACTAAGAGGAAGAAAAACAATTGAAGAAGTCAATGGTGGAGATAATTCAACAAATTCAGATACATAAACCCAGCCCAGAGGGCCATCCACATCCATAGAGGGATGGAACACAACTTGGCTGGGTATACCAAATACTATTCCTATGGAAGCAAAAAAATCTTATGATGTGGTGAATTCACAAGAAAAATTGATTATAGTAGAAGAGATTTTTCTAGACATTGATAAGCAAATGCTAAAAATAGTTATTTTTTGAACTTGGGACAATTGTTTAAAATAGCTCCTAAGTTTAAAAAAATATATGTGGCAAAAGCTAAAACTAGAGAAAACTAAGAATGTAAGTAGAGCAACCACAAAGAAACAAGTTGGTTCTTCAATACTAGAGGTAGGGACAACTATTGTAGCAATAGATAATCATATGGCAATTATCCAAGTATAGATTGGGAAGAATACAATAAAGGATGTGTTGCTAGATGGAGGTTTTGGAGTTAATATTATCACAGAGTGGTTAAGATTGAGGTTGGGGCTTCGAAAGCCTAAACTTGCACCATATAATTTAGGGATGGCAAATCAAACAACCACAAAACTAGTGGAGTTGATCAAAGATTTGAAGATATGTGTTCATGGCATTCCTTATATAACTACATTTACTATATTTTAGAAAAGTGTGGTACATTTTAGTTATTCCATGTTGCTAGGGAGACCATGGTTGAAGGATGCCAAAGTGGCACATGATTAGGGAAATAACACTATTACCATATAAGGGAATGGGACAATCAGAACAATTATAGTCACCAAACATTTGGGAGGTGAAGTAAGAAGATTAGAAGTGTTATTATGCTACAATTATCAAAATGGCATCACAGATGTAGAAAAAGATATCATTTTTGCTATAGAGCCCTAATTGTTCTCAATAGGAATAATCAATTTACCTAAGACAATTCAATATGTGAAAACCACAGATGTGGAAATCATGGATACAAATGTGAAGACTAATATTTAATAATAAGGATTTGAAGTATAGAACACAAAGACAAAGATAGCTAGCAATAAATATGAGTTAGAAACAGTTTTGGAAAATAAAGTGTCTTTGAAGATGTATTACATTCATCAACTAAGGAGTGTTGTAATGGATGAAACTCCACCAAAATTCAAGGCACAAGAATTACAAATGGCTAGATGGACACTAACTAAAAATCAACAATTGATGAAGCTCAATTTGGGAACTAATGCAAAACCATAAATGATGAAGATTAATGCACAACTAGAAACAAGCAAGGTGTTGGCATTGGATTAGTTGTTGAAGGAATTCAAAGATGTTTTTGCATGCACATACAAAGATTTGAAAGGGATTCCAATAGAGCTAACACAACATAAAGTTGAGTTGGACACTATTATACCACTAGCACATCAAGCCAAATATAAATTAAATCCAAACTATGTTATAGTAATAAAACAAGATATAGACAAGTTGCTAGCAACTAGATTTATTCAATCTATAGAGGAGGCTACATGGTTGTCACCCATAGTAGTAGTACCCAAGAAAAATCGCAAAATGAAAATCTGTATAGATTTCAAAAAACTAAATACAACCACAAAGAAGGATCCATACCCATTACCTTTCACAGATGAAGTGCTAAACATAGTAATAGGGTATGAGGCATATTCTTTCTTAGATGGATATTTGGGATATCATCAAATCTCTATAACATTAGAGTTTAAATATAAAATTGCACTTGTTACAAACTAAGGGGTTTTAATATGGAAGGTGATGTCATTTGGAGTGAAAAATAGACCTCCAACATATCAAATAGTTGTTACCAAAGCATTCAAAGAATATTTGGAAAATTTTATGAAGATATTTTTGGATGATTTTACAATGTATAGTGACAGGAAAAATCATTTGTAGAATCTTAGATTATGTTTTCAAAAGTGCAAAGAATATGGCATTAGTCTAAATTTAGACAAATGTGCATTTATGGTGTTTTCTAGAATGATCTTGGGTTTTATTGTTTCCAAAGAAAGGAAACTACTAGATGTAAAAAAAATACAAGCAATAATAAACATGCCACCACCCAAGAATTCACAACAGATTCAAGTATTTAATGGGATGGCACAATTTTACAAATCCTTTATCAAAAACATTGCTACTATTATGGCACCTAAAATGACCAAAAAGATAGAGACTTTTTTTTGGATAGAAAAATGTCAGAAGGCTTGGGAATTGATCAAACAAAAGTATATTGAAACATCTATATTGATATCACCAAATTGGCAGGTGGAGTTTCATGTTCATACAAATGCATCTTTTTTAGTTGTGGGGGCCATGTTGTTTCAGAATGTAATAAGAAAGAGTGATCGATGAGTAGTGTATGCTTCTAGGCTTTTGATTAGAACAAAACATACTTATAGCATGACAAAAAATAAGCTTTAACAATGGTTTTTGCTTTGCACAAGATTAGACATTATTTGCTAGGAAATAAGTTTGTATTTTATGTTGATAATATGGCATTGATCTATTTGGTCAACAAACCATAGGTTTTAGGGGTCAAAGTTAGATGGTTGTTATTGTTCCTAGTAGAATATGACTTCATAGTAGTGTATAAACCAGATGGAACTCATGTAGTTATAGATTCATTGTCAAGATTACTAGATATTATAGAACCCACAAGTGTGCTTGATCAAGCCATAAATGCAATTTTTTTTAATGTAGAATCTAAGTGGCTAAAGGATGTGAAAGAATTTTTGAAAATAGGACATGTTGAGGGCATGTTATCGATACAACAGAAGCAGAGATTAGTCAAGAGAGCAAAACCTTTCACATTGAAAAATGATGAATTATACAGAATGGGCCAAGATAATAGACTATGGCGATATTTGACAACTATAGAAACACAAATGGTGATGAGAGAATTGCATGAATGTAGCAGGAGGGCATTTTGCAACTAAAGTAACATAGAGAAAGATATTGGATGTTGGATATTGGAGGCCAACTACGTATAAAGATGTGCATGATTACTATAAATCTTGTGATGCATGTCAATGAACAAGAGGATTGCCAACTCAAAGTCTTGCAAAGCTAGTGACAAGTCTTATAGAAGAACCATTTATAAAATTAGGACTTGATTTTGTGGGGCCAATTAAGCCACCAAAAAGATATATAGGAAACAAATATATTTTTGTAGCCACAAATTATGTTACCAAGTGGGTGGAAGTAAGAGCATTGAAAATTAATATTGCAATAATCATAGCAAAAAATTTGTATGAGTGCATAATAATTAGGTTTCGATGTCCTTTGATTATAGTCACAAATCAAGGAGTTCACTTCATTAATGATGCCATCAAGTATTTGACAGATCATTTTTGTTGAAACATGTGAGTTCTATAACCTATTACCTTCAGGGGAATGGGCAAGCTAAGTCTATTAACAAGGTGTTTGGGACATTATTGACCAAGTTAGTTAGTGAGAATAAAACAAATTGGGATGAACCATGTTATTAATGACCATTGAAAAGTTTGAAGCTAACCATGTGGTGGTCAATGTTAATAAGCTCAAACCTTATACGTACATGGAATTTGAAGTTTAGAAACAAAAACAACAAATGCTAATATATTGGGAACAAAATGCAGGTGCAGTTTAGGCCAAGAATTATCATATGGAGTAGTACGATGAAAACTATGAAATATAGAAACCATAGATCAACAATGCTGTAAATGAAAAGCATATCAAAGATCCTGCATTAAATAGAATATTGATTTTCGATCTATAAATGAATAACAAATTTGTGAACAACAACTGCAAAAGTGAAAGATTTGGGATGTAAGACTTTGAAGATCATTTGTCATGGGTATCAGTTGAATCAATGATAATATTCACTCAATCTTTGTAAAACCCAGTTTAACCCGTGGCATGCAACCCATGTTGTTCAACCCATTTGCTCAACCTTTTGTCAAGGATCATAACGAACAATTTTGCTAGGATAGGCCCGACAATTATCCCCCTATAGTTGTCAAATTCAAAGGCATCACCCCCTTTAAAAAGTGCGTGGACCACCCCAGTGGAAAGGGTTTTTGGAAAGCCTTCTGCTAGAAAGTAGTTGAATGTTGTCAATAGTGGCATGTGTAGCAGCTCTCCCGCATCCAAAATGAACTCAGCTTTCATACCTTCCAAACCAGTAGCCTTGTTTTTTTATAGCTTTTTCAGCGTTTAAAGTAGTTCAACAAGTGTGATGTCTGTGTTCAGGGTGTGGCTAGGTGGAGGTTTCGTCACCTGAGCTGAGTGATTAGTTCGCAACCATATGGGTGGTGGAGACTGACCAACTAGCCCGCGGAAACCTTCCAAAAGCGTAATTACACTGATTTTGTCCACAACGGGTGCCTTTGCCTGGTACTTTTTCCAGAACGAGAACGCATCCACCTTGGCAAGCGTACACATATGTTGAGCTTTTAAAGTTTCCCAAAAAATTCTTTTCTTTTTTAATAAATTTTTAAGTTTACTTTCCTGATGTTTAGCGGTGTGTGAATCGGGGTTGGTTTTCAACCAGAGCCTTAACTCATGTTTCTCTTTGCAACTCCCTCCCGAAGGCTTGTTGCCAAAAGTAGACATTGTTACAACACCCACGCACTGCTGCAGTAGGTCAGCAAACTCGTCTACCCCCAGATGCCCAATCGAGTCAACAACCCATAGGTGTCCAAAACTTGCTGTTAGGCAAGTTGATACTCTTCAACTTTTGATTTATCATATTTGAACCTAGGAATTTTTTTTTTGTTACAACTATATGTTGTGGCTCAACAAAGCTACAATTGATGCTCAACTGTAAGCGCAACGGCCTGTGGTCAGAGTCTCCCCCCATCGCACAATAGCGGGTGTCATCTATTATCACCTCGAGGTGTGTAGTAGCTTGCCAAATTACAAGTGAACCAACAATATAATCGACAGTGCTACGCCCTTCGTTTGTCAAGCAAGTGAACTCATTTGATTCGTCAGTAGGTGTCCGGCCATTGAAGATGAACAACCCAGCGTCACAACATAGGTCCAGGAGTTTGCGGCCCCAGTTGCCAACACCGGAGTCGTAGTTCTATCGCTTAGCCACAACACTTGGTTGCTTAGTCTTAGCGAACTCATGCACTTGTTGCAGTTCACAAAGTTCGTTAATGTCATTGGTATTTGGTAGCGTTGCAGTTCACACATTAAAATGCCATCCCGATAGTATTATGCCCCTTAGAGTTTGAATTTTAGCAATATCTGTTGTCAGGTTTTGGAACAAGGATTCGCTCTCATGTTTAGAGCCAATAGGGTTAGCGTACACCATGCAGACAAACAAGTCAGGGGTGGCACCCATGCTGACCCATAGCCATAGATAAGAATCATGGCTTCCTTCCTTCCACTCTGATAGGTTTGGGCTAAAATGGCTGTGAAAGTAAACAACAACCCCCTTGTTATGTTTTATCACTTTTGTTTTTCCTAGCTGCACATTGTGCGTTACCGCAAGTGAGTCAAACCCTTCAACATGTGGCAATTATTGGCCTGGGAAATGCTAGGTTTCAGTTAATAAGACAAGGTCAGCACCCTGAAACAACTCTAATATTTGTGCCCCCATTTTCAGTTTATTTACACCACCCTCGTGCATGTTCTATAATATCAGACATAGGTCTCTCTAGTCCCCACACTCCTAGATAGAGAAGGGCGAACAAATCTGAGTGTCATTGATGAAGAGCTGGACTGTGCGCCAAAAGGGTTTAAGGTTTAGTGTTGAAACTTGAAATTAATTTTAATAGCCTTATAATATATTGAAGGATTTTAGTTTCTTTTAGAGGACTTTTTGAAGATTATATTTATACATGGTGAAATAGTTGAGTTTCCATAAATCTTCTTTTGCAGCAATATACTTTTTAATGTGAAATGGCAAGGCCATAGTGTGACACACTCCTTGTTCAAAGGGGAAAGGTCAGCATGTGATCAGCAAAAGGATCCTTCAACCGATGAAAGTATCTTCTATTAGGGAGGTGCTTCTAAATACAAAGGGGGAAAACTTTGGAGTCCTTTATGATATTATGGGCCACCATCCCACCATATACCGTACCACTGCGCTCGTTTCACACCACCCGGTGCAAAATATTTAATTTTGGACGATTTTCATTTTCACATCGACCCACAAATAATTAATTACGATGGTTTGTCATTTCACACTTCAATGGGTCTGTCGGAATTGGGGCGGGCTGCGACCCATCGGCCGTTAGGCCGGCCGCCAGGTTCAGCCGCCGCGACTCCGACAGTTGAGCAACCACAATCGTACGGTCTCAACAAAAGCAAGTCCGGGATCGACGGCCATATGCTGGTCTGCAATTTGCGCCTTTTCATTGAACCCAACTTTTCGGTGAGCCTGAGCGACTCGGAGTCACGTTCTGCTTAGGCTAAAGATCAGAGAAGCTCAGGCTTGTTTCAACTTGAATCACATTTCAAGAAACTTGAGAGAATAGCAGCTGAAGGGGGCGCACTGGGTAGGTCATGGCTACTGCCATGATCACCAACTTCTTCAAGAAAGCCACACCTATTGATATTGAAGAGCAAAAGAAGCGAGATGTGGTGTATTGGACGAAAAGGAAGGAGGAGGAGGCTGAGAAGCTTGCTAGGGATGAGGAGCGGCGAGTGGCAACTCAAAAGGCAAAGAGGCCTGTAGGAAGACCCAAGATGAAGCGTCAACCTAACGTGGTGCTCATCTCTCTTGTTGAGGAGGTAGAAGTAGAAGAGCCAGTAGCTACCCAACCCCCAACTAAGAAGAGTAGATGTGGAGGTAACTATTCGAGGTGGGGCAACCCCGATCTGTGGCCTTTCATTGCCCAGGCTGTTGCGTTGCATCCACGATCCCTCACAGACGCTCTCAACCACTTGCAACACATCAAGAAGCTTGGCAGAATTGGAAGCCCATTTGACGCGCTAACGATCAGCACCATGAAGGGTTGGTATGCAAAGGATCAAGGGACGAGGCATTGGCTTCTCAAAGATGATATGTGGGAGAAGATCGGCCTAATGGCAGCAAAGGAAGCCGCGTAGGTGCGCCGCAACACGGAGAAGCCTAGAGGCATTCTCAAGGATCACCCTGAGACAGCCAGCCAGATTGTTGATTGTCTCAAAGGCATGCGCCTGGCTGGCCAGCAGATTGACAGCTCAATCATCAGAACCACGATCCAGGGTGTGATCACTGTGGGGGCTCCTGAGCTGTTTGACAGGGTGGTTGGCAAGGACAAGGACGGTCAACTTGTCAAGTTTAGCGTCTCCAAAACATTCGCCAAAGCTTTTGCTCAGAGGCACTTTGGCTGGACTTGGCGACGAACGACAGGGGCAGCCATGAAGCTTCCTGAGGACTGGGTTGTTCAGGGGGAGGGGATGGAATTCCGAGTTGCGGCGCTCTGTTCGATGCATTCAGTCCCAGATTGCCTTGTGGTCAACTTTGACCAGACGGGAGTGCACCTGAAGCCTTTCTCAAAACGGACGTATGAAGTCAAGGGGGCAAAACAGGTGCTCAGTTTGGGGAAGGAGGATAAGCGTCAGTTCACGGTGCTTGGGAGCGTTGCAGTAGATGGGGTCTTGCTTCCTCTTCAAGTTGTGTTATAGGGAAAGACGGGGCAGGTCTTACCAAAGAATGCAGCTGCAGTGATAGCCGCTTTAGAAGGGTGGCACCTCACCCATAGTGCCAATCATTAGTCTACCCAGGAGACCATGATAAGCTTCGTTCAGAAGGTGTTGCACCCATATTTCGAGGGGAAGTGCTTTGATCTTGGGTTGAATCCTCTGACGCAGCGAATGATCTGGCTGATTGACTGTTGGTCAGTGCACATCTCAGCCGAGTTTAAAGGGTTCATGAAGGAGAATTTCCCCCACATTCTCCTCCTCTTTGTGCCAGCCAATTGTACCTCTAAGCTGCAAGTGATGGACGTAGTTTTCCAGCGGCCATTTAAGCATGCAATCCATCAGCTTTACAATTAGTTCCAGGCAGCAGAGATAGCCAAGCAGATCAAAGCAGGGGTTAATCCAAGCAAAGTCAAGCTTCAAACAACGGCAGTTCAGCTCAGGGCTGAGGTCATGGGCTTCCTTAGGGGCGCCTGGCTGCAAGTGCGGGCGCAAGATGCTTTGATTAGGAAGGGGTTTGCCATGTGCAAATTGGGACGCATCCAAGATGCTGCATTCCAGCGGGAGGCAATGCTAGAGTGCTTCAAGCAGAAGCTCCTCAAGGACATGGAGGCCCGGATCATGTATCCTGGGACGAGGATGTGGTGGCGGGGCCTGATGGTGACAGGGATCCAGCCGACTTGGCTCTGTCTGATAAGATTATTTCCTTGTAGCTATAGAGAGTTTCAAGCCTTGGGCATTTGTTCTGAACAATTGTGTGCATTGCAAAGTTACTATCCTAGTTTAGTTTGAATAGTAGCTTGTCAACTTGTGTCAAGTGGAGCTGGAGAGATATGATTTCAGCACCAACGAATTTGTTTGTTTAGTTCAGTTGCAATTTCAGCTCATTTCTGAAAGTGGCAATCTATCTATCCAAGCCTAGGCTTGCTAGTTTGCCGTCAAACAATGGAGATGACAAGATGCTGGGGAGAAATTGGTTACGTACCAGGTTATCTGGTGGTTATGTGGTTATCTTCTGAACATTATCAGTTAATCAACCTGCTTGCAGGTTTGCCGTTTGAAGAAGTGATGCAAGGCTACATGGAAACTGACCCCAGCTTGGAGGAGATGGAGCTGGATGATGAGGCTGATTTGGCTGACTGGGAGGCCGACGAGTTTGTGTGAAGATTTGCTGAATTTTAGGTGGGCAAGATTAAAAAAAAGTGTCTCTGTTCTGCATTTTGTGAGCTTTTTGTCATCTTTGCTCTAAATCATTCTAACTATCGATCAATTTGGTGACATAAAGAAAAACAACCAAAATTAAAAATTAAATCACACAGATTGCTTGCTGTTGGTGCAGTTGGTCAGACTTGGCCAACCCTGGTTCGATTCCAGGAGCAATCAGAGTTTTCTTTGTATTTTGTTTGTTTTTTATTCATTTGTCGTTTACCTATTTATTTTACCATCATTTTTCATTTTTTTTCACGCCCCAGGGGGTTGCTCGCACCCTGGAATTTATATATATATATATAATTATAATATATATTTGAGCGTTTTGCCTTTTCGCATTTACACCGTAGAATTAATTAATTTTATTTGTTTCACATTTCGCACTTCCCCCTTTAGATTTTTTTTTTTTTCACAGTACCCCTAAAATAATTAATATTGGTGTGAAACGAGCGCGGTGGTACGGTAGGTATCCAGGAAAGGTCGTGGCATAAAGTTGTACTGAAAGATGTGGGATAAAGTTGAAGGTAAGTACTTAAAGATGTGGATTGCTTTTGACTCTTGCAAGCATCTCCCACTCTGTAGACCAATCCAATGAACTTTCAAAAACCATAGCTCTTCATTGTGTACCATGTGGAGCATTGTGGACCTGTACTACACGAGCGGGTTTAGGACCGAAACTATGTATAATTACTACATAGTTATGAAGTCTATGTTTTTGGGTTGTAAAACTATCATCCCACCTTACTTTTGATTATGCAAACCTCAC
>Ga0209611_10001052_pt1 | contig 45593 bp, 31 predicted proteins | sample S1TSphgellanicum_3_FD_187693 | JGI IMG/M metagenome (GOLD analysis project Ga0209611, IMG submission 187693) | Host-associated microbial communities from peat moss isolated from Minnesota, USA - S1T2_Fc - Sphagnum magellanicum MG (SPAdes) (version 2) | ecosystem: Host-associated > Plants > Peat...
CCGGTCCTTCCCCGCCCGTCCCCCCCTGTCAGTTGGGTAATAACTGTCACAGAAAACAAAACCCATAAAAAAAAAACAAAGGTCCGGGTAGTGCCTGGAAAATTCTTCCAGTCACTGCCCGGACAGACAGACAGACAGACAGACACCACTGTAGCTTTAATATATAAGATTGTTGCAACCCTACCTTGAGAAATTGTGACGATGAAACTCACACTCTTGAAATGGGGACTTGGGAGCCCTCCGAAACTCCCAAAATTATAAAGTTTGATTGTAGGAGTCAAAGCACCTCGCATTGGGGTGTTTTTTATATCATTAGAAAGCTATCGAAGTGCAGATGTCGAAAATGGGCTCGCATGGGCCATTTGGACATCTGCAACACAAGTTATGGCAAAAAGAAAGGTCGGGAGTCAAACTGGCAGTTTAACTCCCAACCACTAAAAGTTGGGAATCGACTCGGCCCGGTGCGTGCAAGTGAAGTGTGACACATTATTGGAAAGCTCTTGAGGAGAGATACAAATTTGCTTTAAACTTCATCCCAATCAGAGGTCTAAGCAAAGAGTTATGATCTCTCAAAATTTCGGGAGTCCAAACCAAGATAATTTCGGGACTCCTCCTTGGGAATCCCAGGACAAAAAGTCATTTGGATGTGGGTGTTGCAGAAAGGCACAAAATATACTATATGGGGGAAGGTGGTGGCTTCCCCCAAGTCTGGGCCGTGGTAAGTCATGTGAATCCAGAGTTGCCCGTGACTTGTCCTATCACCAAGGGTGCTCCAGAAAATGAACTGACCAACTTGTTGGTTGGTTTGATGCAAGTTCGAGTAAGTGAATAGCTTGTCACTCTTCTTAGTCCCATCCCGGAGCTTTAACACGCCCCTCTACCCCTTTTAATGTTGAGAGCTGGGAGCATGCCTCGAATCCCCCACAATTCCACAACTTGAGTAACTTAGGCCCAACTCGGGGCTAACTAAGGACTTGGGAGCGCGTCAGGTATCCCCTACCTACTTAAGCTAACCTACTTACATATGTAAATAATGTAAAAAAATTCAAATCCATTTAATGTAATATGTTGAAAAAATTTCATAAAAGGTGATTACAATATGTTAGTCCAAAATCATGTTCATTACAATATGTTGTCCAAAAAAATCACCTTATGGGGTGGTGGTGCAATGGTTAAGGACTTGACATTTTCAATGTGGAGGTGAAGAGTTCAAAGCCCCACACTTGTAACCTATGCTACTTTGGCTACTTAGATGACTTAATTAGCTAAGTAGCCTAGGTTGCAAAGTCTATTAGACCACCTAGCCTAGTCTACTTGGCCAAGCCTAAGTGGTTTGGTCTAGCCTAGGTGACTAAGTTAGATGGCGTAACCTAGGCCTAAGACATAAGGTTGGTGGGTAAATAAATAAATAATTTTTTAGCATAATTGATTATTAAGTTTATTAATTAGATAGGTAGGTAGGTTAAGTAATTAATTAATAGTTTTATATAAGTTTTAAATAATATATATTTTTGGTTGTTGCCCAAGTTATATTATTGTCATGGTGGTTCAATAAAAAAACTTGGTTAAAAACACCAACCAAAAAGACCCAATCAAAACAATCAAATTTAAAACGATTTGTCCAAAATGGCACTTTGGTCAAGTTGGACATTAGGGCAAAAAAACCATATGGAGGGTTTTTTTTATTGAAATTCTTCATCCAAAAGGCCATGATTTCTTATAATGGGCACCTAACAGCCATCAAGTTTTTTTTTTTTCTCTTCTTTGATTAGGAAGGCACTTAGGTGCCACCAAGTTTTTTTTCTCATTACTACAAAATGGGGGTGTAATTCACTAATCCTCGTTCCTTAGACCAACGAATTCACTGCTTCCCCACTAGGTCCCATTCATTATAACCAATGAATTCACTCATAATCCAATGAAATCACTTGGCGTACAAGGACACCTTTTGTTATAGTATATGTTTGTAATTGAGTGTAAAGCACCTAGTGGCCACCAAGTGTTTTTTTTCGTCCTCGATGAAAATGGCACCTAGTGGCCACTAAGTTTTTTGTTTTTCTTTTCTTGGATTAGAAGGGCACCTTGTGGCCACAAGGTCTTTTTTCTCCTCATAATCGAAAAAAGAAACATTTGGTGGCCATCGGGTGTTTTTATTTTTTGTCATTCACAAGAATGGCACCTAGTGACCACCAAGTTTTTTTTCTTCTTCTTGGACTAAAAAGGCACCTGGTGGCCACCAAATGTTGTGTTTTACTTATCGTCAACAAAAATTACACTCAACAGCCACCAGGTGTTATGTTTTATTTGTTGTTGATGAAAATTGCACTTGGTGGCCACCAGGTGCATTTTTTTCCTCTTTAGGAAATTTTTAAGCAACTGGTGGCCACCAAGTCCATTTTGTCTTCTCATTGACTAGAAGGGCATCTCATCACAAACTTTTTTAAGCAAAATTTCAATATGATTATAATGAATCATTACATTTACGTTATTTGTTAAGTTGTTCTCACATCATTATTGTGTGTTTTTCATTTTATTATTTTATTGTTGATAAATGCTTATTGAAAATATATAAACATAATGAACAATGGCTTTGACTTATTAATTGCATGATTATGATGATGAAAAGAATAATGGTTTGTCATTTTACCATAATTTTCATGACACAAATGCAAAATTTTACGATACAAGGAGATTTTTAATTTATATCATTTTTAAAAATAATTATATTTATGTTGATACTATGATAATAAAATATAATTTTAAGACTTGTAACGAAAAAATGAAATTTGATCCTAATTACATTATATACTAATTCACATTATTTTTATGTAATTGTTTTTCCTCAGGAAGTTTGTGATGTTGGTGGCCACCAAATGTTTGTTTTTTCTTCGTTGTCAATGAGATGGCAATTGGTGACCACCAAGTGCCTTTCTTTTCTCTTCATTGACTAGAAATGAACATCTAAACTAAATATTGTATAAGTAGAAGGTGAGGTTTTGACAAGTTCTTACATTGTGGGTGAATTTTTGACATGTTCGGATTTGGCTGATCCTACAAGAAACATGAAAAACATTTTATGGTTAATGAATGGGAGAAATCAACGAATGAATATAAGCAAACTCACAAAATTCTCTGAGAAATGATCTGAAATGAACAATTATATAATGACATGTGATGATAAATGATTTCACATAATTATGTCTATCTTATAAAATCATGCAAGATTTTAAATAATAATTGAACGATGCAAAAGTCTGTGAATTTTTCAAATTGAACTATGAAAAATGCTTAGAAATGAACGGGAATGAACATAATTTTGTAACATGAAAAGATCTCAAGTGCTAATTAAATCTATTGCACAATGTCTTCTTTTTCTTTTAAGGGAAAATAATCATAGATAAGAGGTGGAAAATGTTAATGGTTGAAGAAATGGATTCCATCTCACGAAATTAGTCATGGGAAATAATTGAATTGTTGTTAAAGAATAGGTCAATAACAACTACATGGGTATATAAGGTGAAAAATAATTATGTGGGCAAACTATCAAAATACAAGGCTAGATTATTAGCTAGAGGGTTCAAATAAAAGGAAGGTTAAATTTTCATGAAACCTTTGCACTAATGATCAAATGGAGCACAATTAAAATCCTTATAGTTAAATTATAACACATCGTGGGTGGGAAATTATATACATGGATGTCAAAACAATTTTCTTGAGTTATGATTTCAAGGAGAAGGTCTGCATGAAACGAATTAAAGGATTTGTGAATTTTGGAAATGAACACTTAGTTTGAAGACTTAATAAAAGGTTGTATGAGCTTTGTCAAGCTCCTTGAGCTTAGTATGAACAATTCAATATAGTTTTCTTAGAAATTAAAAGATAATTTTAAATGGTTAGGTGAAAGCAAGGTATTTTGTACATCCTTACTACCTTGGGAGTTTTTGAAAAGTAAAGGAAAATAGTTTTGAGCGTTATTTTTGGACAAGGAAATTTTTAATTAGATGATATTAAATTTCAATGTTAGTGATAGGTAGTTAAAAACCTAACTATAATAGTGATAGGTCGCTAGAAACCTAAGTGCAACCTAATACGTTGAACGTAGAATTGCAAAATGCACACAAGTATTTTCTTATCTTTGTGTTGTAGCAACGGTTAAGCTCAACTTGTGATGACATTTGGAGGCCACAAACAGAACCTAAAGTGCCATGTTTAATGCATCGTCACAAACAAATGTGGGATGTTATGAGTTTTCTAACTATGGCGGATTTCCGATAAGTTGCAATTTGGTGAACCAAGATAAAAATTCATCATGCAGTGGGTTGGGTTTAAGGGTTGGCAATATTGTTTTACAACAAATGCAAGGTCTTAAAGAGTGTTATTTGCTTGAAAACAACTTGTGGCATTTGTGAAAGAACTTGTTATTACAAATTCCATTGCTTATAAGTTTTTTTTTTGAAGGTTGTAGATTTTAGGCTAGCAATCTCAAATGGCACCCAAAGTTCCATTAAGCGTTCGACTACTAATAGTCAAATCAAAAGATCATGCTTTTAAGAGAAAGAAAAGGAAGACAGAGAATATGAGCCATAATTATTATAATTCCTATTTTTTCAAATTGACTAAATTGATTAGATGGGTTTTTTTTACTAAAAGACATGTATTTTTGGCTAAAGGCCAAAGGCTTGAATGACAACGGGTATTTTTTGACTAATCAATTTGATTAAAGTGACCAATTTGACAATAAGTCGAGTCGAACATCTAGTCAAATTAAATTTTAAAATACCACCTAATCAAATTGGTTAGTGGCCTAATCAATAATACCACCCAATCTAGTCAAATTAGCAAGTACCTTAATCAATAAGGACACTTATTATATTCAATCAATAAGGCTAACTAAGTAGGCCTAGTCAAAGTGGCCAGTGGTTTAGTCAAAAGAGCAAATTACAAATTCTAATACTAGTTGGGTATCTTGGGATTACATTTAACATTTTGACTATATTTGACCAATTAGAAAAAACACTATTACAAAATGTGAGTGTAGTTCATTACTCTGCATTCACTAAACTAGTGAATTCACTGTTTCTTCATTGGTCCTCGTTCATTATAACCAATGATTTCACTCAAAATCCAGTGAAATCACTTGGCGTACAGGGACACATTTTGTTGTGGTGAAAATTGAAAAATGTAAAAGTTAGCTAATCATAACTAAATGAATCATGACCAAATTAATTATGATTAAAATAATTATATATATATATATAGTTTATCTAACTATGGTTAAATTGACTATATTGAAATTAATTACGATTCAACTACCTATGAAAAAATTAATTAAAATTAAAACTAACCATAATTAATCTAACCATGATCAATTAATCATAGTTTATTTAGTTATATATGTTTTAACCATGGTTAGTTTAGTCATATTTAATTTAACCATGATTCATTTATCCATAATTAATTATTTATTCCATCATTTTTTTGACATATTTAGTTTAATTGTGGCTAGTTTAACCATAAGTAATTTAACAATTATAAATAGTTTAAGCATGGCCAATTTAATAATAGTTGATTTAGCCTTAGTAAGTTTAACCATGATAATTACATTAACATAATTAATTTAACCATTATTAGTTGGGCCATTGTTGGTTTTGCCACAATGAATTTCACCATGGTTATTATAAGCATAACTAAATTACCTATATTTATTTTTCACATATTATTATTTTACCCTAATAAATTTAACCATAATCAATAGACCCATAATTAATTTAATCATGGTTATTTTTCCATAATTACTTTTAATTTTTGGTTGATTTAGCCATTATTAGTTTAATAATGATTAAATTTTCCATAATTACTTTAATTGTGGTTGGTTTAAACATTATTTTATCAATAATTAGTTTTGTCATAATTAATTTTTCCTAGGTTAAATTAGCCACCTATTTAACTTATGTAATGTAAATATGTGACCTAAATACAATTAGTTTATATGTAGGTGTATTTATTAATACATACCTTATTTATGCTCCACCTATTTACTTATATTTTAGCCTATAGGTAACCTAGTTATATAGGCTAGGGTAGGTCATTTATATACCTATGATAAATAATTAATTTGTTAATTAATTATTTACCTAAAATACACTAATGAACGTGTAATTAAATAGTTAATTATTACAAATACATTGTTAATAGTATATAATGAATTAGGTTAAATTTGTAAGGGTTAATTATAATTTGGTTGTAATTATCAATCAACAATATAGTACATTATAAGTATCTTGATATTTTTTATAATTCAAGGATTTATGATATGGTTGTAATTATTAACTATAATTAAATAACTATACATTAACTATTACTATTTTTTAATTTAACTTAATTAACATACATATTTACCTACCTTTTATATATTTATTTATTTATTTTATGTATCTTACATAGTTATTTAGTATTAATGTTGTATGAACTAAAAGGCTTTAATGTTGTGTGGACATGAAAATGTTTCTCTCACCCAAAAGTTTGTCCCATATTATTTGTCATCCTTTCCAAATGATAAACAATATAAATAGATGCAGCATAAGCATCCAAGACATAAAAAATATTTTAAAAAGGAAGGCCATTTGGGATGAGCCAATTGAAAAGGTTAAACCTTAAAGGCCAAATTCAAAATGAAATAGGATTTCCCTACCTAGGTCATTTAAGTGTAGGTTTAATCTAGGTGGTGTACATTTAAGCCTAGTAAAGGTCCTAGCTTAGGTTGCCCTAACCTACTTTAGGTTTCTATACTGAGTTGTTAGTTATGAATTCCTAGACCAAACCTATAAGTTCCTAAACATAGGGACCTTATGAATAGGTACCTAATTTTAGGTCTAATCTAGGTTATTTAGGTTTTATCCATGTGACATAGCTTAGTGGGCAATGTTTAAATGCCACGTGGCATAACCTAGATGGCCAATGTTTAAATGCCACGTGGCTTAACTTGGGTGGCCATTGTTTAAATGCCACATGGCATTTGCCTAGTCAAAATGGTGTTTGACCAATCAAAAAATCATTTGATTGTTATATTGATTAGTCAAAAATACTAGTCGAAATGACTAGTAAAAAACACTAGTTGAAGTGATTAGTCAAAAATGTCAACTTAGGCTTGGTCAAAAAGTACATGGCCTAGTCACAATGGACATGTTCAAAACGACTTGTCCAAAATAGTAGAGCATGCTTTTGGTCATACACATTGGAATGTGTAGGACTTTGGAGAGAAGCTTTCTTTAATAATGAAGCCTAATGTGGAAAGCTTTCTAGAGCAATGTCTAGGTCCTTTGGAATCACATTTGACTATTAATCTAGTATCTAAAATTAAGTATTAGTAGTGTTTACCACTATTTATGGGGTCTTGGAACTTTATCTAATGTCCCTACTTGAAAAGTTGTGAATGTAGTAGATCACTATAAAGTGAAAGCACATTACGTGGGGGCCGCTTTGGGCACTTTCACAACATGTATGTAAAGTATATTTTTACAAAATGTATTACATTTAATCTTGGGTTTCACTTTTGGTGTTTGGGCTTGATATTTTGAGTTTCACAAAGTTAATTATGTTTAATATTATTTGAAAAAAGGAAATAAATTGTAAAAGTTTAAATTCAAGGAATTTTGAATATATTTATGGTATATACAATATAACAAAACATGTTTCTATTTTTGGACTACACTAGGTTTGGGTTTGAATTAATTAGCCAAAAATGTTGTAAATAAAAATTTTAAAAATTTCCCACCTCACATATCTTGTCATCTTCCATTTGAAAATGATAGTTTTTCAAAATGTTAATTTTACCACATATTTATGGTCATAACCTCCAAAAACACCCATTTGTAATATGATAATTGTCAAACTTTTCACATGGTTCACAAACTTATTCCAATTATATGGAATCATGATGTTTAATAGATATTACAAATTTCATAAAGATTAGAAATCATTTCAATCATTTTTTTAATATATTTGCATTTTTTGGTACAGAGTGATGTACATTTTTTTGCCACAAATATATTTTGAAGCCTCACAACATAGGTTGGAAAAAGGAATTTTCTTTGCAATTGAATTATTTGTGTTATAATCTACCATATTATGTAAAAAGTTTGAAAAATATGCTCCAATATTACTGTGGTTGAAGTTCAAACATGGACACCCTTGGAAAACAATACAATGTGACAACATATTTGGCCCCCCTATAATGTGTTTTCACCCTATAATGAAGTACATGTAAGTAGACCCTCTCCCTTATTGTTATTTGTTGCTTGTGTTACAAGTACATGTTCAAGATGTCCAAGTGGCAATCCAAATTGTAGGACATTTTTCCTACTTTGAGTTGCCTTGTTCTACTTGAGAATTAGTTTACATAGTAGGGCATAATAGATCAAATTACTTGGGCATAAGTGTTTACTTGCATGTCCTAAATATTGTCACTTGTTGCCATATACTAGGTACTTATGCACACTAGTTAAGTATTTTACATTACTTATTTACTTGCCACTTGCATGTCACGTACTTGTTCTTTAATTGTCCAAGTGACAACTTCATTGCAATCCATACTTTTCTTACTTGAAATATTTGGCTACTTGTGATTCATTTTACATAGTAAATTATGAAAGTGCCTCATGTCATTTTTGACTAGTAAGTAAAGATGAAGTTCACTTGTAGGTCATGAATAGATGTTACTTGTACCTCTATATTTTCTACTTGTACATATATGCTATATAGTTTCTAAATTAGCACCTATTTAGACTTGAGGGAATTTCGATGCTTCTTCGGACATGTACAAGTAGATCAAATTAGGAAAGGAAGGTTGAGACTATAAATTGAGGCTACTTGGATTGAATAAACAAGTTTTGTATAACATGATAATTAGTGAATCTTGAATCTAATGTCATTCCTTGTTTTTTTTTGTAGTAACAACATTAGTAGGGTTCAATGATGCGATTGATCTAGATGACATGGTCAATGAAGTCCCAAACAAACATACTAGGTTTAGAAGGCTGCAAGGAACAATCCCAAATCAATTTCCTTGACAATGGCTTAGGTAATTTAGAAGAATTACAACTTGCAATGAAAATTTGCACTAGTGTTGATGTTGTTTAAGATAATCCAATTCTTGGGAATGACACCAACACAATTGCCACAACTCTAGCTATACTAGAAGTGGAGTACATAGTGATCGCAACCCAATTGGCACAAAGCTATAGATGCACTTGGGAGTGGAGTGCCAGAGGCGCCTCAAGCTTCAAAAGGACACATAGAAGATTCCTTACCCAACTCAGGTATTAGAGTCTCATTTGTAATATTGCTTGCCCAAATCATCAATGTCAAAAGTACTATATTACCTACCCAAACACCAAATGCAAGTTTGATTGAAATCAAAATTACTAGGCAAAAAGAGCTTGATGATGTTGTTGATACAACTCCTCCAAGAAAGAATATTGTAGGACATCCACAATAGAAGCAGCTTGATGATGGTGTTGGTATAAGTCCTTTAAGGAGGAATGTAACAGTACGTGGACATGTGGCAACCCCTAGTAGAAAAAAACAAGATTATGTTGCCAATAGGAAGAGGAAGAAGACTAATGATATTGTTGATGTTGTAGCTCAACTAGTTACATATGCTACCCAAAAATGTAGGGTAGTTTTCATGTGAAATACCCATGTATAGGACTGATAGAAATGTACTTAGATGCATGGACTAGGTGATCTATAAAGTTTGTATCTAGGAAATAAATCTTGTAATATGTATTAACTACAAAATGTTAGTAAATTAGGCTAAAACATTAGGAATGGGCTCAATGATATAAATATTCCTAGTCCTTTCCATGATGGAACTATTGGTGCAAATTGTTGTTTTTGATGGAATTTGAAAATGTGGTCCTCAAGTACTCTAGATGTTATTGTGTTACAATCTTGGTGTTGTAAACAACAATTTTCAAAATCATTCCCCATATTCAATGTTAGAATAATTTGTTGCATGTATGTCCTTATAAATATCTACAAAGGTGTGGCCTTCAAATGCAGTGTTTGTATGCAAAGGCAATTAATGCAATAAATGTGTCATGATAATTAGGAAAAACTCGTGTTTTATTTCATCTTCTATTGTAAAGAGACATGTTTTCTTGGTCAAGTTATATATTAGATTGGTCTGAATAAATGACTAATGAATTGATGTTAACAATTTTATGTGGCATGCTTCTTACACATGTGTTTCCATGGAAATCATATAGGAACATCACTTTGTCTTGGATAGTTTGATGGGTACATGTATATGTTTATTATAAAAATTAAAAAGGGCAAAACATGTGTGGTTATAAGCTTTGTGTTGTTTATAGAGGCTATGTGAAATTGTTTTATTGTGTATGCATTTTTTGACACAAAACAAAAAGTTAAAATGACCAAACTTGTCTGATAATTAAATGATAGAAATAGTTAGTTAGTTCCTCAAGATCTACATTTACTACATATAAGAGCTTTTGTCCATGTCATTTCCTAGCAAAACATGATTGGACCATTTTGTTATACTTTGGATTACTCTGTGCCTGCTGAATTTTTCCCTTAATGAGTATCAAAACCCCTATGGATGGAAGTGAATGAACTACACATTTTTGTAAACTATAACCAAATCAAAGTATTGAGATCAAAATGAACAAATGCAAGTAGGTTGCAACTAGGTTGTGACATTTAAATTATAAGAGACAATATTAATTTGGCCACAAGGTGTTGCATGTACAGAGAGGTTCCCTGAAATCTGTAATGTGAAAAAGATTAACTTTGATAGATTAAAATAAGGACTTAGATAGAATTAAATCCCCAAGTTGGCTCTAGAATTGCCAAAATACATTTTTATTCCATGAAGTTAAAGGGTTCTTAAGGGATTTCACTAAAGAATTTTGCTTGTTTGAAGTTCCAAAATGACAAATTGATCAAATCTAACTTGTACAACATTGTGTGCACCAATTATAAGCCCCATTAACTAATTAAGTTTGATCACATCACAAATGCAAACACCCTAATCAGAAGTTCACAAAAATGAACATGCCATTACATATAAAGTTCCAAAATTCAACAAGTGCAACAACCTGAAGTTTGCCATGGCCCTAATGGTTTACTATTGATTTTTTTGCATGTCTAAGAAACAAAAAATTGGTTCTTCAAAAAGTTGAATATGAACATCATTCAGCTATTGTTTGTTAACATCCTTCTTCCCACAAAATCATCAAAATTTTCAGCCCAATGCATGATCCACATGCATAGAACTCATTGTACAAACAAAAGCTAGGTAATGTTTGATTACAATTTTAGTTGTTAGAATCTGATGAAAATACTTCCATAAATATATGTTGGTTCTTTGCACTATTGTTCATAGTTAGAGTTCCTTATTAAGGTGTTGTTCGCAAGGGTGAATCTAAACACATAGATAGGCCCTCCATTTAGCTAGAAATTTCCAACAAACCTTTCAAAAGCCCATGAAACCCTTCAAAAAAATAATAATTAATCAACCATAAAGTACCTAATTAAATAAGATTTTGAAGATCGTAGAAAAAATTGAAAAAGTAATGTCTAAAGATCATAAAAACCTCTAGAAAATCATTAAAACCCCAAATTGTTGAAAACTTACCTTCTAGCATTGGAGGGCTTAGTTGTGGCTCCAATTTGCCATCTCCCAGCACAAACCCAACGTTTTTGCACCATTCAAAATCAAAGTTTTCACCATAACTAATGCGCCCATAAACTTTGGAAATTTGCAATAGGAACCCAAAGCACCAATGGTGGTATGTATACCCACAAGAAGTAACAAATATGTCCTTACAGTGAAAGAACCGATTACACATAGGGCATGGGCTTACTATTATTAACTCAAGCTTTGTTGTTCATGTTAAATGATGTGGAATGTGTTTAGGGATAGAAACAATCAACTTACTATCACTATCGTTGATTTCATAACTCTACAAACGTGAAACTTGCATTCTCCAAGAACTGCATCCTGGATGAAATTTTAGAATCAATAACATAGAACTTGGACATAAGTCCAAAATATTCCTTCTTTGCAAATGCAATCATCTCTACCTTTGATACAAGGCCCTAGGCATGCTCAAGACAGAGCCAAACCTTTGTGCAATCAACCTCAAAATCAAGATGCCGATGTGCTCCAACATGCATCTCAGTAAATTCAAGAAGTACCCCCCTTCTCCCTTCTTTTTCTAAACCATTATTCTTTGCCTTCAAGGCACCTTGAACAACACTTAGAATAGAATCCCCAACTTTTTCAATGTCATTTTTCATCCCATCCATGCAACCCATGGTAGTTTCCAAGTTTACTTGGCATTGTTCAACATTAGTTGAGGCAGATTTGATGGTAGGAAAAATTAGGTTTTTCTTTGCCATTAATCCATTTAGCTTTGTCTACAACTGTGCAACCACCACAACCTTTGCATCCAAAATTTGTCCAACATTCCACATCTTTTTTGGTGTGTTGATCCGAGACTAGGCATCACTAATTTTAATCTTCTTCTTGGGTGGTCCACTATCTTCATTTCTTGTGATTATGCTCATGTCCACAATATTAGTAGTTTTTTTACATGACAACCCCTTGAAACCATAGTTAGTACAGTAGAATGTTCAAGCCTATATCACGTGCTAATGCCACTTTCTAACCGTGACCTAGTCCTATGGCCTTTTGCACCCATTATTTGCACTTGCTATGCAAACCTAGCCTGGTTCACCTTGAACTTTTTCCTTTTAGCCAATAAACCATGAGCAAAACTGACAAATATGGAATTGTTGGTGATTTCCGTCTTTTGATAAACAAGAAGATAGAGTTCCTGGATTCTAACAATCAACCTTGCATCACCATAACTTTTGTACTTGAATCCATTGTGTTTTTTCTTCTTGCCCCACAATGCTTCACATTTTGGGATTGAAACATGAGAATCATCGAGCTCTTTCATGATATCTGTCCCTTCATTACAAAGCTTATGTTTTGCTTCAAACCACTCTGTGCTCCCTTCAACTATCTCTTGAAACTTAACCATAATTCTTAGTTCCTTCTCAAGTTAACTTTACTCACACTTCAACTCTTTCACAATTGTATGCACAATTCCTTCACATAAAAGTTCTGGCCATTTACACTTTTTTGGTAGACCTAGTACTTCCCTCACAAGGTTCAAAATTACTTCACATGAATGCAATGTTGCCACAAAAGACCACTGAATTATGAACAATTCCCAAACACTACAATGCCCTTTCGGTTCAACCACTACACCAAAATGCCTCTTAGTTCATTTTGGGTTTCATTAGATTTTGAGTGTATTTGAACATTTTTACCATTGTGAAATTGGTCAACCCTTTAATGGGGACCATTTGCTACGAATAGTGAATTGGTTCATTAGTGTTTAATGAAACAAGGTTACTTTCAAGTGAAATACAAATTTACCAAGCCATATTTGCTAGTTAATTAATTAGGCAGAATGGAAATCAATTAAATTTAAATTATTTAATATATAATATTATTGATAATTCCATTATTTTCAGCCTACAAGTTATTGACATGTGTCACTACTTAGGCTAGGTTTAAAGCCTAGCTAGGTACGTAAATCACATAATGAACCTAGGCACCTACTTTAGGAGACTAAATAGGAGAATACTCCATCAACTTATCATTACTAACCACACACACACCATTTGTGAGGTTTAAGTCCCTTGATTTGTGGAATGGAGGCAAACACCTTTACCATCAAGCCACCCCACTTTGTTGTGAGAATATGTTACATTGCATTCTATTCATCAAATACTTCATTTTAAACATTACAAAAACATAAACTTTGAAAATTCATATTTTTTTGAGATTTTGTCAAAATGAAATTATTTGAGTTTACTTTTTTTTTTAATTCAATGATGTACATAATTACATTTATTTCCTTTCAAAAATGTAAAATAATTTGAACAAAGAAAATTTGAATGTCTTCATTGACATTTCAATGACCATTCTTTTGAAAAAACTAAAGGTTTAATAAATGTATAAGATTTTTATTACTATAATAATACCACCTATGCTAGGCTACTTTCAGCTATTATAGGGCTACTTTTCATTAATCAAAATTATTTCATCCGACATTATTTATGGCTATTTATTATTATTTTGAACTACTTTTGGCTATTTTTGGCTATTTCATTTTAGGTTATTTTTGGCTATTTTATGTTACTTTTGACTATTTTAGCCTATTTCACCTAAGGCTATTTTTGGTTATTGTAAATTATTTTTGGCTATTATATGTTTTTTTTACTATTGTAAATTATTTCACTTTAAATTACTCGCAACTATTATAAGTTACTTTTTGGCTATTTCATTATAGGCTATTTGAAACTATTGTTGGTTATTTTTGGCTATTGAAAGTTATTTCACCCTATGCCATTATTGGCAATTCTAAGATATTATAGGTTACTTCACCTTAAATTGCTTTTGTCTATTTTAGATTATTTCACCCTATTTTATTTTTTACAATTTAAAAAAATTCTAATATATGGCTATTAGTGGTTATTAATGAGTATTACTAGTCATTCTGTTGGTGGCTATTGGTGGTTATTCCAAGTTAAATTACCATAGGTTATTAATAGCTATTGGTGGTTATTTTATTAATGACTATTATATTAGTGGCTATTAATGGCTATTGGTGGTTATTCTATTAATGACTATTATATTAGTGGCTATTAATGGCTATTGGTGGTTATTCTATTAATGACTATTATATTAGTGGCTATTAATGGCTATTGGTGGTTATTCTATTTAAGACTATTATATTAGTGGCTATTAATGGCTATTGGTGGTTATTCTATTAATGGTTATTATATTAGTGGCTATTAGTGGATATTTTTTATTGATTATTCTAGGTTATTTTACCTTAGGTCATCATATTTTATTTTAGATTATTTTAAGTCATTATATTTAGGATAAAATAACCTATAATAATATAAAATAGAATGACTTTGAATAACCTAAAATATAACTTGAAATGACATATATTAATTTAAAATAAAATAATCTAAGGTGAGACCTAAGGTTAGTTGAATAATTTAATTTAAAATAATTTAAAAGACTATAATACATTAGCTAGGATACCTTAAGGTGTAATAACGTATAATAGTTTAAGGTATAATAATTTATAATGGTTTATAATAACTTATAATAACGTAGGGTATAAGTTAGAATAACTAAAGTAACTTAAAATAATATAGGGTATGTCATAAAGTAACATATATAGGATATTTAAAACAACATAGAAATAAACTTATTTATTACAGTAAATTATTATAGTGAATTATGTGAACTAATATTAAAACATGATGTTTACATAGTGATATTATAGTGAAATAACTTTAACCAAGGTGAAATCACTAAAATGCAATGAACTTATTTCACTTTTAAGGTCCCATAGTGATTTAAGCTACTAAACTCCACCCCACTTTTGTAGTAGTGAACAATTTTTCAAAACTATTGTAGAAAGTTATTAAGATCTTGAAATAAGCTTTCAATTGCCATGATAAAACCTCACAAACACACTTGTTTTAATTATTGCAAACCTTCCCAACAACTACAATGCCCTAGCAACAAATTTTCAAATTTACTATAAATTTATTAAGATCTTGAATTAAGCTCAATTGACATGATAAAACCTCATAAACATATTTTCCCTACAAATAATATAATAGTTCCCAACAACATGAACAATAAAAGTCACATGAATTACATGAACAATTTTCTTGGAATTATAAATTTTACAATGTCCTGGTTACAATAGTGCTTCAAAACTATATTTCTTAAGATCTTGGACTAAGCTCAACATGACATAAGTTCATAAACAAAACCCTATTTACTAAAACAAAAAAGAAGGAAAAAAAAAATGGATGAAAGGTAGTGGAGGGTATTTCCTTAATTGGCAACTGGTGTTTAAACTCAATAAGTGAAAATGTGTAGACACATAATTTTCATTTCACCTACATGCATGATTACATGTGTACAATATTGGCTAACCCATGTTCATAACCACTCTAGTAAAACTAAATTAAATTTAATGTTAAGGTGAAAAAAAAATTGACATTGTACATGATTACTTGTTACATGCACTTCACCTTCATATTATTGACATTTGAAATAATGGCCCCATGTCCCCTTTTCTTAATCAATAATGGGGGTTATTAAATGTCAAGTCTCCCTTTATATAATTAATACACATGACCTAATATTCTCCAAGTTCTTAAAGTACTAGCCTTAAATCAAATTGAGAGGACCCCATTCGTAGTAGATTAATGAATGGGGTATTATTAACATTCTCCAAGTACTAGATATGGGGTGAAACTTAAAGGACCCCTATATTAATCAGAATAATTGTCAACTTGGGGTATTAAGGACCCTTAAAATAAAAATACCCTTATTCACACTTAGTTCCATGCTTGCCTTTTCAAGCTTAATGTGCCCAACATCTTAGTACCCAATGCAACATCCAAATATGGATGCTTGATATGACTTAGTTATGGATGAATAACACATGGCCTTAAACCCTAGACCTTATTTGGCCCTAAACCCTAAACCTTAAACCTAAGGTTTTACCTTGGTAACCCACTTTATTTAAAATATAGGTAGATAAGTAGATAGGTAAATAAATGGTTTATGCATCCAAGTATAAATGGCTCATAATTTAGTAGCTACCTACTAACAATCCATTTGCTAACTTTAATAGATAGGTAATTAAAAGAACAACTTAGCTAACCACCATGGTTAGTTAAAAAAAATTAAAATCTAACAAAAAAAAAACCCATGTCATGATAAAAGGTTTTTTGTCATGTGAAATTTTGCACTATTGGAAAATCTGCAAGTGGCCTGCAACATCCTTAAAGGGATTTTAAATAAAATTTTCAAAAAAATCACCAAAAAGTAGGGGAAAAAGACTGCGTTTGCCATATTTAGCTTCATGCTCCTACAAGTAGCTAAAAAGTATTAAGGTTCTCCAAAAAAATTTACCTATCTATTTGTCCCATACCTTGGTTAATTCCTTTTGTTAATGGTTGTGAACGTGGTTACATCACAAAATTGAAAAAAAAACGTTAGTCATGATCATTTACCATCCATTCCTTAGGGTGTTCTAATGGGGCTTGATTCACTTTGGTCCAATATCACATACTACTTCTACATAATTATCCTTGGATTTTTTGCATCTAATCTATATGAGTCCAATTATCATAACTATTATAATCACATGATATATCTATATCAATATAATTGATTTTTTTCAATCTTTTAATGAATCTATATCAATGTATAATTAAAAAAAACATTTTGTACCTTACATATCCCAATATATATATTATATTTTTTTGTAATGATATTAATATAGATTTAAACTATCATATATTTGTAATCAACACATCCATAGCCAATTAAAATTCTTTTTGAATCTTATAATCTTTGAAACATCCACCATTGACCATACCTAAATACTCTTTTGGTCTTTCCATTTTGAAAAAACACCATTTCCTACCTTTTATGCCACCGTAATATAGTTTTTAAAAAGAATCATCAATGGAAACATACTAACAACCATGCATTATGTAGAGGTAGGTGAACCCACTCATAAAGTTCAACACTAAGCATAGAAACACATGGCCAAATTTAAATCCAAAGTTGGCCGCATACCATAGCTACAATAATTGACAAATGTGCCAAATTTTGTATCCACATAGTTTGACCAATCCGATGCATGGAAATCCTTGCATACAACACCATCACAAACAAATAATATGAAAACTTTGGTTTCCTTTGCCTACACATACTTGAGGAACTTTGAGTGAAACAAAAATCCATCAATTGAAGGGAGTGCAAAAACACCATACTTGACAAAGTTTGAATATGGTCAAGTTGACTTTGTTTATGCAATAGCAACAAAACAAGGCAACATTAATAGCATCGCAAAGCAAGATCAACATAAATGGTTCAATAAATCCCAAACAATAATTGGTGCAAGCATGTAAACTCAACGCATCTTCTATAGCAAAATGCACTATAAATACAACTTACACAAAATTGTAAGATTTGAGCTACTATGCTACCAACCCTAACTTGGCACTAGTTTTTTGTAGCCTTTTGTTTTCCAATGCCCCAATTTTAGGCAGCCCCACTAATGTTAAGTCCATTTAAGTATTGTAACCACTAAAACAAAATAGTTTGCAACAAATACATGTAGTAAATAACCATTTTCATACATATGTGAAAATTCATGTATTGTATAATGTGTAGGAACAAAGAGTTGAAAAAATAATTGAAATTGCATGCAATCAAAGACTTACAATAAAAAAAACAAAATACTTTGCCCAAACCACTTCAAAAAATTTTGAACAAAAATTATAGGATTTGCCATATTCAAGCCCTAATATAAAGTATCCAACACAAAACATGTAAGCTAGGTTGACCAACAAGTACAACCAACACAATAAGAAGACATGTGAGCCATGGATTATAGCTCAACAATTAGTTAAGCCTTAGTTCCGTAATTTTCTTTAGTACTAATGATTTGAATGCTTATAAGCCTCCAAGTAGTGATTATTAATAGTTGAATCAGCCTTTGTGATATTTCTAGGCATATAATACTTCTTTATTTCAGTTGATGTAACGCTTAATCAGTTAAGCACCTAGTAAACCTTTTAAAGTACATTATCCCTTTTATGTTGAAGAGAAGGGAAAGGGAATGTAGAATTAGATGTGATTTATTGATATATAGGAAATACAAGCCCATAATTAACAATAGCATTTTGCCATGACAAGGTTAAGTTAGTTTGTAGAAGAATCTTCAAGCACTAATGATGTACTTGTAAGATTTTTAGGATGTAGTCCTAGTACATCTTTATTTAGTTCCACTTCTATCAGACTTTTAAATAGAATTAATTCAAACTTAAGTATTAAACATTTCCGCCTGAGTAACTTCAGGTGAATTACAACTGAATAATTAACTTAAAGGATAGATCACAGTTGTAAAAAATCTAGGATGCGGCGAATGGTGCGAGCGAGGTACTCGGCTCGATGCTCCAGGGGAAGTGGGTTGATCGGACCTCGTAGCCAACGATAATGGCCATCACCGGGAACCCACGTTCGACAATGGAGACGGACATCATCATCTTCGCACTGGCACTCTTCAAACCTTTTTGGCACGGTTTCACGAGCAGGAACAAATTCTAAATAAATTGCTAAAGCACGTGGGTTAGGAGACAATTGACGATCCCATACCGAACGAGCGACTCAAATGCACACCACTCTCCAGGGCGGTTCTTCTTCGCGCGGCCGTTGAGAAACATTCAAGTCGAGTGGTGCTTCTTCAAGCTCTTCTTGTTGTACAAGTGTGACTAGAAGATTTGAAGGCATAGTGTCATCGTCCGCCATGACTAGTTGTGCCTGCATCAACAAAAACTAAGAAGGTAGTACAAACAAGGTGGTACTTACGTTCAAAAAGGGTCGAGGCCTTTTTATTTAATAAAATTAGGATAGGCGTAAGGTGTGGGAGTGACGGCGGAACCTCATCAAAACTCGAACACCCTATATCTAAGGGATTCATCAAACCCTAAATTCAACGGTGGATCTAGAAGTGTGTGAGAGTTTTCTTTTGTGATGCAAATTGTAATTCCAATTTACTATGTACTACATAGTTAATTAGTGCATAGTAAAGTAAATAGGTAGGGAATATCAAGGAGTAAATGTTACACGGAAATGTTACTTCAACCATTGAATTAGTCAAGTAAAAACTCAACGACTCTTCCTTGTTACTACCGATAATTTATCCTAGTAATTAGTTACTTGAAGAAGTAGGATGTGAGGGTCAACGGACGGAAAATATAAGGATCAAACTCAAGAAACCTCATCAAGATATCTAAGATAAGGGGGAGGTTGGATCCTCCAATCCCATTAGTCATGAGGATTGTCATCCATTTTGATTGGAGGATGGAATATCTCTTGTGTTTCATTGGGCCCAAGGATTCTCATCCTAATTTCAATTGGATGGCCATTCATTCTCAAATTATCATTGGCCCTTGAAGGATGGAAGGCCATTGATTGGTGCAAAAGGATTTCAAAGCTTTCATTGGACAAGGGAAACAAGCTCAAGGAAGGTCATGGAGGCTTACCAAGCGAGAAGGCATTGTGTGTATGGGAAGAAAGGAGAAGGAAGAGGAGAATGAAGTGTGAGAAAGGTTGTTAGTTCTTGTGTGTGGGAGGTGTTCATGGAAAGGTTATGAAAAAAAATGAAGCATGGAATGGAGTTGTGTGTAGCAACTAATCGTAGTGAAGCCTTTGGACTTTGGTCTAATTAATTGTTTCTCTCAAATCCACCGTTGGATTTGTTTCAAAATTAGATCAATTTTAGTTCAGAAGGTGTTAAAGTTTTTCCCAAAAATTCAGCGTCATCGGTTTTGCTGTGAAGGAGTTACAGTTGTTGAAAGTAGAGGGTGTTGAAGTGGGTTTCATGGAATGATTTCCATGGGGAAGCCTCTGGACTTTGGTCTAATTAATTGTTTCTCTCAAATCCACAGTTAGATTTGTCTCAAAATTAGATCAGTTTTAGTTCAGAAGGTGTAGAAGCTCCTCCCAAAAATTTAGCATCATTGGTTTTGCTGTGAGGGAGTTACAGTTGTTGAAAGTAGAGGGTGTTGAAGTGGGTTTCATGGAATGATTTCCATGGGGAAGCCTCTAGACTTTTGGTTTAATTAATTGTTTATCTCAAATCCACCGTTGGATTTGTCTCAAAATTAGATCAATTTTAGTTCAGAAGGTGTAGAAGCTCCTCCCAAAAATTTAGCATCATCGGTTTTGCTGTGAGGGAGTTACAATTGTTGAAAGTAGAGGAGGTTGAGTTGTTGTTTTTTTCCTCAATCTAAGCAAGTGGTTTTTAGTTTCGGGCTTAACTTTTGGTCAAGACATAAAAAATAAAATTAAAATAAAAATAAAAATCATGAGATTTGGACACAACGCATTAGATTTTTAGTAAAATTCATTACTTACCTTGAACCACCTTACTCGTTAGACTTCAACTACATAGTAGTTCCACTTTTAACCGGATTTTTGTGAGTGCATATTTTAGTGATGGAAGTGTGCAAGAAATCCTCACAAGCACACCCTAACCGCATACCCTATTTTAACATGTTTTTAGGAGTTAATGGTCTATCTTCGTGATGAGTATTCAAAGTGGCATAATAGGGACTATTTATTGGGCACTTATGAAAATTGTGGTGTAAATAATCTTCCCATTTGTCATGTAGAAGAAAAAGGTTCTTCTAACATTCTAGTTATTTGGAAACATTATTCCACAAAAAATATATTAACCAAAAAAGGGGAGGAGAAGAAGAAACTAATACTCTTTTACAAATCCTCATCTTCTATTAAGTTGATTTGCTACCTGAAGCCTAAGTTGTAATATTTTGTGTGCCATAATTTTTTGTCACAGTGGCAAGACCAACAATTCAAACAATGTTTGAAATATTTCCCAAGTAATACCATGGTTCCAATTCTAATGTAATCATGAAATACCATTTTTACATCTTTGATGATAAGTTGCATGACAACTATTTTGTTCAACATTCATTGTTTTTGCATTGGCAAAGTGTGTTGGATGGAAGCTTTTGTCCTAAGAACCATGGGATTTGGTCTAATGGGTGTTCTTCCCAATTTAAAAGCAAGACCCCATGGTTCTTTGTTACTCGATATCTTCATCTAACAAGAGGTTGTAACATGATGTGGAGTTTTTTTGGGTAGGGCATGGGAAATGGCCCCATGATGGTGCCAAGGCACTTTTGAAAAGGTTTCTCAAGAAATCATGGTTGGATGTTAATGAGCCAAAGTTACAAAATGTGGAAGACGTGGGCACCTTGCTGTGCACTCACTTATTTTCACAACCTGAAACATTTTATACAGGGGAAAGGAAGCTTGTAACATTTGTTTTTTGGCATGTCAACACTATTGATGTTGATCGTCAGACCAAGTACACTTGTGATTTTGTGATGGGAAGCTAAGATCTACATTGTGTGAAGTATCTTAGCATTTGCGATGTTAACAAAATGTTGAAAAAGGATTTGCCTTGTTTTTGTTGTTTCTATTTTAATTTTGATTATAAGAATTGTGTGAATTTGGCTTGGACCTAGGCATGGCAGATAAAGGTCTTAAATATTAACAACTTTTAGTATATCCAAGATGTTATTCAAAAACAACACAAGAAAAGGAATGGGACCAATTTGGGGGATGCACTGATTCCTCAGCAAATTGCCTAGAGTTGGGTGACAACTTTGTGGTTAATGTTGAAGAAGGTGTTGAGTTTTATGTTGTGTTGTCCACAACCAGCACACATTTTGAAGGAGGATTATACATGTCATCGGGGCATTTAGTTTCAAGCAAGTGATGTTGTTGTAGCAAGGACATACTATAAGAAATGGGGAACTAGGGGAAAAACTTATGTCTTGCTACAACAATCCCACACTATTTAGTTACATGCCTCTAATGTTCGGGCCATAAAGTTTTGCATGCTTCCTACAAACCATAAGGTTTATGGGAATGAGCCCATTTACACTTTGCTAGAATATGCCTTGGTTTGTATCACATAAGCTTTAGCTACTTTAGATAGTGATAATGACCAAAAAGTGTGATTGGCCAAAATAGTTTTCATATGTTCATTTATGTGAAAGTTTCTTTTTTGATGAATTTTTCAGTTTGAATATGGTCATACAAGTTTGTCTAAATGATTATGTTTTTATTTTTCCATCTCCTTGTTTTGGATATGTAGTAATGGGAATTCAATTTTGAAATCTAATATATCATGTACTAAGATTTTTTTTGTGTGTGAATGATCTCATGTGAAAAATTTGGTGAGCTTGGAACTTGATATGATTAGTTGCTAGAAAGGTGTTGTTGTTATGATATTTTATAGTTCAAAAGAGGTTGTTTTGCTATTGATTACTGTTCCTATGGTTTGTATTGTGAATCACTTTATGTTCAATGGAAGCTTATGTTTTTGTTTATTACAATTTAGATTGTATGAAATATTCTCAATGATCATTTTAAGTATCAATCTCATGGACTAGTTTTACAACTTCATTGAATCTTCCAACCTACAAATTGGCTATGGGGTCCACATTGCAGTATACATTATATGTGTTACTTTTTGAAGCAATAGGAAAAGCTACTGAAGCATAATCATTCAAAGGCAAAAAGGTACATTGGTAAGAAGAATTCACACATTGTTTCAGGTTTTATTGTAGTTGGAAATGATTTGCATAGGTTGTGGAATTCATTGTATTGAGTTCATATCAGAAAATGACTTAGGGGAAAGGGAGAACACATGTTAGGTTTTTGAGATGCATCAAGTTTCTTGTTCATAAAAACATTGTTGCATTAAATCTACATCACCTACAATGTGGTTTTTCTATAATTTGTTTCACCCTACAGGATGACTATGAGTTTAGAGTGCAAGTTTCTAGGTCAAATCTTGTGACATTGAATTCATAAAATATGGGTCTAGTTTATTCAAGGACTTGGTATGTATTTGATAACAACCATGTGTAGTTTTTAAAGATGTTTTTGTTTTGGGCCTTTGGAATTGTATGACTTTGTAACCTATAAGGATCAAAATTAAATTGCTTTTAGTTTGTGTCTTCCAATAATGTGGACTGTTGATTTCTACAGTAATTTCAAAACCTAATGTGAGCCATTATTATAACAAAAATAACAATTGCATTTTATGATATCATAGGGAAGGTTGTCGGTCACATCCATAATTCTCTTTATTAGATAATTGAAGAAACTTGATTAAAGAATACATTGTTATAGGTTACTTCACACTCTTGTGAAGATGTCTTGCTTGTAGTTGTGAATGTACTCTAGGATTCAGTGGATTTTATATTGGATTGTTAAAGAGCTCAATGGTTGTTGATGTGGTAATCCATTTACTTGCCTTCAAATGTATGTGATGAGTATTAGTGTTGTTATCTACAATTAACATACAAAGATTTGGGCTATATGTAGGATCAGAACACTATATCTATGAAAGGTGCAGAAATGGAATCTATAAGTTCATAATTTTTTTTTAGTTAAATGATGGCAAGTGCTTTGTGTGTAGGAACCATATGAACCAATCAACCTTTGTATAGTATAAATCATGCTCACATGAAGCATATATTTGACTCAAACACATTTGGTAAGCTCATATATCCTTGATCTAGTTCATTCTCATCTACTAGTTTTTTTTCCCACATCACTTGAAGTTTTCTTGTGATTGGAATCATGAATGTGAAAAAATGTGGACTATCATTGGAGTATGAAAAAAGGCACGTGTCATTGTGGCATTAATTTTTGGTATAATATTCAAAATGCAATTATGTGTACCTTTGAAGTATTTAGATTAAGGAAGGTACCTTTAGTTCAAAACTTTTGAAGGACGTCCAAAAGGTTGGTTACAAGAAGCCATCACCAATTTCTTTTATGTAGAAGAATTAAAAGGAACTATAGTTGGGTGCAAGTTGCCATACTTGTTCATTTATTTTCAAATAAAGAAGCTTGCCATTACTTAATTTGATCTCCTTTTGCCTCTGGGCAAGCTTGCAAGGCATTTATTTTATTTATTACCCATCCAAGACCTTTAGGTGCATTGAGCAAGGATGTTTTTGTGTTATTTGACATATATTTGCAAAGGTCTTCAAATTTTAATCCCAAAATTCTAACTATAGATTTTAGAAAGACAAAAGCTTTTATGTTACCCATGTTAACCTACATTTTGAATTGTCTCCCATGACAAAAGATGTTGAGGCAGAAGGTACCATATCCTTTATATTATAGCGGTAGATGTTAGAGAAAGAAGTTACTATGTGTAGGGGTGTGAAATTGTGACAACAACACTATGATTATTTACTGTTTGGAGTGTTGGTCTTTTCTTGAGATAGGCATCAAAACAATTTTAGATTGTTATGTTACTTTGCACATTGAATATGACATTTAGCCAAGTACTTATAAAGACATGAACTAAGTAGTTAGAACTTACATTTTGATCAAAGTTGGTTTACCTTAGTGCTAAGACACTTTAAGAACATAAAAAAAATGGCCAAGTGCATAATAGTCTATATAGATTTTAAGCACATAGAAAAAATAGCCTTGTAAAATGAAGTAACTATTCGAGCTTGATTTGAAATCAAACTAAGATTTTTCATTGGTATATGTAGATACACATGATATTTAAATCTTATGTATATCACAAAATCAATAGACCACATATTCAAATAAGTTTCCTTAAACAATCAAGTAACCCAACATAATAGACCAAGGCTACAAGTATCAATTTCATAAGCACCAATTTCACATATGTCTACAAATTGAAAAATGACAACACTTAATGCAAATTGAAAAATTACAACATGCCCAAGTTGCAGGTAATGATAATGGTGAAGTCATGTCCAAGGCCAACAAAAGATGTTGCCATTCTTTAATAAAAAAGTTACAATGTCAAAATTGACAACATATAAACTATAAAAGTCAACAAAGTTAGAAACAACCATTTGGATATATGGCCCAAATGAGTTTCTAATTACAAGCTCCAAAATAATTCAGAAAATCTAGGCTCAAGATGTTCTGACTGTATTATGACTGAACACATCAACAAAACCATCATGTTTTGAATCATCTTCATGGATTGTTTAGAATTATGCTTATAACCCTTTAAAACAATCATGCCATACATGTGGCCAGCTCTTACAACATTTGATAGCATAACCATGGGATGATTACCTGCATCCAAAATCAAGAACACAAATGTTAATCAACGTTCACATAACACTCAATCTAAGCACATAGAATTGCATGCATTTCATCTAATACCCATTGATTCGGACATGTTTGAACCAAAATTCTTTTTCCAAAACCAAGTAACAACCTACAAATGATTTGCAAACATAGCAAAATGTAATCAATCTAGTCAAGATACTCTATTGTCCACTCACATGTGGCTTGCAATTGTACATCATTATCTAACAAAACTAAAATGAAAACTTGAAATTAAGGAATGTGAATATGTAATTACAAGAATTTAGATCGAATCTTCTTTGCACTACCAACCCTCGTATTCTTTGCTATTGAGAGCCCTCACTGTAATTGTAATTTTTGTTTTTTAAAGCTTTTTGGCAAGAGAATCAACAACATATTCATCATTATTTGTCAATCCAGCCCTTTTAGCTTTGCTAAGGCTACTTGTGGTAGCACCACAATCCTCTTTGGGTAGATCAATCACGCACAATATTTAGGTTCGTGTCCACATTTTGTTCCATTGCTATTGAAGATGGTAGATCATTTAGAAGGTCCAAGTCTTTCTTGATCTCAAGTTTTCGAGGTTTCAATGGTGAGACCAATTTATATTATATTTACAATGCATCCTTGTTCTTTGAAGTTGGAACTTGGCCCTTCCCAGAGTGGTGATGTGATTTCACCCAATGGAGATGTGTCTAGTAGGCTTTTGTTAAAGCACTAGATGTTGCCTATAGACAAATTCATTGTGTAAGATCACATGGACTTTGCCAATGGAAGTCTTTCTTGATGAGTTGGGAAAAGAGACATAGAAGTCATATGTCCAAGATTTACATGATGACAACCAAGTGATATCACATAATTTTACTTAAGCAAAACCACATTACAAGAACTAGAAGGTGATAATTACAAGGACTACCTAGGGACTTCATGAACATCTATGGGACTACATATCTACATATGTAAATATAAGACTTCATGGAATCCATGGATAGAGATTTCATTAAATGGCATTTGAAAACTTTGGGAGTGCTACTTATGGACTTTGCTTGTACTTTCAGTAGTAGGTCCAAGGTTTGCACATAAATTTGGGAAGTAAGAATGGACTCCAAGGAATTGCTTAAGAGCTTCAAACACCTTGAATGGACTTCATATAATGTAGGATGGATTGTGTGAAGTAAGAATGGACTTGAAGGAATGTTGAAGGACTTCATAGAATGTAGGATGGACCCCAAAGAATATGTCAAGGACTTTAAGGGACTTCAAAAAACTTCAATGGACTTCATAAAAGATAAATGGACTTTGGGAATTTTGGTAGTGCTATTAAAAGATTCTGAGGTCACTTCCAATACTTGGGATGGATTGACTAGGGTTTTGTGAAATAAGATGGATTCCATAGAGTTCCACAAGGACTTCATAGAATGTACATGGACTTTGGGAAATTTGGTAATGACATTTAAGGATTTTGTAGATGCATTCTATAATAAGGAGGGACTTCCCATGGACCATGTGAAATAGGAATGACACTCCACAAAGTTTGGACTAGTGTCAAGGCACTTCAAATAGGCTACCAAGGACTTTATGGACTTTGAATACTATTGAGAAACTAATTAGGGAATTGAACTACCATCTAATAGAATTAAGGGAACACAAATTGACACTTGGGAAGTTGACACATCCAATTGCAAACTTGAAAGGCAATTGAAGACATATTAATGGACTCAACCATTAAATGTGGAATTTTGAAGAAATTTGTTTGTACACATATAACCGAGTAGTACAAAAAAATGTACAAACACAAAGCTCAAAAATAAATGATGGAAAAGAATGAACATACCAACTTGTTGACCTAGAAGTCCCACATCTTCATCAATGTGTCTTTCAATTGTTGTGGGTAGCTTCAACTTGCTTACCTTCAATAATCCGAATGAGGTGCTCAGTCACACCCCCTATGCAAGCATTTCAAAGAAGAAGCAAAATGTGTGGTTGCACACCAAGAATGATACACATGTTGGCATGCCAAGATTTTACAATCCCAAGTTGGTTCAAAGCCTTGAACACAAAATGAATAACTTGAAATTGTGACAATGTGAAGGAGATCAAGAACATCAAGTTCACTAAAGGCTACTAGAAAAGGTCGAAAACTTGGAGATGGTATCATGCTTTGGACCATCAATTGAACTTGTTGAACTATAACAACTTGTCGTTGGCAAATTTCATGTCTTCATAGGGCCTCTTATGAAGCTCCTTTGGCTATAAAAACATTTTCTGCCACAAGCTTGTGCTTCACCCACTATTATAATTTCTAATTTTTTTTATTAGAAATTTTGGTAAAAATAAATCCATTTTGGATAAGCGTTAGAAAAACCGCTTAGTCATTTTGGACAAATTATTTTGAACCTATCCATTGTGATTGGGCCGTGTACTTTTTGACCAAGCCTAGGTTGGCATTTTTGACTAATCATTTCAACTAGTACTTTTGATTAGTCATTTCAACTAGTATTTTTGACTAGTCATTTTGATTGGTCAATACAATAGTCAAATATTTTTTTGACTATTCAAACACCATTTTGACTAAGCAAATGCCATGTGGCATTTAAATAATGGCCATCCAAATTAAACCACATGGCATCTAAACATTGGCCACCTAGGCTATGCCACATGGCATTTAAACATTGACCATTAGGTTATGCCATGTGGCATTTAAACTTTGGCCATTAAATTTTCCCACATGGATAGAACCTAAGCAACTTAAGTTAAGCCTAAAATTAGATACCTACTTTTAAGGTCCCTATGTCTAAGAACCTATAACTTAAACTCCTAGGCCTAATGTGAAGTGACTTTATGTCCCTCTACTCTCGTTTTTATGAGGTGACTATACTTGAAAGTACATACACTACCGGTGAAGGAAAAAAATACAAGTGTATTTCTAGATGTTAAGTTGCGTTTGTAATTAAAACCAGATAGCTTGCTTTTTATGCATGATTTACGATTTAGAATTGATAGATTTATTTTCCAAGCTCGAACACTCCAAATCCTAGAATTTTATGTTGTCACCCATTCAAACCAATTTTTAAGGATTCAACACCAAGTTCAACTTGGCTCTAGACCACCAATCACATAAAATATTACTCCTATTGCATATGTTGTCCAAATCAAGCTTGCCTTAGCTCATTAAAAAGTTAATTACAAGGCGCATCTTTCTACCAAATTGTAGGTTCTACACCCAAACTAGTAAGAAGTTATGCTACCAAACTCGAGAGGGTTTGTGAAATTTTTAAAAAATTTCAAGCTCCCAACATTATCCTACTCATTTCTATTTTTTCGAAATACTACAAACATCCAATCCACTTTCCCTCTTTCCACCATCTACTAAGATTCATCATCCTTCTCCTCCCTTTTCTAAAAAAAACAACATAAGAAAAAGACCTCCCAAAAACTCATTTCCCAAGCTTTTCAAGATTCTTCCTTGAGTTTGTTTTTTTTGTCCAATGGAAGTTGAGGAAATCCTTCCCTCCAATCCATGGCCTTTTCATCCTTTAGGAACCAATGAAAATTGAGAATGATTTGCCCTCTAATGGATTTTAGGATGAAAATTCTTATGCCCAATGAAACACTAAGAGGGTTCCATCCTCTAATAAAATAAAATGATAATTTTCATGACCAAAGGAATAGGAGGACTCATCCTTTTCCTTATTTTGGACATCTTGATGAGGTTTTTGAGGTCGATCCTTGTCCATTTTGTCCGTTTAACTTTCACATCCTATTTTTTCATCTTAATTATTTCAAATAATTAACTATTAGGATAATTTATCGGTAGTAATAAGTAAACATCCTTGAGTTCCTACTTGACCAAATCAACTCAATGATAGTAGTAACATTCTCGTGTACCATTTACTCTTTTAATATCCCCTAGTTGTTCTTTACTAGGTATTAATTAACTGTGTAATACATAGTAAATTGGAATTAAAATTTCCATCACAAGAACCCCCATGTACTTTTAGATCCATTGTCAAAATTAGGGTTTGATGAATCCATCAGAACTAAGATGTTTAGGTTTTCATGAGGTTCTATCGTCACTGCCACACATTACACCTACCTTAATTTGTTAAATAAAAGGCATTAACCCTTTTCAAACGCAAGTACCAAATTGTTTCGGCTACCCTTTTGGTTTTTGTTAATGAAAGTGAACATTCAGTCATGGTGGATGATGTTCTTACGCTTTCAAATCCTCCAATTGTGCTAGTAAAAAAGGAAAAACTTGAAGAAACACCACTTGACGTGAATGGCTCCCAGTGATCATGTGACGAAAAATCGTTCCAAAGAGTGGTGCATTCGAGTTGATCGTTCAACATGGGATCGTCAATTGTCTCTTAACCCACATGCTTTAACGATCTATTTAAAGTTTGTTCCCATTCGTGGAGTTGTGCTATAAAGGTTTGAAAAATGTCAATGTGAAAATGATGATGTTCGTCTTCATTGTCGAATTTGAGTTTTCGATGATGGCCATTACCATTGGCTACGAAGCCCAATCAACCCCCTTTTCATGGAACATTGAACCAAATACCTAACTCACACCATTCGTTGCATTTTGGATTTTTGGTAGTTGTGATTTATCCCTTTTAAGTCGTTCATTAAATTGTAATTCACTTGAAGTTATTTAAGTGGAAATGCTAGGATTTAAATTTGATTTGGATTCTATTTAGGGACCTAATAAAAGTGAAGATTGAGTAAGGGTGAATTAGGATTACATCATAAAAATCTTACAAGCACATCATTAGTGCCTGAAGATTATTTTAGAGAACTAATTCAATATTATCATGGCAAAATGTTAGTGTTAACCATGGGCTTGAATATTGTTTTATCTCTATTGGACTTTTCATTGACACCTCTTTAACTACTTCATGAATCTCAACATCCTTGCTATTCACTAAATACTAGAACAAGACCAATGTTTTGCTGAACATCACGAATTTCGGTGTTTGCTTCCACCCCCAACCCTCTAAAGATCTTTCATCATTAATTATGCAATTGAGGTCCTAAAACTATGGTTATCAGCTTTTTATTGAAGAAAGGAATTAATCCAACACCTTATTCATCAATATCGTATTTCGAAAAAGAAAACAACCCCCCCACGCAACCATGCGCATTCATCATCCCTTATTTTAACATGAAATTGTTAAAAACCCCTAATAACTTTACCACACTCGAATATCCTTGATGCAATTTTTAAAAATTGAAACTACCGCACACGGTTGTGTTAATATGGTTCACACTTAGGTGTAGGAGCTTATACCTAATGATTAGGTAAAAAAGCCTACTAGGGCAACTTAAACTATGACCTTTACTAGGTTTAAATGTACACCACCTAAATTAACTTACACTTAGATGACTTAGGAAAAAAAATCCTATTTCATTTTGAATTTGGCCTTTAAAATTGAGGCTTTTCAATTGGTTCATCCGAAGTGGCCTCCCTTTTAAAATATTTTTTAATGTCTTGGATGCTTATGTTGCATTTATTTATATTGTTCATCATTTGGAAATGATGATAAATAATATGGGACAAATTTTTGGGAGGGAAAAACATTTTCATGTCCACACAACACTAAAACATTTTAGTTCACACAACCTTATTCCTAAATAATTATGTAACATACATAAATGAAGTAAATAAATAAATAAAGAGATAAGTAAATATGTATGTTAATTAAATATAAATATAAATTAATAATAGTTAATGTCTAGGTATTTAGTTATAATTAATAATTATAACCATATTATAAATCCTTGAATTATATAAAATATAAAAATAGTTATAATGTATAATTTTGTTGATTATTAATTGACCCTACTTGTATTTAGGCTATTTAACCACATACTTACATGACATAACTTAAATAGGTGGCCAATTTAACCTAGGAAAAATTAAGAATGGTTAAACTAATTGTAGCAAAACCAACAATGATTAAATTAACCATGAATAAAGTAATTATGGCAAAACCAACCATGGCCAAATTAAAAATTATTAAATCAATCATGAGTAAAATAAATATAATGAAATTAACCATGAATAAAATAAATAAGGCCAAGTTAACTAATGAATAAACATTTTATGGCTAACCAACCATGGTTAAATTAGAAATGGCTAAATTAATTAATTAATAAATATTTTATGGTTAAAACCAAAATGAATGAAGTAATTATGGCTAAAATAAAAATGTTTAAAATAATTATGGAAAAATTAACCATGGTCAAATTAGAAATGATTAAACTAACCATGAGTAAATACATTTGGCTAAACTAATCACTAATAAAGTTAATATGGCTAAACTAACCAATGAATAAATATTTTATGGCAAAACTAACCATGCCTAAATTAACAATAGTTTTAAATTAATTATGGGTCTATTAATTATGGTTAAATTTATTAAGGTAAAATAATAATATGTTAAAAATAAATATAGTTAATTTAGTTATGTTTATAGTAACCATGGTTAAATTAATTATGTTAAACTAATTGTCATGGGTTAAACATATACAACTAAAAAATCTATGGTTAAACTAACCATAGTTATTGAACATGATTAAATTGAACATGCTTAGATTAGTTATGGTTAGTTTTAATTTTAATTAATTTTTTATAGGTAGTTGAACCATAATTGATTTCAATATAGTCAATTTAACCACAATTAGATAAACCACATATATATAATTAGTTTAATCACAATTAATTTGTTCATGATTCATTTAGTTACGATTAGTTAACTTTTACATTTTTCAACTTTTGCCTCATTAGTCAAACATAATCAAAATGTTACATGTAGTCCCAAGATACCTAATTAATATTGGAATTTGCCATTGGCCCTTTTGACTATGCCATTGGCCATTTTGACTAAGCCTATTTAGTTAACCTGATTGATTTAATATAATATGTGGCTTTATTGATGAGGGCACTTGCCCATTTGACTAGATTGGGTGGTCTTATTGACCAAGCCATTAAATTAATTTGACTAAGTGGTATTTTGAAGTCCATTTTGACTAAATGTTCAATTTGATTATTTGTTAAATTGGTCATTCCAGTCAAAATGATTAATAAAAAAATACCTATTGACATTCAAGCCCTTGGCCTCTAGTAAAAAATACATGTTCTCTAGTAAAAAAGGCCCATCAAGTCAACTTGGTTAGTTTGAAAAAATAGGTATTTTACTAGTGACTTGAGAGGCTTCAAGCATCTCTTTGAATTCTTCAAGGATGCCTTGCTAAATATCAAACTTCCATTGAATAGATTGTAAAACCCTAAAAGCCACACATGTCCCTTTGTTGTTGTTTGGGGTTGCTTTCAATTCTATCAAATGTACATCTATAACATCTAGATCATGTTGTAACACTTGCAGCTTGGACTTTGCTTTCTGAACTAAGTCAATATGATCTTTAAGTTGTGTATTAATAAGTGATAGCTCATGTTGACAACTATCTCTTAATTTAACAAAAGAAGACAAAAGGGCCTTCTGTCAAGAACGTTCAACTTCTAAAATTGAAAGAATGTTACGTCATTCACTCAAATCTTTAAGATTAAAAGTGCAAGGGTGTGATTTATTCCTTAATGGATGATTGAACAACATGTCTTTTAAAGGTAGAACCTTTTCATTTAACTATGCTTCCTCTTTGTCACCAACCACCCTAACTTCCGAACCTCTAGCCTCCATTTTGACCTACTTTTTGAATATGGTTTAACCTACGAAGTTGATCTCTAATTGTCCATTCTACAAACATGGCCCAATTCACCTCTTGTCCATTTCTTTCGCATACAATCCTTTGAATTTCAACTTTATTGATCAACCTTGTGTTTGACACTTGAATGCGTTCATGAGCTTTCATCCACAACTTTCAACATGTTTAATGAGTGTCTCATTTTTGTTGAAGTAGTAGTAGTAGCCATTCTTACCATTACAGGGCCCAAACAATGCTTACATTTCTTTTGTGCAATCCTTCCCAATCTTCAACCTCTTAATATTAATACCTTTGTTGCAAAAGTTATATTTCTCTACAAACTAACTACAGGGTCATTTGAGTTTTTTTGTCAAATATGATCTCAAGAGGTTTGCCATACAAAGGTTCTACATATAGAATTAATCCACCTTCAACCTTCACTTGTCATTTTGATTCTATACTCTCTAGACTACACACATTTTGTGACATAATGAATAACCTTAGTGGCATTCAATCATTAAACACAAAGTATCAAACGCTAACAAGATTACATGATCAAGTTTTAGTGTACATGAGCAAGGAAAAGACAAAATTATAGGCAATCCAGGTACATGAGCTTGAAAGAAACAAAACATACATGGTCCAAGTTACACATGCAAATCCCACTGTGAGCACAATAGGTTCCTAATTAGGAAGGAAAACCCACAAATTTGAAATGATTGAAAAAAAACAAATGTACAGTATGCACGTATTATTGTGCAAGTCATGAATTTAGTTTATCTTTAACCCAATCAAATTTAGTCATATTAGGCAAATAGGGAGTAAGGTGATGTTTTCAAGTGCTGATTTGTGAACCACTATAACATGCACATACCCTATGACAAAACAAAACAAACTACCTTCCTTCATGGATAAATAACATAGCTTATGTTGTTGGCCCCAAGTGTGAACACACTCAATTCATTTTCCCTTCCAAACCCAATTTGTTGTAATCTATTTGAATTTCAACAACAAAATTCATTAAAAATTCAATATCTTCCAAACCTCAAGTTTGGAAAATTATTAAATAAACTTCATTAAATCATACTCAACAACTACTTTCTTACAATACCAAGTACACCTTTGGATTCCAATGTAATTTTAATTTATGATTTTATTAATGTTTATTGAAAAAAATGGTCCAATAATCAACAACTTTTGCATTGTAGCTCCAAAAATTCTCAACCCAAGTCAATGCAACATTGTTCATTGATAAGTTTTCAAAGATATAATAGCACTCCATGCACTTTAGTTTGGGAATTCTTAGCATGACAAACAAAACAAAACAATCTACCTACCTTCATAATTAAATTAAATTACATGTAAATTGTATTTGTATAAAATGAATGATTATGTATCATGTAAATATATTTTTTGTGCATATAAATAGTAAATTTTAATTTAGAAATAAAATTTAAAGAAATTCTGAAATATAAGTTTATAATAATGTGTATGTTTCATACTTGTAATTTATTATTTCTATGTAGATCAAATTTTTAGTTTACAACATATCAAGTAATGACACATAATTAATAGATTTGTGGAACTTGAATTTTTATTCATTTTTATACACATTATATTTAATATTTTCTTTAAGTTGTAATAAAAACTCAGTAAAAATTGAATTACATGTTAGTTCTATTTGTCTAATGAATGGTTATGTATGATGCAAATACTTTTTGTGCATATAAATATTAAATTTTAATTTCAAAATAACATTTAAGAAAATTTTGAAATATAAATCACCATAATAATGTGTATGTTCACTACATGTGTAATTTATTATTTCTATGTAAATCAAATGTTAGTTTACAACATATCAAGTAATGATACATAATTAATACTTTTTTGAAATTGTAATGTATATTGTAATGTTGGTTATTAGTTCCAATTATTTTTTTAAAATTTAATTTAATTAAAAAAATTATTATGTATTTATTTAGTTACTAAACTATAATAAATGATTGGAATAGTTAGTAAAGATAATGAATAAATTATTATATTTTTCAGAAATTATTATTATTTAACACTATTATATTTATTATACATATATAATCATTATATTAGTTGATAATAACTATAACAAGTTAGATAACAATATGAATAATGATAGTTAAATAATTAGCCTAGCTTAATTATTAGCTACAATATTATTATTAATATTTTTTTTGTAATTATAACCAATTATTAGTTATCAATGTATTATAATATACTATAATTCAAACATATTTTTAAAAAATATTACTTATGTTTTAAATATTCAAGTTAATTTTTTGTTTTATGAAATGTTAACAAAAATTTATAAAAATTAGTCATATTTAAATATTGATTAATAATTAATATTTATTTATATAATATATAGTTATAGTTATTCCTTCAAATTTTTTTATTTAAAAAAATCATATTATTTAGTATATGATAATAATATGTTTAATTTTATAATTATGAAATTAAAAATGGTTGATGAATAATTATAATTACAAATAATCAACATAACTAACTAAAGCTAGGTTAAGTAGAGTATTGGTTTAGGTCTAGGCCTAACTAAACTTAGACTAATTTGTAATTTAATTGGAACTAAATCATAATTATTTGAGTTGCAATTGGGTTGCAATTGGGTTACAATTAGATTATAACTAAAATGTTTATCCCATATTGTTTGGCTTCCAATCTAAAAATCCAACTTATATGGAGGAGTGCACTAGGATTGTTGGAAAAGCATAATAAACATGAAAATGTAATAGCCATTTGGAGTGAGCTAATTAAAAAGGCTCAACTCTAATGGCTAAACCAAATGAAATAAGATGCCATTTGTTAAATGCCATGTGGCCTAAATTCACATATAACATAGGTGCCTAGGTGTAGGCCTAACATAGGTGCTAAGGTTTAAACCTAACCTATGTTTAGGTTAGGTGGCCCTTATTTAAGTACCACGTGGCCTAACTTATGGATGTGGATGTGGCACATGTCATTTAATTATTTGTGGACCTTAAAATTTTTAAACATGCCATGTGTCATTTAATTATTCGTGGACCCCAAACTTTGTGAACATGCCATGTGTCATTTAATTATTTGTGGACCCCAAATTTTGTGATTGTGCCATGTGTGAACATTGTGGGCGTGCCACATGTCACTAAACCACTAACCAAATTTTCAACTTACATAATTACAACTTAGTTGAAATTGCAATTGGATTTTTGGCTCTTGTCATGTTAAGTCAATGGATGAAGTCCATCCACCAATCGAAAATAATTAACAACAATTTTTGACTATAGTAGTATGCAGTTTGAAATGGTAAGTAGTGGCTATTGTTATTGTTGTGGTGTTAACACATGGTTAACACTTTCAACTAGAATGTTGTTTTTGACTTGTAGTATTTGAATTTTTTACTTTGTAGTTGAAAAAAAAATTCATTGTTGCAAAAAATACTTTGCAATTACATTTGTTCCTTTCAATTATGTTTTGTAATTGAAATGTTACAAAAGGGGGTTTTTCTATCAGTGCATTACTTTCATGAACAATGCCTTTAATGTGGGACCTATAGTCCATTCACACATGAAATTAATGTCATTCAGTCATATTACTTTAACATTAGGGTTACCATTGTTAAAGTGCTAGTCATTGCAATATATCATTGACTTAAACTAACACAACTTTTCATCGTTCAAACCTAACAATAAAATGTTACCTATTGTCAATTTACATTACACCACAAGGCAACGTCTATGATTCCATTCATGATTAGAAACCTTAGTTGTACATGCCTTCATAAATGACTATGTAGTCAATTTAGATTTGTCACTCATGCTTTCTAGTCACAACCATGACTATAGTTATTTATGCCATGATGGTAATTGTTTATGTCATTCCATACCATTTTGAATTGTAATGGATGGATAATCACAATTTTGAAAAATCATGTAATCATGGTTATTGAATTTTGTAATATTAAATCAAATAATAATCATGAAGTTACATCCAATGGTTGATATTTAATTTTTAAGATATAAATTAATTTTAAAAATTTAATTTCTTTTTGTTACTTCATTGTAGCCTAGGCTACATTTTTTAGCTTATTGTCCATGCATGAATCACCACGTGGCAACCTATTCCAAATTAAAAAAATATTATTGACCACTTATGGGCAATGGTAACCTTAAGTTAGGAAATCAATATTTTTGACCTAGTTGTGTGATGCCACATGGCAACCAAGGCTTAGGAAGCCTAGTTTAGGGAACCTACCCTAGGCCACCTGGATTAAAAACAAACCTATACTAAGTTAAGTAAATTACCTACACAAGGAATTTATGTAAACCTAAATTATGAGTGTGAGAACTTAAACCTTTCATTTCGACTTGGAGGGTTCAAGTCCTTACCATTATACTACAACTTTGTGTTTGTAGCATAATTAATCACCACAAAGTTATAAACCTTAACATATTTTAGCCTAGGCTAATTTAAACCACCCACCAAATTTAGTTTAGGCTAGCATAGGCCTTTTAAAATTATTGTAAGTTGAATTTAGGCCAAATTTAGAAGTTAAACTTACTTGATAAACTTAGAGGTTAAACATAAGTTAATCTTAAAAGCTAAACCTAGAAGTTAATATATATAGGTAAACCTAAAAGCTAAACCTCTATTGTCATTATCATTGCTAATATATTATTTTATTTTTTATATAGATGTAAGAAAATAAATTCAAAACCTTTTCAAGTATCATTTATGAAACCATCATGCATTTCATTAAGTTTATAGTAAGTTGCATGCCAAGTTTCAAGAACCTTTGTGTAAAAACAATATGGAATAAATAAGTTTTAAACTAACTAAATAAAATGTGTTATAATCTGTTTTGGAAAAATATGGCCTTTATTATGAATTATAAAAAAAAAAGTAATACATTTTAGTGTGTCATCAACATGAATTTATCAAAAATTCAATTGAAGTCATTGTTTCATTTATTTGAAACCTATTCAAAACACCTATTTGCATTTTCCAAAAATCCACTTAAATGAGTATTAAAAAAATAAAATAGTATTACTAAATTCAAGTCAAATAACATCCTTGTATCGATCATTAAAGAAGAAAATATTTCAAATTTCAAATTAAAAAAAACTATTTTATGGTTACTTTCATTCAAAAAACAAGGATCACAAATTGGCCTACTTTAACATGCTTGCATTCAACATTGGTTCCAAGAAGAAAAAGGTTCAATGGCATGATGTTGGATTAAGTTTATTTTATGGTCATGTGAAAATCACAATTTTCAAAATCATTCACAATTGGTTGATGATCATAATTAAGTTACATTAGAAGAAATTTGAAAATGTATGATTCATTTTATGATTAATTTTTTAATTATAAAAGACACATATGACTAAAGGCAACATAGTCACATCAAATGAGTCATAAAGACACAAAGTCCTTTTGGACATGATGTGGCAAAACCATCCAATACTCATAAAGGACAACAATGGAGTCAATCATGCCACATAAGATCCACATGTTATGAAACATCACTATGAGAAATCATGTCCACAGAAACCAAATTGCCCTACAATTAGAGCTCAAAAAGCACTCAAGTACAACTATGTTGCAATTACATCTTCCAAAGTACAACTCCTATGCAACTACATTTTATAAATATGGTGGTTTAATAAATAAATTTCCATGTTAGAAAATGAGCTAGTTGTTTAGTAGTTGCCACATAGTTCTAAATTTGTGTTTTGTATATGATAATTTATATGCATTGTATTTATGCATGTAATCAATTATGTTTGATTTTTTAAGGAGTTGCATTGTAGTTGTACAATGTAACTAAGTTAGGATGATTAAAAACGAACTACACATTGAGTAACTTTTTTATAACTAACTTTAATACGTGTGATTACACCATGTTTTCACATTCCCACTATTCATGAGGTACAAGCTTTGTATTTAACTATGAAGTTTGTTCATGTAACTAGTTGGCCATTATGTTGCCATTAAATGACCACTATTGTATTACTATTTTGCCCATTGTTGTGCCACTACATGGCCATCGGGATGCCACTAGTTGTTACATATGTGCCTTTATGGGGCCATAATATTGGCACTGTTTTACAATTGGATGACCATTATGATGCCATTACTTGGCCATTAATAAAAAACTACCAATTCAATATCCATATGAAGTGTGAATTTGTAGACCTCAAATGGGATCCCAATGTTGCATAAACTATATTTAAAATATTTATATTGAAGGTACATCAAGGTATTCAAACTTATAGACCTAATTTTTTTTAAAGTTACATGAACAAATGTGGAATTGATTATAGCCAATTCTTTTACAAATAACTCCTTGGCACTTGTGAGGTATTCTTGCACACCTTCAACATGAAGATATACACTCACAAAACCCGCTTGGAAGTGAAATTACTATGTAGTTGTAGTCTAACAAGTAAGGTGGTTCAATGTAATGCAATGAAGTTCACTAAGAATCTACTGCGTTGTGTCCACTTGGAAGATACAAAGACATTGTGGGAGAATCGTAACTCACCATGATGGATTGTGAAGGGGCATTATGTTGATGTTCATTCAATGTCACACTTGATGGTTGAACCCCTTTTGTTCCATTCGTCATAACATCTACATACAACCTCTTAATTTAACATGCATTGGATTTTTGAAAATTTAATCTAAAAAAGGAGCCATGTTAAAAAATCTTATAAGTTTTTATTTTTTTGATCAAAAGTTAAGCCTTGAGACTAAAAATCACTTGCTTAGATTGAGGAAAAAACAGACAATTTCAACCCCCTCTACTTTCGGCAAGTGTAGCTCCTTTAGAGCAATCCCGATGATGCTGAACTTTGGAGAGAACCTTCTACACCTCCTAAACAAAAACTATTTTAAGTTTGACACAAATCCAACGGTGGATTTGGGAGGAACAACTATTTGAAATAAAACTCCAAAGGTTTTGTCATGGAAATCCTTCCATGCTTATTTCTTGCACACATATTTTTCATGAATAACACCTTTCCACACATAAGAACTAATCTTTTCCTCACACATTCATTTTCTTCCTTTCCCCTCCCCCCAACACAAAATACTCTTCCCTCCTTTGGTAAGCCTCCATGACTTTTCTTTAAGCTTGTTCCCTTTGTCTAATGGAAGCTTCGAAATCATCCCCTCCAATCAATGGCCTCCTCATCCTTCAAAAGCCAATGAGAATTGATAATGATTTGCCCTCTAATTGATTTTAAGATGAGAATTCTTGGGCCCAATGAAACATAAAAAATATTCCATCCTCTAATCAAATAGGATGACAATCCTCATGATTAATGGGATTGGAGGACTCATCTTTCCCCTGATCTTGGATATTTTGATGAGATTCTTGAGCTTGATCCTTATCTTTTCCGTCCTTTGACCCTCACATCCTACTTCTTCATCTTAATTATTTCAAGTAACTAACTACTAGGACAATTTATCGGTAGTAACAAGTAAACATCCTTGAATCCTTACTTTATTAAATCAATTCAATGGTTAAAGTAACATCCCCGCGTACCATTTACTCTTTTGATATCCCCTACTTATTTTTTCTTCCATGCACTAATTAACTATGTAGAACATAGTAAATTGGAATTAAAATTTGCATCACAAAAACCCCCACATACTTCTAAATCCACCGTTGAAATTAGGGTTCGATGAATCCATTAGATCTAGGATGTTCAAATTTTCATGAGGTTTTGCCGTCACCCCCACATCTTACGCCTACCCTAATTTGTTAAATAAAAAAGCTTCGACCCCTTCTGAATGTAAGTACCACATTGTTTCTGCTACCCTCTTGGTTTTTGTTGATGTAGGTGATAATTTAGTCATGGCGGATGATGTCGCTACACCTTCGAATCTTCCACATTCACTAGTAGAAAAGGAAGAGCTTGAAGAAACATCGTTTGACATGAATGTCTCTCAACAGTCACATAAAGAAGAACCGTCCAGAAGAGTGGTGCGCACTCGAGTCGATCATTCGGCATGGGATCGTCGATTGTTTCCTAACCCACATGCTTTAGCAATTTATTTAGAATTTGTTCCTACTTGTGGAGTCGCACCAGAAAGGTTTGAAGAATGTCAATGTGAAGACGACGATGTTCGTCTTCATTGTCGAACTTGGGTTCCCGATGATGGCCATTATCGTTGGCTGCAAGGCCCAATCAACCCCCTTTCCATGGAGCATCGAGTTGAATACCTAGCTCACACCATTCGTCGCATTTTGGAGTTTTTGCAATTGTGATCTATCCCTTTAAAGTTGTTTACTAAGTTATAATTCACCTAAGGCCAATCAGGTGAAAATGTTAATACTTAAGTTTGATTTTGATTCTATTTAAGAGTCTGATAGAAGTGAAGACTAAATAAAGATATATTAGGACTGTATCCTAGAAATCTTTCAAGTACATCATTCGTGCCTAAAGATTATTCTACATACTAACTTAATATTGTCATGGCGAAATGTTATTATTAATTATGGGCTTATATTCTTAATATATCAATAAATCACATTTAATTCTACATCCCCTTTCTTTTCTCTACAACATAAAAAGATAATGCACTTAAAAAGGTTTACGAGGTCCTAAAACTAACTAAGCCTTGCATCAATTTAAATAAAAGAGTTTTCTACGTTAAAATATCCAAAGGCTAATTCAACTCTTAATAATTATTACTTAAAGGTTTATCAGGATTCAAATTATTAATACTAAGGAAAACTATGGAACTAAAGCTTAACAATTTGTGGTATTATAATCCATGACTCACAACACTCACAAGGGTTGTATCTTGTGATTAAAAAAAATAACTTACTAAATATTAAATATTAATTTATGGCTTAATTTATTTAATTACTATGGATTAAAAACTATATTAAATAAATAACCCTTAATCTAAATTAATAAATTTAAATAATTTTTTTGTGAAATTAAAAAAATTATATTTTATTAAACATTTAATAAGGGTGTACATATGGATATGATTCTATATACCTTGATGTCTTTTACTCAAATTCATGTTTACTATTTAATATTTCATAATGAATTATTTGTTCATAATTTATTAATTAATAATTAATATGTATTATATTTAATTAATATGAAATAATTAATTAAACTTAATAATAAATTATTCATGTGAATTCATTAATCAAATAATTAATTATCAAAATTCACTAAAAAATCTTCATGTGCATGTTAAAATTTGATGAATGGATGAAAAATGACATCAACATGACATTATGGTTGTAGTCGGGAGTTGCTTAATAGTTGAAAAGGAGTTGTGACAAAGTTGCAACTGAATTGCAATGAGTTACATTAAAGTGTGATTGTATATATGATGAGTTACATTTCTTGCAACCCATGCAACTTGTCCGATAGCATTCATTCAATGTAGAAAATACAATGAATTACAAATGGTCATTACAACTCAAAAAGTGAGTTGCAAGCACAATTGCAAAACACCCATTTTTCTCATAATGCACGAAAGCCAACTTGGATCACAAATGGTAAAAGACACCTAGGTGAAAGTTCATTTTAATCAACTAAAATGCACATGTTGTGAAATAAATGACTAAATTATGACTATCAAAATGCACATGTTGTAAAAAAATGACTATGATATGACTATAACAATACACATGCCATGCACAATAAATGACTAAAACCTATTTAGAGTCTTAGACATGTAACCTAAGAAGCCTAGTCAAGTTGTTTAACATAAGCTTCCTAAAGGTTTTATTAAAAAAACCAAATTGGGATAAGAACTTAGGCAAGGAACCTAGGTATGCTAGGATGGTTTTTTAAGTTACAAGTGTGAAAACTTGAACCTCTCACCTTCATTTTGAAAGGCCAAGTTCTTAACCATTGCATCAATCATTTTTTTTGTGATATAATGTCACCACATTTTAATAAACATTTTAAAAATCATACCTACATAATCTATTCAACCTACCTTAGCTAACCAACTTTAACCTAAATAAGCTTAAGTAAATTAATATAATTTAAGCCTTACTTAGGGGTTAGACAAGTGACCTAGGCCTACTTTAGGAAAACATAGGCTTACCTAGAGGTTATGTAGGCTAACCTAGGGCCTATTGGGGGTTTTGTAAGCCACTTCAAGTTATTTGGGCTATTTATGAGCTATGTAGGCCTACCTATAGCTTACCCAAGACTATGTAGGCCACTTAGGGGGTAATTACTTAAGTTTATTTACGAGTTATGTAGGCCTACATAGGGTTATGAGGGTTATTTAAAGGTTATGTTAGCCCACCTAGAGGTAATGTAGGTTCCTTAATGGTTATGATAGGTTATGTAAGGCCTACCTAGGGTTATGTAAGTTACCTAAGGGCTATGTAAACTACATAAGGCCCATGTAGGCCTACCTATGGGCTACTAATGCATGGTTATGGGGTCAAAGGACATTACGAGAAGGCCGAGATTATTGTCACATTGTATTGTTTTTTAAGGGTCCCATGTTTGAACTTCAACCATATCATTATTATGAAGGATTTTCACAATGTTTTTGCATATTATGGTAGGTCAAAACCCAAATAAGTCAATTCCTAAAAAATAGTAAATTTTTTATTTCATATGATATAATGTTAGAATATATTTATGCCAAAATAATATATCACAACATATCAAAAAATGCAAATATATTAAAAAAGGATGGAAATGATTTTTAGTCTTTATAAAATTTATAGAATTTACATAACCCTAGGTAGGCCCTACATAACCTATCACAAATTGGTGTTTTTCAGGGCAATGACCATAAGTATGGGGTGTAGGCATGGTCAAGTAGACAAAAAATGTTCCTTGTTAGAAAAAAATACAAGTAAACACAATTTTTTTTTAATGCATTGAAAGTAGGAGTATTATTTTATTCAATGATTAATATGAAGATAAATTTTCACTTTAATATTATAACTTTTAAATATGAACTTTTTCATGTAGATTTAAATAGATTTTACAAAATTGCATCTATTTGCAAGTAATGTCCAATCGTATAAAATGGGTTGCAAGTAGATGAAATATTGAATGTTTTCTATTTTCAAGTCATGAAAGCCTTAAAAAATACTTTTGTACTATAAAATTATGCATGTTATAATCATAATACATAAAACATTTAGTGTAAAAGTAGGTTTGAATACCAAATTGACCTAATTAAGTTCAAGTATACTTCTCACTTTATTTATGATACTAGAGTTTTTCAAATTTTGTACTCAACTTACCATAAACTAAATGAAGGGCCATGTTTTATCATATTTCCATTTACACAAGTTTTTAATTTACTTTCATGTGTTTATATCAAAAATCCTGTCATTTTAAAATTACATTTTGGGTGGACTACTGTTTTTGTCTACTTGACCATGCCTACACCCTATGTGGTAAATTAAAAATTTGACAATAATCACTTTCAAATGAAAGATGGCAAAATATGCGAACTTGGCCATTTAAAAAAAAAATCATTTCAAATGTTTTTGGTTAACTAATTCAAACCCAAATCTAGTGCAATCTAAGAAAAGAAATACTATATTATAATGCATATACCATAAATATATGCATGGATGAAAGCATGGTTAGGTTTTCAAAAATGGCATTTGAAAGTCCATAATCTAACACTAGAGATTTTTTTTGTAGTTTTGACAATTATGAAACCATAAATCCTATAATTATCCCTTATGCTTTTAATCATAAATATTAATAAACCAACCTATGAATATCTTTAAACATGTGATTGATAAAAAATTTCATGCAAAATATTGAAAACTTTAATGTGAAATGGATTCTCAAGGATAAGATTTATAAAAATCACATCCTTTAGAATTTTAAATAAATAAATAAATAAATATATATATAAAGAAAGTTTCAATGCACTTCACTAATAATTTTTTCATTTGATGATGCTTTATTTTTTAATTTTTATTTTGACGCTACTCTGACATATTTTTTGAATCCACATTTTTCATTTTCTTTAT
>Ga0209611_10001054_pt1 | contig 45587 bp, 38 predicted proteins | sample S1TSphgellanicum_3_FD_187693 | JGI IMG/M metagenome (GOLD analysis project Ga0209611, IMG submission 187693) | Host-associated microbial communities from peat moss isolated from Minnesota, USA - S1T2_Fc - Sphagnum magellanicum MG (SPAdes) (version 2) | ecosystem: Host-associated > Plants > Peat...
TTTTTGTTTTTTTTTTTTTTTCTTTGGACCCCTTCGATTTTCAAACCTCATAACTTTCTTATTTCTTATAAAATGAAGTTTCTAGGTGTTTAAGAACCGGCCTTTGTAATGTTCAATAGTTTTTTTTTGGAGTTTTTGACCCCTTTTACTTTGGGGGGCCATAACTTTCTCATATCTAATCTATTTTCAATGATTCTTAATGTGCTAGATGCGCCAAGAGGAGGACTTCAAGTTTGTTTTGCACACCAAAAGCAACAGAGCCCTCCCCTGGCTGGTATAATCTAATATAATAGTTGCATTTAATGTGCAATTAGGTTGGTTCATGAGGTTTGGAATGGAATGTTTTAACCCATATCCTTTTACTTCAAGTTCTATTTGGCTCAATATATAAGTAGGAACAATAGTTATGTAGTAGCCAAATATTAAGTGCCATTGGGTTTGAGTGAATGAAAAAAGTTTGACCCTTATGAAATGGTTAAACTTAAAAATAAAATTGGATTATTTTAAACCTACATATATAACTTAAGCCTAACTACTTTTTAACCTACTTGCATACCTAAGTAAACCTACTTGCATAGGGTTTAATTATTACCTACCTACCTACACACCACGTGTCAACATCTTATTAGCCATAAATCAGATGATTTAAATTTCATTAATTAATATTTAAAATTTAAAAAAAAGATGGGCTTTGATTGCCATGTGTCACCATATAATTTGTGTTAAAAATCAACACGTGTCAAATGGTCAATGAACGTTCCATGGTGTGCCATGTGTCATCATCTTAGTGGCATAAATTTTAATGATTGAAATTAATCCAATGAATTTTTAATTTTGAAAACAGAAAAAATTTAAATAGTGACACGTGTCCACAAGCTAGTTGTTTAATTTGTAAACATGTGTCATATTTTGATTAGTTGCATTATAGTTGCAAGGAAAGTTGCACATAACGTGCAACTACATTTGGATTTGTATGTATGTATGAACATGTATATTAACATTGTATATACATGTTACATACGTAGTGTCACATGCAACTGAATGTCATGTGTAACTTATTTTATGCAACTACACAAATTTATAGTTGCATGTGTCGCATTCAACTGAATTTTAGTTACAAACGACAGTTGCAAAACACAAAAATTTTAGTAGTGTGATGGTGATTTTATTACATCTGTATCCCTATTAAGGTTGTATGGGGTATGGACAAGGCTCCCATCTTCCTTTATTGTTGGCATGTTTTCAAAGCATGGCACTTACACGGTATCAAAAAAATCAAAGATGTGGAGGTGTGAAGGGCAATCCTCCAAACCTTCATGATGTGGTGTACATGTCCATCGATCATGGAAAAACAATTGATGATTTCAAAAAGCGTGGAAAGGTTGATGAGAGAAAGCCTTCACAAACATGAACCTAGTGATGTGTGGACAAATTACTTATGGATTTATTACTATCAATTTGGTAAGTGATAATGTTTATCATGGTTTAGTATTCAAAACTCTTTTGTAATCATGTTGTTCACCCTTGTGCATTATGTTTATGTTTACAAAATTATGGATGGTGGATGTTCAACAAATGCCCCATTCCAACCAAGACACCCAAACGAACATTGAATCATATCATGGTGTGTTGAAATGTTGGTTTGCTCTTGACATAAAAGGCCTTAGAGGCCATATGATTGATTGTTTGGTGTGGTAATTAATAGCAATCATTGCATGCCACTACATGCACACATTGGAAATGAAGAAAAGAGGTTTCATAAAAAACAAGGGTATGTAGGCCATTGTTACATGAAGTGTGGAAAAGGCAGCCTTTATTCCACTCACCCATGTGTACCAACCAACCTTCAAAAAGATGGAACTTGGGGCGTACAAAACCAACACTTTCCCAACATCATTTATGTGGTGAAATTTCAATTCACCAAAATATCTTGTTGCACATGTGAATGCGCATTGCGAAGGAATGTGTGTAAACACAAAATTGTGGCAATTCTCGCATGCACAAACATTATTTAGGAATATATCATTCATTATTGTGGAACATTGGGTCACATGTTTGTGGACCCACGACATATTTCAGATGATATGGAATCCAACGATGATGGGATCATGGAGTTCGATGGGCTCATGACCATGGAACAAAGTGATCTCCCTATGGGTGGCATTGTAGGGTTTAATGAAATAATAAATTCATCAACCCAAATGGAAAAGATTTTTGCACAATTGGTCACTATAATTTAAGAAATCACAAGTGGATGTAAAGAAGGTGATGTGAAATTTTGTGAACATGCTACTTCACACATGAGAGTATTGACATGCAATATTCGTAACATATGCCTCACAAAAATGAATGTAGTTTTACACCCAAGATTGGTGTTACCTTGCATAGAAAATTGATTTGGAAATAATGCCAAACAATTCAAAGATTAGCATGAAACAATGTTCAATTACACAAATTTATGTACTAAACAATGTCATGAATAAATAATGTCACACAAATCTATATACTAAACGATGTCAATTATTAATAAAGATTGTTGCCATTAGTATTAAGAAATTTGTGTTAGGATCAATTTTGTATGGAAGAAACCATACCCCAAATGCATTGAACATCATGCATTCAACACATGCATCAAGTCTAATATGCTATAAAGGTTATTATTATTTCCAAATACTAAACAAAAAAAATTTGAAATGCAAAAACACAAGTATAGTGATAATATTAATGTTAAATGCAAGTATTGCAACTAAGCCCCAAAATTCCAATTAATAAAAGTAAGTACGAGTGTGGGTATTGTAATTAGGCCCCAAAATTCCAATTGGTAAACCTAAGTATGAATGTGAATATTGCAACTAGGCCCCAAAATTCTTGTTGGTAGAGGTAAGCATGAGCGCAAGTATGTGCACATCATCATCTTCTTGGTTGAAAACACTTGTGAAGGCAACAACAAAGCAAGAAAACCAAGAAAATGATGACGTGCGTGTCGTCATTTTTTTAGTTGAGAGGAGTTATGAAAATAGTAGCAAAGTAAAAAGACCAAGAAAATAACGATGCACACATCATCGTCTTCTTGGTTGAAAAGAGTTGTGAAAACAAGAACACTAGGAAGATGATGATGCATGCGTTGTCATGTTCCTAACTGAGAGGAGTTGTGAAAGCAACAAGAAAGCAAGAAGACCAAGAAGACAACGTATGTGTCATTATCTTCGTGGCTAAAAAGAATTGTGAGGACAGTAGTTCAACAAGAAGACCAAAAATACAATGACACACACATTGTTGTCTTCTTGGCTAGGAAGAGTTATGAAGACAACAATTCAACAATAAAAAGAGTAGGAAGATGACAACACCCGCATTGTTGTCTTCTTGGCTAAGAAGAGTTATGAAGACAACAATTCAACAAGAAAAAAAGTAGGAAAATGACAACGCCTGCATTGTTGTCTTCTTCCTAGTTGAAAAGAGTTGTGAAGTCAACAAGAAGAAGAAGAACTAGACTAGGAAGATATCAACTTAAAAAAACACAAAGAGCAGTTTAGGGGCTCACCTTTTAATGTTGTTGTCTATAGCTGGTCCAACACTCTCTAAAAGCTACCCCAAAACTCCAATGCTTTCCACAGCTCCTACACAATTGCAAAGGTCTTCTAAGTTCCAAAGCTCCACACTACATATGGATTTAGACAATGAAGTTAGGATTTACAGTGGCTGATAAGGTTTAGGTAGAGATAGTAGGTAGTAGGAGGGAGTAGGTATGTATGAAAAATTTGCTGGGGTTAAGGGGGCTTACAGAATGCTGGGCAGGGAGGGGGAAAATAAAAATTGACTACTTGGATGGGTCTGGGTGCATCCCAAACGGCCAGAACGACCTCATCCCGAACTCGTGCACAGGTGGCTACTGGTTCACTCCAGCCGATGAAACTCAGTTTACCACCAAAATTTGTGGAAAAAGAAGTTTGGGTCCCAGTTATTTTGTTTTGTAAAATTTCATTCCCAGTTTAGCATTTGATGCATTATTATGCTGAAACTGACGGTTCTCGCCCCCTAATCGCCTGACTTTATGGATAACTTTATTCCCCAACCAAATTCATAATTGTTTTATCTAGATTTGATTAAAGTTTGCTGTACAAAGTGGGAACTTGATAGGAACCCCCCAAAAAATCCAAAAAATCCAACCCCCTTGAGAAAAATTCAGTGCAACAAACCCTAATCACTTCAGTCCCGCAATTTGCTTGGAAATAATTGATGAATCTGGAGATTCTTAGAGTTTAGTTGGCGGAGAAAAGAGACGGACTTTTGGCAACGATGGTAATTGTGGAGCGGAGTAATGTTGCTGCAGCATCAGGAGCATCAGGAGGAGGAGGAGGAGGTGGATTGATCGTGGAGGAGCAGCAAGAGAAGCTGCGCAGGTTTGTGGATGAATGGCGAGGCCAAGTGTCAGAGACAGTGGAGAGATTAGCAGACAATGGATTGATGGGTGTTGTTGCTTCTACCAATGTTGGAGACATCAACCATGATCCTCTTCATATCACCACTGCCTGTTCTGATGATCATCATCATGATGTCACAGTTCTCGATATCATTCCAACGAAGAATCTGTTCAGCAAAGTGATGACTGTGTTGTCTTTTGACTGCCTCCAGATCGCTCGTCTGCGACAGCTGGTCTGAAATCCAATCCAATCCATTCCACCCTTTTGTTATTCTTGCTTCCTTTGTTCAACTCCCATGAATTCAATCTCCATTTTATGGAAAACTTAGGTTATATATGGATCTTCCAAACCCTAAAGGGAGCTCCATCAGATGCTCACACATCTCATCACTACAGGGTGGTAACGTTGTTGTCTTTGAGAGAGAGTGCCATTTTGAGAACCTGGGTATGAGGATTAGGGTTTTCATATCAAGGAGGACAAAAGGATTTCCAGCTCATGAGATCAGATGTAGGCAAATCCACCACCTGCAGTTTGGCAAAGTGTTTTTTTTGCCCCCTTGGTTTCATCATGGGATGTGTGGGAGAATTTGCAGCTCCCTTTCCATGTTTCACAGGATACAAACCTAAAAGCTGGAGCTTTGCTGGGATTATAATCCCCCCAAAAGATTGTGAAGATTTCTTTTCAAACAGGAAACAACCCCCCTGGGAAGAAAAGCATTGTGGGAGTGATTACAGTTTGTTGAATTGACTACCTATGATTTTTTTTTGGGTGTCTTGCCCCCAAGTGCAGGCGCTCAGGAAGTTTTACCCACAACTGCTTGTTTTTGGACTGCGACCCAGTGGAGAAGAAGTTCCACTAGAAGGAGAGCTACAGAAGACTTTTGCAAGGTCATTAGTGTTTTTCGATGAGCTTCTCAACTTTGTGTCTGATCTGCAAGCAGTCATTGTGAACCTGGTGCAGCAGTTGGGAGCCATCTACACAAACAATAGTCCTCCCAGCCTGTATTCCTCTTTCACATCCGTGCATTTGCAAACAGCATTTTCATCCCTGGCTGATGGATTTGCCGTGCTTGTCACCATCGATGAAATCGTTGCCCAAAATTTGACCATTGGCCACACCATGTCCCTTTTCACAAGGTTACCTGTCTGCCTGCCTGCCTGCTTCTCTCTTCCCTCTCTCTCCATTCTGGTACTTCAGTGATCAGTTGCAGTAACAACATTTCCTCCATCCCTCAGGAGATGATGATGGAAGTTAATAGACATGTAATGTTGTTGCAATGCAATGCTCAAGTGTGGGTGGACTCATTGTGGGAGTGCAGAATGCTCCACTCAGTAAGAAGTGAGCCATCAAGGTTTGGGATGGCAGCAGAGCATGTGGAGGAATTGGACCGAGCTGTAAATGATATGGACAATGTGTTGATAACTGGACTTTTCCAGGTGCCCTATTCTTCTCATCCATGCAGCTTTCAGCTTGACACTATGAACATAAAGTCAATGGTGGTTCAAGGCTGCTGCTGCTGCTGCAAGTCCCCACAGGTTGTTGCATGTTGGAAATGCTTGTCATGGGCGAACTGAAAAATATGGGAGTGTTTTTCTGTTGTAGAGGTGCTTGCAAGAGGATTTTGCTTTGCATCCGGAGATGGCAAATTTGAAGGCAAACCGAGTTTTTCTTGATGAGGTTGCAGTATGCCTACGTGACAGCATTGGTCAAGTCCTCTCTCGACTTGGTGAGCATGAAAGGCCCATCTCCCCACATCTATATACGTCGCTTGCATGGAGCACATCTGGTATACAAGATGTGATGATATAGGGAGAGGATAATGTCTGGTTTCAGCCAACAAAATTTGATATTTTCTCTCAAAGATATGGACAAGTTTCAGGTGATGTCATGTGCAAAACAGATACAATCCGGGAGCCAACTTATGAACGGGAGAAGCTTGCAAGTCTACTTGCTTTGTTTGTTTTCTACTCCTGGATGACTGGTATTACACTCTACCAGTTGTGTTATTATCCTGATGGATAGAGCAAATCTGCAATTGTGTTAATTGGAAGTGGCAGCTGTACACATGTTTGGGAACTGATTTTGCCCATGTTGGTCAGTTGTGGATGAGAAGCAGAAAATTCACCAATTGGGTTGGATGGCATTTCATCACAGTGGATTCTGGGCCTGAAAAGAAGCTCACCAAACTCATCTCTGAAGTCTTGAAGCGTGCACCTGTACTACATCTCTTTGGCAATATACATCTGCTCCCTGTGGATTTTCTAGGGACCCAGCTCCCCTCATCAGCTCTTGCTTCAACCTTTATTAAGGAAGCTCAAAAGGAGGCCAGTACTGTCAAGACTGCTTACTTAGCAAGCCTTGATGAAGATCTTACCAGGTATGAATTGCTTATGGAACCTTCACTAAAAGCAGCTTTTAGGGTTCTATCCATCACATGAGGAAGTAGGTTTTGCTATTCTGTCAGAACTGTAAGGCAGTAGTACACCCTCCTTTGTTAGGTTTCCAGGCGCAGGCAGGTGCCCATGGTTCATATGGGAGCTCTGTTCTTGTAACAAGATGTTTGCAGCTGATTTGGGATTGAATGGAGATGTTACTCTTTGTTTTTGTCAGGAGTGCACCAATTCTGCAAAATGGGTTGGTGAACTGGCTTGTGTCATTCGACTCAACAGTGTCACCAATGGTAGCATTTCTTCTCTTCATGCCTTTGCAGATGGATTGTGTGTGTTTATTTGCTCACTTTATGGTTCTGTCATTTCTCTGCCCCTTGCTTTTTGGATTGGGTTTTGTGCTGTTCCACAATTGGCTCGCTCCACTGTTGATAATGCAGGTACAGCAACTGGCAATTCATGCAATGCTGGGACTAAGACTGAAGCAGCTCGCTCAGGTAGTTGCTTCCCAGCTAGGCCTCTCCTACCTTACAGTTCACTTATCCATTTCCATCTGCCAAGGTTGTTGGGTCATGCTGGTTCACGCATATTCAGTTATGAAGATGCTGAACTGCACTGCTTGGTGTGTGAAAAGGGTGTGTTCTTAGGAAACAGACTTTGCCACATTGTGCGAACCACTATTCAATGGCATTTGTCTCTGGAGGTAAGGGAGTGTTTTAAAGTAGATATTGCACTTCCATTTATAGCAGTTCCCCTGAGATTATTCCAAAATTGTATGCTGCATTTATTTTCTTTGACACATCTTATGTTCTTTGATTTTTTGGGATCATTGTGATTAGGGGTGTATTGTATAAGTGATTTGTTCATGAGATCTGATCGTCAAAATGCTTGGGGGATGCTTCACAGGAACCTTTAAGTAAGGAACAAGTACGGAGACTGCAGCATGCTGCTGAATTTCTGAAGGTATTATCATCCACCTTCCAATCTGGAAAAAAAATCAATGGATAGAAGAAAAGTCTACTGTTGTTCTTTTATCAGCAAAATGTGGTGAAAATACTTATATTACTTATTACTACAAGAGCTTGAATTCCCACACCCAAAGATTGCAGAATAATATATTATCAAGAGACTTTTTGCATTTTTTTGTCTATTGGGGTGGGTCTCAAAAGGCAGTGAGGACAGCATATTACAGACGGAGTAAGGAGACTACACAAGGCATGCCCCACATGATTCAATGGGGTCAGGCTCAGATTCGAAAGCAGCTCCTTCCTCTTAAGGTAAAAAAGTCAGACACCTCTCCATCCTGCAGGCTCACTGCTCCCATGCTCAAACAAAAATAAAAACTTTCATATCCTTGAGTATGCAAAATTCCAATCTTTCAAAGTCCAATGTGGTGGGTTGTGTAGGTGGGCACACAAGGCTGGCTTTTTGAAACTTGTATACTTGTCAACCAAAGTCTTTTGCAAAATCTAGTCCTATAATCCAGCCCACAATGTCTCTTAACACTATTACCCAATGCTTGTTCGGTGCTCTGTTGATCTGCTAAACACCATGAATGGACAACTTCTCTTTCTGTATAATAATAGTGGGTAACAGCAAAATGAAGGAGAATGGATGTCATTACAATCCATGATGCATCCATCCATGCAGGCCCAACTGGAAGCTGACTTGGTTGCAAACTCCAAAGCTAGTGGTCTACAGCTTCTTGCACGCTCTCTCACTCGTGGGTTTTTCTTTCCCTCTCACTCTTGGTGTGAATAAATGGCAATTAAAATCTGACCAGCTTCAGAATGCACATTCCTGACATTTCCTTCAGACAATGGCTTGGTCATAATTTGGTTATGTGGGGAGAATTTCAACCTGTACTCTATGCATAGGACTACTGATGTTGATTTGGTCCTCGTTTTGGTTGCTGTAATTTCTGAAAGGTGGGAAGGATCTTGATACAAAAATCCGGGATGCATTGTCTGCAGTAAGTGGTTGTCATTCTCTTTGATACTTATTACCTATAGATTCCTTGTACCTCTGATGGGTTTCTCCCAAATGTTTACGTATGGAGCTTGATGTTTCAGGGTAGCTGAAGTGATGAAGTGATGAAGTGAGGAAGTGATGAAGTGTCAGTTCTCTGTGATGGATGATGATCTGCGACATATCCTTGATCATCTTAGATCTTGATGAACCTGGGGTTTTGTAACATTCTCAAAAGCTGATGGAGCCTTGTGCTGTAAACTGATCAGGAGTGGGCGATGGATGGTTGGGTGTTTTTGCCAGGTTAGTCTGGCTCTGGAGACACTCCAAGGCCAGCCAAGCTTGCAACACCGCATTGTCTTGCGTCTTTGTCTTGAGGCGCTCTTTGGGCTTGTGGGTTCCATCATCTTTGTTGCACCTTGTTTTCAATCCACTTCTCTCATATTGCCTTTTTGTTATTGATGTCCAAGTCTGCCTTCCATCCTTCCAGTAAGAATGGGATTTCTATGCACACAGACAGACAGACAGAGAGGAGACTGTTGATAGTCTTGTGTAAATTGCAGCAGAAGAGGCTACCAGAGGAGGCAGTTGGAGGGATATTGGAGATGTGTATGCTGGTGGACACAGCAGCTGAAATCCAGGAGCTTGTAGAAACAGCAACAGATTGCAGCTTTTTGTATTGGTGTAGAGGGATGATGCCCACATGCTTTTCCTTGCTCTATTCTCAGACGAATGAGGCCCACAGCCTTCAGTATTTGGTAATGGCGTTTCAAGATGGCATAAAGCTGCTAGAATTGGGTCATGCAGAGAATGATGTGATCGATTCATATGAAGAAGAGATGGAAAATGCCATCAGCAATGTAAGGTTCACCTTAGTGTGTACATATCTCTTTGCATCACAAAATTAGATTCTCTGCCAAAAGAACCTTCAAGGTGGTTGGTTGTATATCTCACAGAATAACAACACAGTGCAAAATGGATCTACTCCTCCATCATCACTGTGGATCCAAGACAGATGAAAATGATTTGTGGCTTTTGTGAAGAGCAGGAAGTGGTAACACCACTGTGTCGGGATATTGAGACTGATCTACGCCTACATGTTCACTCTGCCCATCTCAAGGGTACAGTAAACATCAATCCCACCAAGGTAAATCTAAGGGTGCACCACCATCTTTGTTTTTCTCATATGTGGGAACCTTGTTTTTTTTCATATTGAAAATCTCAGCTCTTGGTTCTGTATGAGAATTTGTTAAATCAAGCAATTTGAATGCAGGATCTTCATCTGAGTCAAGCGTGCCCTTTTGTTAAATTTTCAATCTTTAGTAATTCTTTGTAATTCTTGGCAGACTGGTGTTCGGGATTTGTCGTGGTTTCTTCAAGTTCAGCCACTGAGGCTGGCATCCAAGTACATTCACATCAAGAGCCATGTGGAAAATTATCTGAATGCTGCATTTTACAACCATGCTGCTGTCTCTCTCCATAACTGGAAGGTGAGAGGTGAGGTTGTTATGGGCTGGTGGGAGCTTGCACTAGACTGATTAGAGAGGGATCGGGCAGTAGTCACACATTATCAGGAATTTGTGTTTTAACCTGTGTTGGGGATACTCTGCCAAGTGCAAGCTAGTCTCTTCTTGAGAATTCATTTGGTGGGCAAGAGGTGATTGATTGAATGACTGCAGACATATGGGGAGATGCGACAACTTGCCGAACAGAAATATGGATTGGAGCTGGACAATTTACATTTACCTTGCCAGACACTGGAGCAGGGTGTTGATGTCTTGGAAATCATGCGCAACATTCATATCTTTGTTGCCTCCTATACGTACAATCTCAACACTCAGGTCACAACTTGGGTTCATACCCACACACCACCTTGTTGTTTGTGGCGAGTCTGCTTCTCCTTCAATTGAGCCCCACATGTAGAAAATTATTCACATGGATCATCTCTGAAAGAATGTTTTTCCACATTGTCAACTGTATTATATGTTCATTTGTGTGACCAGTACCATCTTGTGGTTATGGTTGTCACTTCGTGTTTTTTCATGTGAAAACTCCCCCAGTGGCATTGTCTGTATGAAGTCTCCAAAATGTTTTCATTGATATATGAATTTACTTGAGAAGCACATGTGATATGTTTGTGTAAACAGTAGAAGAAAGAATGCAGTGACAACTCTCTCACAGGTGATGATCTTGAGAATGCAGGTGTTTATAGAAAGGATGACAAATGCATCCTACCGTAAACATATCAACACCATCAGCGTGAATCATGTGGCCAACTCCATACGCACGCATGGCACTGGCATCATCAGCACAACTGTCAATTTCACCTACCAGTACCTTTCACACAAGTTTATTGCTTTCTCTCAATTTCTGTTTGATGATCATATCAAGTCACGCCTTGTCAAGGAGCGTCGGTTTTTCAAGGTAACCCTCACTTGACCCTGTTTGTCTTGGTGGTTAAAACAGATGCATAACTAAGGGTTGGGTGTATTACAAATAGCTGTGTTGGGTGTAAGTTCCCAACTGTCCTGCTGATGTCCCTCTCCAATCCCTGCAGTTACAGTGTAGTTGCAGTCTGGTGACAATGTGACTAATCAATTGTTTTTACAGGCTTGAAAGAAATATTGCTGCAGGTCTTTGCCCATGTATTTGAAAGGTCCAATTCTCATAGATGGGTAACACTGATGGCAGGAAACCAAAGGGAACGAAAGACAGGAGTATCCTGTTGCAAGGGCTCAAAAACTCAATTTGGAGATCAGAAAACTGGGAATCACCGAGAGTGGCCAAAGCTATTTGGACCAGTTCCGGCAGTTGATTGCTGAGATGGGAAATGCCCTTGGCTTTGTGCGGATGGTACGCTTGGGAGGTCTCAGTTACTGTAGTGCCACTTCTGGGTATGTACAGTTCAAACAAAGTTCACTTCTGGAAATTGCAACTCTACAGATTTGTATACACTCTTCAGTGTAATACTGAACATAGTTTTGGGTCTGGCAGTTTTGTGCAAGAAGGCAAGAATATCAGCTTTGAGCTAGCTTCTAAGGACCTTGGCATGTCACCAGAAACCATACAAGCAGGGAAATTACTGGACACTGCTTTGGAGACTCAAAATATGTCATTGGATGGCACAAATTACTTCAACATACTTGTCAATGTTTTTTCTCAGGTTGGTCACCAAATCCTGGATTAAAAAGTAGGTACAGAGTGAGAATTTTTGTCCTGCAAGGTTGGTACATTGTGGAAGCGTTAAAGGAATTTTAATTACGGGATCTTCAATTCAGAGAGTCACTGATGTTTTTTCTGGACCTTTTTTTGTTTGAGTCTATGGAGAAAAGTGACAGGGTCAGTTGCTTTGGAAAAATCTTTAGAGCAGTGACATGACTGTTTTGTTTCTTGGAAATACAGGAGCTGCAGAGTGATGGTAACGTGCACTTAAAGGATTTTTTCCTTGTAGTGCCAGCACTCATGATAAGTGCAATTGAAGCAATGCTGCAAGCTAAAGACAAGCTCTTCAAACGCAGCCGCACCTCTGCAGATTCCCTCTTCACAGATGATGGCTTTGTCCTTGGAATTGCCTATCTTCTTAAGGTGGGATATTCATTCCTGCCCATCCACCAAATTTTGGTTTTCAAATGAAGAGCTGTAATCCATCACTAGGACCAACAAGGACCACACTCTTTGAAGCTCCATCAATGTGGTATTTTTTATAGTAACAATTTGTACAACAGAGTCTGCAGGTGAAGATTGTCACAAATGTGTTTTACCCATTTGCCAATGCTTTATCCTGCATGACAACAGGTGCTAGGACAAGACAAGCAGTTTGATTCCCTGCATTGGTTTGAGAGTGCAAGGAAACACTATAGGGCTGAGAAGGCACGCTTGGAAGAAGGCCTGGACACTGACAGTAACACCAGTGGACTCCCTGGCCTTCAGATATGGAGCCAAAAGCTGGCATCCATTTCTGAAGCAGATGTCCAAAACATGCAGCTGGTCTGTCTCCATTTCCTACCTCCACATGGATTTGTAAGTGTGTATTGAGATCTTTGGAATCACTGGAAGGTGCAAGCAAGTAAGAAAAATTGCAGCATGGGTTGTGTGTGCTTGGGAATTTCTCTCGGATGAGAAGCTGTGACATCTTGGTGGGTGGGAAACTGCAGGCAGTGAAGCGAGTGGCAAGCTACTTGATGGAGCTTGAGCTTACTGACTACAACCTCACCGGAGCCCGAATATTCTTTCTATGAGGAGGTAAACATCATCAAGCGTTTTGTGTGCAATTTTCTCACTGATATTAGACACTAAGTTCAGGCGAGTACATACCCAACAAAAGACATCAGGTGAGTGTGTGCCAACCCACATGGGTATCATGCATCTGTAAGGATACAGTGAGCTGAGCAGACACTTCACACATTCATTATGGACCATGTTCACTGTGACAAACTTGTAACTATAGTTCTGGTTCTTCAAAACCAGATGACTAGGACAGAATTCACCTGGCACATCCTTAACAACTCCTTACTGATGATGCCCTTTACCAGGAGATCCATCCATCAGATCTTCTTATTGTTTGAACTGGAAAAATCCAGACTGTTATCCTGAATCCAGATCAACCTTCTGATCTGAAATCGGATTGTCCATACACTGTCTAGAGCTAGATTTGTGAACAGAGGTAGTTGGTTCTGAGAAGGGGCATTATGTTGGAGTTCCCCACAGTGATACCGTCTCCTAACTCAATGGAAACCTGATTGAATTCATTCCCTGGATCCAACATGGATGAAGTTGATGACACAAATGCAGTGGTCATACTTGTGAATGAAAATTGATGGTGTTGATGAATCTCATCTCTTTGATGAATGTGTGTACAATTTGTTTGATGACTGGTACCTTGCATGAATGAAATTATGTTCTTGGATGAAGTTATTACACATGAAAGTGGCCATATGAACCAAATTAACTACTGGAGAAAGCTAGATGGTAGATCATGTTGTATCCATGGATTAAACTTTCTCCACATGGATGCAAGAGGTCATATGGATGAAATTTGAAATGGATGAGCGAATTATCCTTAATATGAAATTTTGATCACAAGCATCAAACATGTAGGGATGAAATTAATGACATAGAAAATCAGGCTATATGAACAAAGATTAATATGAATGGATTTGGAAAACATGATGAAATTGGGCATTAGTGAAGATGAAAATCTGTCAATGGAAATAGATGTATGGATGATGAAAATATCACCTAGATGAAATTCAATTTAAGATGGATGGACTGTAACCACATGGATGCCATTGGCAATATGGATGAAATTACATTCATGGGTGAATGTTGCCCATCATCCATATCCTTGAATTTGATCCACATAGCCAGTAACATTATTATTTATGTTATTAGCTTCATCAATGATCTTAGTTCCATCCACGCAATAATCTTTCATTCATCCATGTGTTCGATTGCAACATTTGTGGTCTATTGTCTATTCCATTGGTATGAGTTACAGTGTCCATTGGAAATAAGAATTTAAATTGGTTTTACAAAGTGGTGGGTGACATGGCTTTTTGGTGGTGTGAAATTGGAAATTAGGGTTAGGGATTGGGCTTCACCAAGAGGGTGCATTGGCTTCCAGCGAAGGAGAAGTGACAACTAAAGGGAATGTTGTTTTCTAGTGGAGGAGAAAGGAAGATTAGTTGGCATTGGTTCTTTGGGGTTGTGATTGTAGAGTGCATTGCTATCATATGTATGGTTGTTTGTTTTTGTTTGATGTAGATCAAGGAGGAGTTGTTTTTAGGAATGGAATGCATAGGAGCAAGTTGTTGTATTGATAATGCGATCCCAAATCACATCGAGGAATGTGTGTGGTGGCTTCGTGTGTTAGTGGTCTACAAATAAGAAAATCACACACACTTCTTTTGAATTGTCTTTGTGTTTTTGGTGTTCAACAAACTAGCATGCATTGGAAGGATTGTAAGGCACTTGGAATTTGACTACTCCATTGTGCTAGTTCCATCTCTTGTCTCTAAATGCATGTCGAACTACATTGGAAAGTGACATGGCGGTGATGACAACTTTTGGACAATCATGGTTTTGTGAAGAGATGGGAAAGTGAAATCTAGTGAGGTGAAATTGTGAAAGAAAACCGTTTGTATTTTGTGCATGTGTTTGTCATAAGATGACAAATAAACAATTTGATTTTTTGGAATGAGAGGGTGTACCAAGGATTGGTGGCCTTCTTTTAGATAATTGGATTTACTTCTATCACCATTATTGGGTTGCACCTAGAGGAGGCATGCGTCAAAGACCTAGCCATCAAGGTTATGAATATGGGATTCTACACATATGTTCAAATTTGGGTGAAATTTTACAAAATTGTCATTAAATGGGCTACCATTGCAACCTATTGGGCAAGATATTATTTTGGATTTTCCTTTGCCTTTTATGCATGTGACAATGAAGATTTATGACTAAAAAATTGTTGCACCAAGGATAGGGGATATTTAGATACATGCTTCACAATTTTTAATAGATCATTTCATTAAAAAAAAAAATTGTTGAGTATAAAGTTGTTTTCTATAGATGTTAAGGACATACAAAAACATAACCCCATTATCTAGTTCTCATAAATTTATATTTAATGTGAATAAAAAATTCTTGGAATCTTTCATGACTTTTGAGAAACATTAAAGGCAACATATGTAGTTTTCAAGAAAAACCTAAATGTTTTAGGGGACGTTTATAAGCTATTTATGACTTCTTGACATTGTACATAAATCACAGAAACACTTAGGTTTCATTATTAACTTTTGCAAAAAAACTAAAATTTAAAGGCTTTATGTTGAACCCCTTGGACCCATAAGAAGACTTTAACACAACTTCTTATGGGGTAGTATATTAAATGCCCTTTAAACCTTTTTTATTCACTAATGTCAAAAATCATTAAAAAGCATTTGAATTAGAATGTGTTGTGAAGTAGATTTTGAACACTCAATAAATATGGAGATATTTACTTAAAGACATGGGGTTCTTGATAGTTTTTCCTCGTTTAAAATTTGAATTAGTTCTTATAAGATTTACTCATTGTCCTAAGGCTCAACTAAGTTGTCCCTTAAGAAACCTAAGAACAATCACCTTTTATAGAGAGAGAGAGATTTTCTTGCAATTAGTTCATTAAACCTACCAATACAAGTATGTACACTACCTTAACCACCTCAAATCTTAATCAAACAATGGTATAATTTCAAAAGAGCCTCGTATACTAGGTTTACTAGTCGAACCCTTTCACTTCTAACTTCCATTCAAACATATCCAACAATCTATTTATCACCCTTAAAATCCTTCAAGTTCTTTCCTTCACCTTTTTCAAGGATCTTATGTGGACTATTGCCAAGGTTGAATTGGTTCAACAACACCTACCTCTTAGATCAATTCTACCTTTCACTTTCCTTAAGTATATTGAAACTATAACAATCATCCTAGATACCATTTTTTTCAAGTGATTTTCTTCTCTCATGTTATATTTCACATATACCTTCCTTGCTCATGCTCTTTTACTTAAGATATCCCCCCCCCCTTGCGGGCAAGTTCGCCACCCAAAGAAAGAATATAGATGCAACAAACATACATAACTAATGTACTTGGACAACATGCCCACAACCTCCATACCCAATGCTTTAATATATGATGTTTTAGAAATTAACATTACAAAAGTCCAAAGTCTTGAAACAAAACCAAAAAACATAAAAACAACTTTATTCATAACTTTGGCCCCTTCATATCCTTTATCTTGCCTCCTATGTCTCTACCTTTTTTACTTGTAATTGTTTCAAAAGCATTCCATGTTACATTTCCCAATCCCATAAACAATTGGAAGGCCTTTTTTATTTCACTCCATCTTCTTCCAAAAGTGCATTATTGTAAAGGGGGAGGGACACTTATTGTAAAATTTGGGATCTACATGCATTAAACAACCACCATTTTTAAGGGGTATTAGATAATGTCCAACCTATTTTTTATCACCCTATTATTATCTAATTATGTGTGTGTGTGTGTGTAAGCCACCTTATATTATAATTAAATTTATTATTTGAATAAAATGTACCTTATTTTTTAACTAATTAACTTATAATTTTTACCCAACAACCAATATATTGCACCCTATATTTTTATTCACGTATTTTCTACTTTTTTTAAAACTAGTGTCCCCCCCATGAAGTAGGTTCAAACCAATGTTGGTTGAGTTAGGATCTTTTTGAAAAATTGTTGAATCCAGGTTTAATGTTTTTTATAAAAAAAATTACTTGTTAGTTTTGAGTCCAATAGAAACCCAATAGTTCTAAAGCTAGGTCTAACTTTTTGGATTGTTTTTCTAGGTCGATGGTTACAAGTTTCATGAAGCTTGTTGGTTCCAATTTCAAGGTGGGCTAGTTCCAACTTTTTAGATTGCCAATGCAAACAAATTTAACAAAAATATTTTTTTCAAAATTTTGAGTATGAACTTCTTATCACTCACCCTATTGCCCTTTAATTGCTACCATAAAATTGTTGGATTTGTGCACTAACCTAGACCCACAAAACTCCAAAATTGAAACCAACAAAGGTTCCTATTGCTCCATCATCCTTCACAATGATATACAAAAGAAAAAAATTATTCTTGATTACATAGTTGATAGCCGCATAACCATTATTCTAATAGTCATGCCTAACACATATATTGTCATGTTACCATTTTGTTGTCAATTTAAAACTTTTGAAATTCATGTATTTGTTTGGTGATAACATAAATTCATGTCCTTGACGATATTTGTTGGTGAAGATACTTAATAACATTATGAATGGGTTAATTGACATGGGAACATCCATGTTGATCGTGTTAACAAGCATGGTTAGAAAGTTAAGTTTGATGCATAGAGTGACATGAATATATTCATACAAAACTATTTTGGGGTCATCATTCATGCATTAGGTTGCCTCAATGAAATTGTTAATTAAGGTGGAATGTGAAGTACATTGCAACATGACATTTATGGTGGTGGGTATGGATAATTATGATGTGTTATTGGGATTTCATTTTTTTATCAAAATTAAATTTGTTGTTGATGTTGAACAAGGCTTAATATATAGGTCAAACAAGGTCCCATGGCTAATGTACATGTATTTTTTTCAAACATGGATAAGATGTTGTGAACCGTTAAGGGGAATGTAATTGCACACTCCATTAAATTGACACAATTGGCAAAATTGGAAAGCAAGTTTAGTGGGATCTAAACATAATATACTTCTATTGAGGTGTGAAAATAGATGGATGACATAATGCTACTTGACCAAATTAATTCAATGATACAAGATTTTCAATCCAAAAAAGAATGTGATGAGATTCAAAGCACAACATATGATAATTAATTAAGATTGATCTTAACAGAAGAATGATAAAAAAATGTTAAACTAATGATTTTTGGACTTAAGGTTCATTGCAAGTTGAAGGTTTAAAACATATTTTGAATTTAATCTTTGATGAATAGACTTTTTTTTAATGATCCTTTACGTGAATTTAAGAATTATGTAGATCGGATATGATGTGTTTCAAAAGATGAAATCACAACCCACCAAACAAAATCATGGACAACACCAACTTCTTCAAGTTTCTTTAATTCTTTCCCAAATCTCTTAACCTACTAGAAATTAGATTCATGATTGTTTTGAGAGACTCAAAATTATGTTATTTTATCAAACCCATATCTCATAAACTTGTCACTATTCACAACTTTTCAAGTTATCCAACTTGATTGTCTTGTCTATCTTGACTAAAAACTTGCTCAATTTCATTGGAGACTCATGGTTGCTAAAGTGAAATGCATCTTTTGACCAATTTAATTAATTAAAATGAACTTTTAACTACTTGATCAATGTCACATTTAATCAAATATGACAAAAAAAATGGACATCTCTAGAATTAAAAAAGGACATATTGTAATAAACTAAAACATGAAGCCAAATGGGACATGTGCATAATTTTTTTAAGACAAATTTTATTGCATTACCTTTATATATATAATTATTTATTATATTTTTTAATAACACTTTAATGTACATTGTTAATTAGTTACAATGTGATAGATTATATGATTGTTTAAACCATGTTTTTAATAAATAAAACATCTTATCATAAAATTTCGGGAAAATGATAAATTTTATTGTAGGTTTCATTTAATAATAAATAATAAAACTATTTATTATTTAGCTATTTGGTTAAAATGGGGGAAGGTAAGTAGGTATTTAAGTTGTAGGTAGGTTCTAAATAGGTAAATAGGAAGTTAATATGTATGTAGTTGGTAGGTGGGTAGGTAAATATAAATCAAGTAATGAAAACATATTTTTCTTGAAGAAATATTTGTTGAGTTGTTTAATTACAAAATAAAAAAGCATGTTCCTTCAAATGAATTGAATTTGTGTATGTTTATTTATTATATATGTAGATCCTTAAAAATCATTCAAGAATTCATTTTCATTTGCTTCATTTGAGCAAAAACTAAGAAAGAAAATGCATGTCAAAATTTTAATTTGTAAAATGATTTGGGGAAAACATGTTATATTTGTTATTTGACACATTATGTTACAAAGTCATGTAATGGCTAGTCAGAAAAGGGCATTGGCATTTAGACCAAGGTTCAATTTTTGTTACCAACATATACCAATATATATATATATTGAAATAGATACACATTCTATGTATATAGATGTATATATATGTGCATAATAAGGTAGGTAGGTAACTATGTATAGTAAGTAGGTGAATAAATTTATTATTATTATTTCATAAATTAATTTAAAAAAAGGAATCACATTTTTTCATTTAAAACAAATTTGCTACCCAAATTTTGTTGTTTCATTCAACCATTCAAAAGAGCCATCATTTTATTAGTAAAAAAAAATTGAATATGGAAGTATCAAAATTGACTTGTTCAAAGTAATTGCTCAGTCAAGATGAAAAAATAACATTTTTGTTGTTTTGGACCAATTTTTGTAATCAAATCAGTTGTGCATTCTTAGTGTGTAAACACTTGGGGGAACAACAAATATCATCATTACCCAATCCAAGATTTTTATCAAACAAGTGACATTCTTATAAACAAAATCTTGAATGAAGGAAAAACAACAAACAAGCCCCCATCAATGTGCATGCATTAATGAATGAAACCTTCACGAAGCTTGAATGAAAAACCAACATCCATTAGTATAAAAATGGATTAAATCTTCAACAAGCTTGAATGATGAACCAACACTCACTAATATATTATATCAATGGAATGAAACCTTCAACCATGCTTGAATTGGAAAGTTAGCACCCACCAAGGTGTGTATATATATAAATGGATGAAACCTTTGACCATGTTTGAGTGAAAAGCCAACATTCACAAAACATCAATGGACAAAACCTTCAACAAGATTTTGAATGAACTAACATCCATTTGTACAACAACATATGAAACGTTCAAATGGCCTCCAACAAACCAACACCCACCCATTAGCACATCAATGGATGGAACCCTCAATATTCAAAAAAAATCTCATTTTTTTAATAATGTATTTTCAATATGATTGTACTTGGAAAAATCGCATGGGAACTTACAACTTGTGTAAGATCCTAGCTACACTACAAAAGTACTTCTGAACGTTAGAAATCCTTATTCTTCAGTTTCTTTTTTATGCCTTTATTTTATTTTATTTTCTTTATTTATAAAAACCTCTTTAAACAACTGAATATTTCTAATCTAATTCTACATGATAGAAATGTGAAGTACAAATTCAAAACACTTTGCAATTTTACTATCAAACTTTTTGAATAAATCCAAATAAAATTTTGAAAATGAATTTATTTGCAAACCACCAATGGCATGGCAACAATTGAATTCAACTTCAATTCCATGGTAGCAATTGAGTTCAATTCCTATTAATCAATTAACTTCTAAAAAATACATTTATAAACTAATAGGTGCAATTGACTCAAAGTTCAAATTAAGTTTGTTTATGAAATTTGTAACTCACAATACAATCTAACATAATCTTGAAAATCCAAAGCTTATCACTAATTAATCACACTACTTTTTCCACTAGTTATGTTGTGAAACTAAGAACACTATTGAGATCAACAACAAAGTTGATTTTTATTGAACAATTGTGCAAACTACAAGAAATGACAAAAGATGACAATGTTTATATTAACAACTTCAAATGGTTGACAACCATGAATAACAATTTAATCATTATTCATACTTAGGAAGTTCATTATCAAAAACTTCATTTTATAAACCATCATCACGTTCAACATGGGATTTCCTTGTTTGTAAAACATGGATCTTCTTCATATCACCATTTCCTATTCTCACAATGATCATGATGTCACAATTCTCACTATCATTCTAACCAAAAATCTATTCAACAAAGTGATGATTGCCTTGTTCATTTTCAACAATTGGTCTAAAGTTCAATCCATTCCAACATTTGTTATTCTCGCTTACTCTCTCACTTTTATTTCTGCTACTACTAAGCCTCAGTTAGAGGGTAATCTACATAGTAACTCAAAGGAAAAAATTAAAAATTTATAATTCTTATTTTACTCACAGTCATTTATTATTATTTTAATTTATGGCACATGTAAAGTTTTGCAATCACATCTAAGAAATAAAATTCTAATTCCATTTAAACATCTTATAGTTGCACATAAGTTATAATAGTTGCAATATAGAATTATTTTTTATTTTTTAAAATTTACAATCACACATAAAACTTGTAAAAAACAATGCAAGAAATAAATTTGTGATTAATTTTTCATAGTCACATTATAATGAAATTAATTGATTATATTCATGGTTGCATGTATTTTGGATATGGTCAACTTTGTGTGTATGGTTTTGTTTCACCTTTTTTTTAGTTTTGGTCACATGTATTGTGGCTCTTAGTTGCATGTATTATTATTATTATTATTATTATTGGGTTTCTCAATTTTGATATTCACCTGTATATTGGGTGTTGTTTACATGCTTGAAAGAATTTTGCTTCAAGGTTTCTTTGTTTTAATTAGGTTTATTCTGGGTGTTGGTTGGATGTTTAGAAGATTCTTTAAATTACTTTTCTTCAGGTTTCTCAGTTTTGGGGTTGTGTTTATTTGGGTTAAGGCCACATGTTTTTTTTCCTTCTTTTTTTAAGTGTAGTGTTGGTGTCCGATGTAAGTTTTAATCAAGTATTTATACAATAGCATATGCTGTAGACTATATTCCATCATACATAAAAATGAGAACTCATTATTGTGGTAACAAATTTATGTTGTATAATTTTCAAGTATTATCATGTATCATATGCATTCTTACAAATTCTAGAACTTCACACTCTTCAAGCACAACATGAACCTACCCCCTTCTTGGACCTTGCATACAGATGAAATTTCCAATACTAATATAGTACGTAACATATGCAAAGGTCTTTTGGATAGCTGACATCCTGTGATTCTTGATGATACAGAATACGTGGGTTGCGAATAATGGATGTGCCCTTTAAATGACATCCATAAGGATGATAAATATTCAACATACAAAATTGGAAACACATGGTGGTTAGCATGGTGAAGCCGAAGTGGATCCTTCAGTTATGCCAGAAAATGTTTCTATAGTGGACTCCACATGACCGTAGAATGTAAGGACAGCAAACTTTGGGCCATTGGTGAGTGCATTCCCAATGTCTCTACCCTGAAAGGCAGAGCCTATGAAGTCAGCAGTTAGGCCTAATAGAAAGAAAGGTTCTTGCAATCAAGAATGAAAATCCACCAAAAGATAACAAGGGGTTTAGGGTCCTCACACCGATCCAAACCCCATCTTATGGTGCATTCACACTTGATGCTAAGTCAGTGTTAAATAAAAAACCTAGGCAACATCCTAGGGTAGCACCCAATGTTAAATGGGTGATAGCTTAATGTTATGTGAATGTTAACTTAATATAAAATGTTCATGGTCAGTAGGTGTAAGTTCTAAATAAGTAGCATGGTGTTAGGGAACTCAACACTAGAGTCCCTAACAACAAGTGTGAATGCACCTTTAGGCACTTAACTAGTCCCAAAGTAAGTGCCGGAAAAGTTTTGTGACTTTCCAAATTCATGCCCGCTGTATAATAAATTAACAAAAGAAACCCCCCAAAAGTTAATGTATATTAAGTGTAAATTCAAATAATGTCTAAGTCTGTAGAAACTCCATTGGAAGTCCCCATAGAATCTTGAAAATGATCTAATTGCTCATTGTGGGTGTTCTCCAGCACATATAGAATCGTTCAATCAATATAGCAAATGTATAGTCTAAGTTGAACTGTGCAACCTTCAAACAAGATGAAACTTAATACAAACTTGCTGTTTCTAGACTAGTTCAGCCTTAAACTTCACATACACAACTTCCTGCAAATGATGAATGCTCTAAATTAAAAACAAACGCTGCTGCAGAGACAAAAAGAACCCTTCAGTCTAGTTCCTGGAACAGAAAAGAGAATGGCAACTGCGAGAAAGATACAGCAGCTACAAAGGCTTTTAGGGCAAGGAAGGAAAAACTTGTACCTGGCAAACCCACCCTCCTCCCACAAACTGTGGCCTCCATCTTCCTCTGTAAAGCTCTCTGAGAAGTTTCCAAGTGTAATCCACTGGCACCTTACTATATCCATAGATATCCCTCCTAGAAAAGAGCACGGATATTATGTCTACTTGTAAAGACTTGCTCCGATTGTTTTAGTGTAATCAAAGGGCATATTCCACATGTATTTTTTGCTCCTTTGTTTGGGGGAGTTTTGAACATGGGTGTTCAGTTTTTCAGAATGCCCTTAATTTTCTTTGTTTTTCCCCATCATACCAAGCAGGAAAAATAATCAGAGCAGGTCTTTCTTTACACTTGGTGATGCCCTCAACCTTTGGCTTTAACTTACACCTCATGATCCCTTACAGGCATATGAGCTCTCACACTCTTATGGAGAATGCATAAGAATCATCATCCCCTTTAACCTTGTGATCAACATATGTTAGGTTCATGATAACCTTTGTCTTGTGCTTCACAATGGATAAAGCCCAAGGGTGGAGGACATGTACTACCTTATCCTCTTAGAGCATCTCTAGGAGACCTCAGGATGTGAGCTGCAAAAATATTGCTCACATCCAAGTTTAAGTTATTAACTTTTTTCCAACCTCACCCACAAAACTAAAACTGGGACTGCAAATAGATGGGAGACTACTAATAGCAACCACCTACACCGATCAACAACAAGTGTTAGGCTTTGCTGTGCCTTTTACCAGCCTCAGTGAAAAAATGTTGAACCAAAACCATTTTTGCTGAACCAAACTGACATGCCTTGACTTTCCTTCATCCAATTTGAATTTCCAGGGTAACATACCGGTGGAGAGTTTACTGCCTTGTCCTAGGCCCTGGTAATGCCCCCACCCTGGGGCTTTACCCTCCACTTAAGGCTTAGGAACCAAGCAGAGTAGCCTCCCCAGGGTAGTCTTACTCATAGACCACTGAAACCAGTTGTTCTTCGACTCTGATTTTCTTTTTCTTGTCAACTGTAGATATTATGTCCCCTATGGTATCTACATATGGAACAAAACTTATTAGCTTTTATGTGAGATCCCTAATACCTGTCATAAGAAACTCTCTATTGTAGGGGAATATGTATGGTTAACATATGCCTAGCACATTGCAAATCTATCTATGAAGGAAGCTAGTTTGTTTTGTTTTGTAGTTATGAGATCCACCCAACCGGGATGCTTCAGATCGTGTTCTTGGTGTCTTTGGAAAGCCCTCAATGGGGACGTGTGCATGGGCTTGGTTCCATGACGTTTGGACTTGTGGTGCAAAAGTTCTTGAATATTTCTTCACTGAAAATTAAATTAAACCATAGCTGAATTTTCTTGAGGAATTGGAATGTGCCTTTGGTGTTGTTGGAAAGATGTTGATGGGCAGGATTTAACGAAATTTATTTGGTAAGATTTGGATTCAGAATGTGGGAGATATTGATTTTCAATTGATTTCTGCCACTGAAAATTCAAATAAATTCCAAAAAACCAAGTTTTGGAAGGAAAAATCAGTTGAGGACGTGATAACACTTAAACGCCTACCATTCAATTCAAGTAGAAGGAATTGTGATGGGCCTTTGGTGTTGTTGGAAAGATCTTGCCAAGGGATATAAGTATACCTTGCAAAATAAGGACATATGTTGTGTCCACCCTGCATTATAATGAGTTCACACTTGCGTTAACAGCACAGACCACACTAGTATGTATGATGACGTAAAATTTGTTCGCAAATGGTTGAAAAATACCTAGCTAGTGGAATGATTTTGAAAACCCAGGTGACAATACTACAAAATTGCATGGACATTGTTTCAATGTCAACATTTCTCAAGGGGATTCCATCTTTAAGTAGACTTTTTAGTTCAAATTTAGATTTTTGTTACATTTTTCTCGGGGGGTGTGAGGAACTTTGCCATACTTCTTGATTTTTGGTGTCTTTAAAAGTTATGAAAAACTTTCATATGATGTTGAAATAGTTTAAAGGAATTCATTTTGAATTGCAAACCACATCTATGAAATTTGGAGAAAATATGATATAATTTAATTACAAACCGTGACAATAACGAGTCCATTTTCAATTTTTAGAAGGATTATACCATTATAACTTGTTTGTAGTTAAAAGTCCCCCATTTGATATAAAACTTTTGATTTCAAATTATTCCCCTTATGTTTCACACTAGATTATATAAATATCATATGATTAAATTCACTTTCATTTTAAAAAACATTTGACATAAAACACATTTTAATCCATAAGGGAGGAAAAAAATGATATTGCAAACTCCAGAAATTGACATTCTAGCTTGTAAATACCCAATAGAACCTTGTATTTCTATAAAGACTTCTAACACTTCTCAGCTTTTTTTTCAAGAATTGGCTAACTTGTGGCTTAGCAAAACTGGATGAAAATAATTGATCTAAGGAGAACACTAAAGTCCTTAGCCTAGTCCAACAATGCATAACCATGCTAGGTACTTATAATCATTTGGTGTTGAACCAAGTTGGATTTACTTATTTGTTGAAGGTAGAACTTTGTTAGATGGTTAGGCCAATTTTTTTTTAAAAAATGGTTAGAACTATTGAAGAACATATATATGAGGGTGATTATGCATGAAAACAGTTGTTGCAAATATGGAGGGGAGAATATTCATATAGGTGAGATGTCTATAAAATGTTACTAAAACTATTGAAATTGATGAAAACTAGGTGTTTTAATTCATGCACTTAAATGAGATATGATGACTAGGGGTTGAAATGTTATATTCTATTGAGTACATGGTATAGAATGCACAAGTTTGAAACAAGAACCCATAGTTGATTGTTTATTGAAACTGAATTAGATCAAAATTGTAATAAACATCTCCCATGAAGAATAATAGGTAATAATTGAATTGGCTTCAGAACATCCATTTCAAAATATTTTCAATATCACATTGTATTCAACATTCTTTCACATGAATAATAGATTTTCAATAGACTCATTATATCCACAACAATGAGCAAACATGTGCAAACCAATATTTTTTTTAAAAATCTCATGTTGTATCATATGTGATCATCCCAAGAATGATTTAGCATTAAATGGCAACATGTTTCTAGAACTTGTCCCAAAAAATAGAAATCTAGTAGAAACAAGTCCCCCACCCCCAACCCCCCAATCCAAGGCAAATGTGATGAAAAATTTTCAAAAGAATTTTTTTGGCAAATTTCCCCCCAAAAAAGAGGAATATGTGACAATATATTCCATTTTCATTTTTATTTCCACATTTGTGTGAAATTCTGCCCAAAAAAAATTGTTCGTGAAAACATGTTCTTTGTGATGCCTTTGTTCCTTTTGCCATCAACTTGGCTTTCATGTGGTTTGCAAAATATGCCATTGGTCCCACATAAACATATTTCTTCTCCATACAATTCTTATGAAAGGGGTTATACCTTTAGAGATTGCATGTGGACAAGAAAAAGCTATGAAGATAGTGTCCTTGCAATTATGGAAATGGCTGTTAGCCACTTGACCATTTTGTTTTACATGAAAAGTATGAGAAAAAACCATGATTAAATTGTTTCAATCTCGTTGTGCTCGGTGATTCTTTTTTGTGCACCTTGCATGCACCCACTAGGCCTGCCTTTGGCCTAGTTATAATTTTTTTCCAAATGAACTTCACACCTTGGCCTTCGTTTCTACATTTTCAAGCCATATCAAATGAAAATCCTCCATGCATATAAACAAGCAAACCCAAACCATCAGCAAAATCACGTTTGGCACATTAACCTCACCCATGAGAATTACCAAAACACGGCACATTCGAACATAAATATTCCCCTAGCTTGATGACTACCTCTCACCTTGGATCAACAAAAACAACATCAATTGGAACCCACATAAACACTAATATTTTGGCTACCTGATTGATGGAACTTGTTGTAGACATATCTGGCAAGGATTTTGCAACTATGCACAAATGTTTGTTGCAGGTGAGGAGGGCTGTTGAAGGCTGGCTTTAGGGTCTTGTTTTCCTTTGACAGGCTTTGTGGCTTAATGGCTGCTTGGGAGCTGATTGATGAAACCCTGCCAATCATAAGTAAACCAAAGCACCCAAAAAAAAGGGGGAATAAAAGGAACAAAATGGAAGGACCCCACATCCAAGAAGACAAAAGAACCACCCAATAGGGTGAACCACAAGGGGAACATCGAGTTGCTGAACCCCCCCCCCCCCTTGCTGTCTCAAGAAGCATATCAAATAAGGAAAGGGGAGGACCGCCTGAAAGGACGCCTAGTCTAAAAGAACCTTCACCTACTACTGCAACAGCATGTCTCAAAATAGAGATTGCTTATGCACCCTTTAACGCCACTGACACCCTCTGCCTATAAAATGTGCGTACAAATTGAGAGAGGAGGGCCTCCAGTGGCCTATGGAGCTGATTTGTTCTGCAACTGTGCACATTTTTTTGTTGTTTGGTGTGGAGCACAATTTTGTACCATAGCTCCATGTAGGTAGCAGCCTTTCCTCTAAAACATCACTGTCATGAGGTGTAGTGACTGAGTGATGTTTTGGTGATGATAATGGAGTGTGCACTGTTTTTGGTGGTATGCTAGTGGATTCTGCTTGAGTGGCCCTTCTTGTCTGGTGGATTGATTCATCCTGCACCTGGTGTTGGGGAATGATAATGACTGCCAAGGCTGAGGAGGGTTGGGGTAAAGCAGTCCTATGTAAGGGACATTGCCCAAGGAGATCAAGGGCATTACCAGATACACAGGTACCATCCGAGGTAGCAGCCATGTGGTAGTAGTGCCTGCATTCTGGTTACAGCTTCATCCAAGGGCTTTACTGAGCATAAGGCAACTGCCTCTCCTGTGATTGATGTGTATGGATGAACGTTTCAGAACAAGAACATGTTCCTCCTTAACAATGTAAGTTCATCCCTCCAGCATAAGCAAGTGGATCTTACCTTTTTAAGGTGCACTCCAAATACCCTGTGAAATTTCTGGCATTGCTTTACGCGATACGTAAGACTTGAGGTTGAGGGCATTAACCAAGATAAAGGTATGTCCAAGGCGGCAGCTGAAGTGGTGCCTGCATTCTGGTTACCTTCTCATCCGAGGACTTTACCAAGCATAAGGCAACTGTTTCAAACAATCAACTTGTACGGATGAACATTTTGTTTCTGAGCAAAATGTTCCTTCTTAAAGACGAAGTAAGATCCCTCCCTTGGGTGTATTTGAGAGAATCTTACCTTTTTAAGGTGCACTCCAAATACACTGTGAAATTTCTGGCAGTGCTTTACAGTAGTTGGCGCGCACTCTCTCTCTCTCTCTCTCTCTCCAGACAGAGAGAGTGAGTGTGTGTGCACGGAATGGAGAGAGAGAGAGTGGGGAAAGACTCTAAATAACATGTTCCAACCTGGAGCATGTTTAGCAGAACCAACAAAGGAATTTGGCACTATATCGGTGTCCTCATTGTTGGCTGAATATTTGCAGCAGTAGTTCTTGCATGCATTGGTTTGTTTTCACAACTTTTGTACAGCACCTCCCTCATTCAATCTCTTGCAACATGAACAAATAATAACAACAACAACAATAATAATAATAATGCACAAAAGGTGCTTCTTACACCTCACATTGGGGGACTGTATGTGGACACTTGTTCACCAGGCTCCTCCTCCTCCTCCTCCTAAATGAGCTCACACAATGCTCTGCTTTGTCCGTGCTTTCTTTCTGTCCTCCTGCCTTTGCAGGTTTGCAGTTGGCACTCTCCTAATTAAGACCTTGCTTTGGACCCTTTTGTAGTCTAAGTGGAGGACACCGTAACCTAGCTTATTTCCTCTGTTGTTTTGGGGGTGTTTCAAAAAATGGGAAAATACCCAATTATACAAACTGAATGCTTGTTGCGGGCATTTTGTTTTTTGACCCTGCCAAACTCGTTCTTTTTCTGTTAAAAAGAAAAAAAAATCAGAGCACGTCTTTACGTTTTGTTAAAGCCCTCAGATGCGGGATTTATCGAAATCGGGCCTTTGCTCAGCTCCCATGGGCCTTATTCCAGGAAATCCCGCAGCTGAGGGCTTTACCCTACTACACTTTCGACCTCTAGCCTGCTTTGACCCCCTAAGCCCCTTGTCCTGAGCCTAACCACTGCCCATCAATTTTGGTCAATACTTTTGTAGTATAGCAAAAAAGCTACTACCATCAAGGCCACAACCCATGCATGGTATGGAATATTCCCATAACCCAGGGTCAGGAAGCCCTGGTCATGAGAATATTCTTATGAGAAGGGTTAAGAAGCCCAAGCTTTTGGTGAATATTCCTCCAAACCTCCTAAGTTTTGTGTTGTAACCACAAGGTAAGAGGAATATCCACAAAAAAGTTTGGCTTTTTATTATCCATTGCCATAAGAATATTCCAAAAAATCCCTTGGCTCTCTTGACCTTGTTAATGGGAATATTCTTTGCATGGTTGAGTATGCAGAATATTCCCGAAAGTCTAGACATATGACTGTTGATAACTGAATACTCTCCCATTATCAAGGTCAAAAAACCAAGACTCTTTTAGAATATTCCATACCATGGTTTATGTTGGTGGTAATAGCCTTTTTGCATCCCATATACTTTTGCCACTACACTAGTATCACCAACCACTCTATCCAGACAATCCCTTGCCATATGCATGTTATGACTTACAACAAGTTTTGGGATGTTATTTTATTTGTCAATAACTGTTTGTTCCTTTTTTGTTGAAAATTTTGAAAATAGAAGAATGTCTGCTTCTGCTTTTTAAACATGTCAAAGAACCAATGGTTTTCACGAAAGAACTGGTAGTTTTATAGAAGGTTCTTTGATTGGTTCTTTGATTTGTTGAGAACCAAGGTTATGTATCAAAACCAATTCTTTAATTTTGAGAACCAAAACTAAAGAATTGAGATAAGGGGGTTATTACCAATGTTGTTTAGTTACCAATATGTATAATTGATGGATACTCATATATACATATCCTATATTTATGTCAAATTTAAAAATAAATGTCATACATATTCAATGGACTTCTATTCATTGATAACCTAATGCATATCCATATCTATTGGGCTTCTATTCATCGATAACCTGATGCATATGTCATATCCATCACATGCGTCCGGATATGTATCCTATGCTATGCATATCTGGATTTTTAGGTTATAGGCTTTTTTAGGGTTGAAAGATATGCATATGCATTTGGTGGCATGGATACAAATCTCGAACCCTAAATAACAAAAAGATGTAGTTGTCTCTCTACTTGTTCACTCACTTGTTAGTTGTTCTTCATTTATTTTGGTTTTGCATTGTTTCACATCATAAGATTTTCATTAAAATGCAACATCACAAATTTAGTAAGCTACATAATGGCAAAAAAATTGTATATTTCTTTATTTGTCAAAATAAAGTTTATCAGATCATCAGAAAGGGATAAAAGTGAAAGTGTGTCAAGTGCAGTGATGCAACTTGCTGAAGGTGCAATGGTCCAAGTGTGCAAGGCACAAGTGTGTGATGTGTTGAGCTTTTTTTGCAACCTTTCAAAGAGCCTCCAAGAATCCAAGGTTTTTTTTTTGTTTAGTTTTCTTAGATGACACTATGGCCATTTCTGTCATGCTATGATTTCATTGTTTGTTGTGACTTCGTTTACACACATTGCTTTGCACTTGTACACATTTGCCTTCAAGAACTATTGTGGTTTGTTCTAAATGCTTGATTACAAACTATCTCAAACGAGTTTTGTCAAAAAGAGCCAAGTACAATCCATGCATTGTTAACTATGTCAAAATCTACTTCAACTAATTCGATATCCAACAAATGATACATGCAAACATCAAAGGTGAAATTTCATATCATTGGACACCATGTAGACAAATTATGTTCATGCTAAATTATGTTCATGTTAATCAAATCATGTGTCATGCACCATATAATTTCCACTATTAGCTACCATGTTCTACATAACACGATCTAAAGTCATCATGACAATGGTTGTAGCTCCTAGATGTTTAAGTATACTAGTGGGACTTGTAGGTGTAGTCATAATCACTGGAATTTTAAAAAACTAACAACCAATTTTTCATATTTTTTTTGAGTTTTTTATGAACTAACATACTTGAGGTAATACAAAACTTGTAATTTTTTCAAGTTCTAATGAGTGTTATGGATTGTTTCAAGTTTTAGGTTTTTTTTTCACCAAGAGAAATAAGTTACAAGTTAAAAGTTTAAACTCCACTAGAAACAAATCTTTCCATGACTATTGATGATGCCGAAAAATTCCAAACTTACTAGAAACAATTTATTTATGAAGGAAGGCAATTTGTTTTGTTTTGTCATTCTAAGATTTCCCAAACCATGGCCTTTCATGCCACGCTCTTGGTATCTTTAGAAATCTTAGTGAATAGGGGTGCACCAACTTTGTTTGAAACAATTTGGAATTATGGTGTGGAAGCTATTGGTTATTGAACCATTTTTTCAACGAAAATTAAATGAAATCAAAACTAAAAACTATATTTCAATTTGGGGTGATCTTGGTGTTGTGGGAAAGCCTTTGACAACTCAAATTTAATTGAGTTTATTTCACAATTTTTAGACCTAAGGTGTGGAAAATATTGATTTTTGAATGGATTTTGTTGTCAAAATTTCACAAAAATTACAAAAATTGGGTTTGGAAGGAAAAATCAATTGAGCCTTCAATGTGTGCACAATTGGGCCAATAGCACATGTTACACTAATTATTACTAATAAACATTGCACAATTTGAAATACAAATGTGATTAGGGTCAAATTAAGTTATAGAAAGTTTTTCTTTATTTTTCATAATTTAAAAACTATTATAAATCACATATTTGTAAAACCTAATACCCAATTAGTAGACTTCATAAATTTTGTTGTAAAATTTTGTGTTTAATTAGTAGCCACATGAGTTATGAGGATTCATATATATATTCAAATTTCAAGTGCTCAAAACTTATAAATTTATGTTAGCCAAAACTTTTATGCAAACTTTGTGATTTATTAGAATGGGTATTTTGCACATTTATGGATTAAGTTATCTTAAAGTGAAGGATCATTACACATTAAAATTACACATTTTGAAGTTGGAACTTTGTTTGAATCTATAACTTTTAGTGGAAATTTTGATTGAATATGTAATTTGAGGATTCAAGAACTTGTTTTGAAAAACTTGGAACTTCGTTTGAAAGGCAAACCCTATCATTGATAGTGAAATTTCAAAGTATTAATATTTTAAAATATCAAAATATCATAAAAATTCGAAAAATTCGAAATAATAATAATCTATAGAATTAAACTTCTAAAGATAATATTTGAACTATTAGGTAACATCAAAAGAGAAGAATTGAACTAAAATTGGAAAAAAAAATTCCTTAAAATAAATAAATAGAACCGAAAATAAAATAAAATATTAAAAATAATTTATAAAATATATATTGAAATTAAAGTTTAAAATTGATTTGACATACATAAAAATTAAAATTTTTTAAAAAAACTTAAAATTCAAGTGAAGCTTTCAATATTCTAAACTAGATTTTTTAAATTGATCTCAAAAATTAATTTTAATTGAAAAAATGAAGTAGACTAAAAAATTAAAGTGAAACTAGGTCAACTTTTAATTAATTATTTTTGGAAATTTTTGATTGATTTCAATTCTCATTTGGTTTTATATCAATTTGCAAAGATAAATTTCACATAATTTTCAAAACTCAAAGGTAAAGATAATCAATTTGAAATTTTAAAATAACACATAATGAACATAGATATTGAATTAACTAAACATGGTTTGCAACAAGTTCAAAATTTTGAATACAAAGTAAGAGATTGTTTGTTTGATTTAATAACATATTTATTCAATTATTGAATAAGTTTGGAATTAATCCAAAAAAATAGCATGTGTCATTTACAAAAATGTCTAACAATTGGTACACCTCAAGTATTGGAGTGTCATCAACGTGAATTAAATCCAAAAATTTTGCATGATTTACATCACAAATAAGCAACAAATGAAGTTACTTGTATACAAAAAATGTCATTACTTGCTTTGAATGGAGGATTGTGGGGTGATTTCATTACAATATACTAGATATTAAAATATTTACAACTTCCAATTCACATTTAGAACAAAAACAACTGTCAAATTATGATGAAAGTAGGAAATGAAAATGCAAGTCATGTGTTAAACATATTATATGCAAACAACCATTTTGAACCTACTATAACATGTGATCTCATGATAAATTCTTCAAATATTCACACTTGTGATGCATATGACACAAAATTTAAAAAATTTAATATTAATAATGAAATTAATGAAGTTCAACATAAATGAAAAAGATATAATTGGAATTTTAAATTAAATAAAAATTTGTTAGAAATAATAAAAATTCATCTTAAATGGTTGCCACAAGATATTGCATTAGCTTTCATTCAAAAATATCCATATTTGGGTTTAAACACATCACAAATGAAATGGCATTTTAAGCATCTAAAATTCACATCCCATGAAAATAATGATCATGAAATTCATCTTTTTCAACCAAAATAACCAAAAATCCTTGAAAACATTATGGATTTTCTCCCAAATGTTTCATTTAACCACTAGTTGTTCCACCTACTATTCAACATGTGAAATTAGAAAAAATGTCAAAACAAATTAAAAGTGATGTCAATCAAATGGTACCAATCAAATGTGATGTCAAATGTGATAATATTGTTAAAGACAATTTTATTGATTTAACAAGTAAAAATTCTTCAAATCCTATTTTTATTAAAGAAAAAATAACTCAATTGAAAACATACAAAATAATAACAATATTAAAAATAATCTCATTGGTCCTCGAGTAAAAATATTCCACATCATGTTTTCAATAAAAAAAACAAATATGGGTTTTTTTTTCTTAACAAATATGTTTTAAAACCATTCAATGGGATTAGTAGAAATGAAAAACATCTTAATAAAATTTTCCAATTAATGAAAGAAAATCCAAATTTAAAAAACAGAAAAAAAAAAAAAAAAAAAAAAAAAAAAACCTTGACCAAAAGAATGATGACAAAAATATTATTATATATAGAAAAGATATTCAAGACACTGCTAAACATGCATGCTATTGTTGTAAAACATTGTGTTTTGCACTTCAAATTCATCTTATTTTAAAATTTTATTTTAACAAATTGCCTAATGATTTTTAAAATGAAAAAATAGAAGACCCTATATTTATATGTAATTCTTGTCGAAAGAAAATTGATTGTGGCAAAAAATTGAGCATGACTTTACATGAACATATTACAAATAATCAATCGAACTTTAAATTTGTTCCAATTTTAAATAAAATTGAAGAATGTTTGATTGCACCGCGTCTTGCATTCGCACAAATATTCCAACTAAAAGGGTATGGACAATATGGAATGCATGAAAACATTATTAATTTCCTATCAAATTTAGATTTGGTACAAAGTATATTGCCTTGATTATCGTATGATGATAGTTTGCAATATTTTTGAAAAGAAAATTAAAATACAAATACATATACATGTTAAGTTATGTTCGTCCTAACATAGTGATAAAAGTTTTACAAGAACTTTATCAGACTCCATTATATAAAAGTGCAAAAATTTCAATTGAACCAAACTGGCAAGATTTTGTGGAATTAACAAATACAAATGAAACTATAGAATTAGAAGAATACATATGATGCAAATTTAGAAATAAAAAAACCAAACACATTTGAAGAAGTAGTTGATGAAGATTACACATGCACATTAGTGCAAAATATTTTAAGTCTTGAACATGTTATTGACAACAATGACAAATTGCTAACAATAGCTCCTAGAAAAGGTTCACAACCTTTTGGATTATTTTGTGATGCACATTTTGAAAAATATAATTTTCCAATAGTATTTTATGGGCATCCAAGACCATCACTTGCATGTTCTTATCAAAAGATTGTGTAAGAAAAACTAATTAGTATAAATACAAAGTTTGCATATCATATAAGTAATATATATTTTTAAACAATCAAAGTTCTAATTCATTTTATATTATATTGTGCATGGATTTGTATTCACAAAGCAAAATTATCAAACCGTGTTTCAAAAGCTAATGATGTTTCAACTAATGTAAATTTAAATAAAATATTGAAGTCAAATTTAGGATATAAAGAATTAAGTTGCATAAGAACATCTCCAAATTATTTGGATCATCTTTGTATAAATGTGTTTGCAATGATTAAACAACTTGGCCCACCAACATTTTTCGTGGCATTCGCAACACGTGTAAACAATTGGCTAATTTTTTTTAAACCTTAAAAAATTATATGATCAATACATTGGTGAAAATTTAGGAATAAAAAGGATGATTCGTTAATTATTAAAGAACTTGTTAAAAATGATTTATCACTTATGCACATTACTATGAACATAGAATGAATAATTTTTGTAAACTTATTTGAAATATTAATTTGATATTTGGTACATCAAAAGATTGTTTTTTCATAACTAAATTTTAATCAAGAGGTTTGCTCATGATCCTGGATTATTATGGGTACCAAATGCTCCTACATTTGGTGTTCAAAAATGGAGAAATTGAATGTTTTGTACATAAATATTTAACAATTGATCAAACAATGCTTTCAATTGAAATTTGTAATATGCAAATACATCAACATAAAAGAACATGTCCAAAAATAATAATAATAATAAAATCAACTAATTTGTCAATTTCAATATTTAGAGCCACTAATGAAACATACAAAAATATTATTGCTTTTAGACGAACAAGATCATATGCCAAACCATGGTGAAATTAATATTCAAATTTATAAAAAGCTTATCAACATGGGATTAGGTCAAGATATTTCTTTTGAAGAATTTTTATTAGAATTAAAAATAGATGAAAAAACATATTTTCTTGGATTATGTTACACAATGTAAAAACCAACTTTATTTTTTAAACAAAAACCAAATGATATATGTACAACTATATTTGGCATACATGTAGGACTCTTGTGGGGAGTAAATACATATGCACAATATATCTTAAATCTATATGCAACAACATCATATTATACTTCTTATTTGATAAAAGTAGATAAATATGTAATTCAAAAAATGAAAATCATATTAAACAAGTGTAAGCATGAACAAATAGAAGCGTCTAAATGCATTAAAAAGCTAGGAAACGCATTTTAAAATGTACAACAAATGTTTGTACAACAAGTTGTACATATAACATTATCCATGCCATTATACCATTCAACAAGATCATTTCAATTAATAAACACATGTCAATAACAAGATATAACATTTGTATTATTATCACAAAAAGATACAAGGATTATCTCCAAATTTTACAGAAATCCATTGTAAATCATTAGTTGATAAACATAATATAAATTCTACTAAACACAAATCATTTAATCTTTCATTTTGATTAATAGGTAATAAAAGTAAAATAATTCATTGGGTTTCATTCAATCAACATAAAAATCCAAAAAATCATTATAAATAATAATTATTTTTATTTAAATTGTTTCCAAAATCAGAACTCAATTTGCAAAATAATTGTGATTGATGGAAAGATGTTTATATGGAACAAACAAATAATATAAAAAAATGAATTTTTTTTTAAACCCATCCAATAATTCTAATATTGAATGGGACAATTTAAAATCACAAGTTAAAGAATACACAAAAATTCATCAAACAAATGGATGGGAACATTGATTTTCGAATGAAATAATTGATAATGCAAGTAATCCACAAAAAATAAATTATTCATTATATTAAAGAAATTGAACCATATGATGTATCATATGAAAATTTTGCACAATCAAAAAATAAAAATGTTAAAAATAAATTGTTAACACGTAATGTTTATTAATGAACAAATGAATTCATGACATATAAAAAGTTTTCTTCGCATATGAAACAGTTAAATAATGAACAAAGAGTTATTGTTGATGATATTTTATACCAAAAAATCAAAAACCCTATAAAACCAATTCATATTTTTCTAATAGGTGATGTAGGGATAGAAAAAATGTTCACCCTCATGTGTATTATATAAAATATGTTACAATATTATACTAAAAAAATTACAAATGTTGATCCTTTGAAACCAAAAATCATGAAATTAACATACATAGGAAAAATAACATTTAATATTAATGGCACAATGATACATTTTGAACTTGTAATTCCAATAAATAAAAATTTAACATGACTTAATGCATTCAATGATGAAAGACGGGGTAGTTTTATAAAAACATATGATCAGCTTTGTTTGTTTATTATAGACAAAGTATCTTTAGTCAACAATAGAATGTTATTTTTCATTGATCATATACTACATATTATAAAACAAGACCATAATGAATTTATGGGTGAATTAGGTGTAATAATGACTAGTGACTTCTATCAAACACCCCTTATTTGAGATTCATGGATTTTCAAACCAATAACCAACATTTTTAATACTATTGTATTAAATTATTGGTTAGAATATGTACAAGGTTATGAATTACAAGAAGTGATGTGACAAAATGATATAAATTTTATCAACATATTGAATAGGTTTAAAGCTACATCACAAACAATCAAAGACATAAAATGTATGAACAATAATTGTTTGAAGACCCCATTAATGGACAACACTTTACCATATTTATTTTACACAAATATTAAGACAACTATGCATAACAAAAATGTATTTCAAAGCACATTAGGTGAAACATTCACATTCTTAACATATGATGTTCATATTGAAACATGCCCTTCTCATTTTAAATTATCAAATTTACCATTTCAAATGGTTAGTTTACATTACAAAATTTTGGATAAGAAAAAAATGTTAGTGGAATTATGTGTAATTATGTGTAAGGAATTATGAAACATTTGATGGTCTTGTGAATGGTGCTGATGGGATTTTTGAATATTTTACAAAAACTATTTCAAAATCTTTTGTTTGGATACATTTTCATAATCCTCAAATTGGACAAAATACATGAATTAAAAATTTACAAATCTATGATGAATTCCCAAGGCTTGACAAACAATGGACACCAATTGAACGTAAAATTGTTGAAATACAAATAGGTAGTAATCCTTTTCACACTATCATGAAAATTCAATTCCCAATTCAATTAGCTATTGCACGAACTATACATCATTTACAAGGGTTAACTCTTGATCGTTTAGCATTTGATCCAACAAGTGTGACAAAACATGGTCTAAGATATATTGCATTATCGACAGTTCAGTAAAAAAAATTGTTTTTACTTTTTGTGTTATTGAATAATTTTTTTCAAGTGGATCATCTTGTTCAAGAAGAAATGTTTCAATTAATAACAAATGCATAATACAAACTTGCTATTGTTTCTTTAAAGTCCTACCGTTCAAAAAAATTAATTGTATAATCTTTTAATACTTGTTCTTTAACGTTACATTTTGAAGATGTCTTTGCAAATCCAAATCTATTAACATCACATATTCTTTGTTTACATGAAAGAAGAACAAGAAATATTCATTTAAACTCAAAAATTTACAATGTTTTATCACAAAAGTTCCATATATTGTCATGTTATGATGAACATGGCACTATGGTACTTTATGATGACAATGTGTCATTGACAAAAACAACAACAGTCACAAATTTTGGTGTTGAATTTATCATCGCACTTTTTGATGACAACATACGAGAATTCCAATACATAAACCTCCCAAAATGAAAACATCACATTTTAATTCTATCCTAAAAAACATTATACATAAAATGCCTTCACATTGTCCAACTGTCATAATTGGAGATTTCAATATATTTTTTTAACAAAAAAAAATCAATCATCAACATTACAAGCATTTATGAATAAATATAATTTAAAACTCACTTTTATAGAAAGCACCACTATTAATGATACACAAATAGATCACATATGGACAAATGCACCAATACAACTATGTCATTTTGGAATGACACAAGGATATTGGACATATCATAAACCCACTTATTTTACTTTCAAATTATTCAATTGTGTTCCCCAATTTGTATTACCACGCAATACCACAAAATGATTTGATAACACATAAATGCACATACACACAAACACATACAAATAAATCACAAAATTATATATATATATATATATATATACATACATAAATGCACATGTACAACATTTTATCTATTGGCAAGGCTAGTGTGTTTGTGACGCCTTGTTTGAGTTTGCACACAACATTCATGACAAAATTGCACCTTCCATAAACTATGTTTTATAATTTAGCTCATGTTGTTTATAAATACTTCCATGGCACTTCCTATGAAGTACCATACTTAAATAGTAAAAATATATTCATTATTAAAAGAAGATTTATAATAAAGTATGAATTGAAGTTACATGGATTTTCCATACATTTGTGAACTTGTTTCAATGGGGATTGTATCAAAAAGTTCAATCTCCATGAAACTTAATTAACCACATGCACATAACATGTCAAACAAGTTGTTGTGTACTAATCCTTGATTTTCTTAATGACACGATGATCTTATTTGCAAGTTCAACATAACTAACCACTTATGACATTTCATTTATGAAAAGAACTTTAATTAATATTCATGCCTAATAAATAATAACTTAATAACATGAATAGTGTTTTTTTGGGGCAAAAATTGTCATTTTTCCAACAAATGAATTCGAAAATTCTACCAATTTTTTATATCACAAAATTGAAAAAAAAACTTGAAAAGTACTTAGAGTGCCATATTGTTCTTACACATCTATGCATGGCTTATTGATAATCAAGAGTTCTAAGTATCTAACATCACTATTTTCACATCATCTCATGGTTTTAACTCTTGAAAAAACTACAAAATCCAAATATTTGTGTGGATCAAAAATTCAAAAATTGAAACTTGGCACAAGATAGTAAATCAATAAACATAATAAAAAATAGAGAATTGATTAGTCTTAGACATATGGGCTCCTACCACGTTTTGACCGCTTGTTGTGTGGAAACATTCAATTGGCACTATGCTATTGGCCATGATGATAATAATTGGAGTGGTGATGTGTGGTTCACAAAAGTGCACACAATGACACAAGTGCATCAATATGCCAAGTTGTAATGCAAGTTCAAACTCATTTATTCATATTTAGGAATCCATGATTTGGGATAGGGTTCATTAGTTACCATTTTTAACCATGTAAATTTATCAATACCATCATTTGCCATATATTTGGACATATGGAGTTGAGAAAAGGATAAATGGTTATGATAATATTCAAAACTCATTTTGTGATGAAGTGGTGTACATACATAATAATACATTTTAAGCTATAAAGAATGGGAATATGGATAGAGCTAGTCAATCCTTGAAAATAGGACAAATTATAGATTTACTAACCTTGTCATTGTCACTTACAAACTTGAAATTAGGACAAGTCTCCATCACTTGCCATTTCTTTGATTAATTCAACATTAGATGAACTCACTTAATGATCTGATTAGTTACATGTAATTCCATTTTGATGTTTTATGATCATATTTTTCATCTCCAAGTCCCATTGCACTACTACATGTATTCAAAATACCCAAAAACGGACAATATTTAACATGCACCTTTATTCGGCATAATTAAATGGCTCAACAAGTTGTACTATTTTCAAGATTAAGGGATTAAGATGTAATTCTTGCATCTAGGTATTGGATGCATGTATAAGCACTAGTGTCATTTGATCAAAATCAAATTAATTACAAGTGTCATCCACTAGTTGATATTAAAGTTGAAATTGCACTAGCCTACCCTTGCACAAGATTCAACTTAGTAGTAATTATGCCCCTTTTATATAAAACATACATTTTTTCTTTCTTTTAATCATGAACTTGTAGCATAAAAAGAATAAAATAAGAATTAATGACATGTTTATCTGCTTTTCTATTGTGTTGGATCTGAAGTTGGTGTTAATTTGTTGGAAAGCTACATATTATTGTCATTCCCAATTTCTAAACCTCTTTTAGTCTTATTATTATAAACTATGATTGCAAAACCATTTTTGTATAATTTGGTTAAAGCCAACTCAAACATACTAGCAAGGTGATTGATTATTTCATTATTTAAAGTTTCAAATGTCAATGTTACATAATAACTTGCATTTTATTTCACGATTTATTTTTTGTTTCTTTTCAAATCATTAAACATGCTACTTTGACTTTCAAGAATCAAAACCTCTTGTAAAAGTTTTTTTTCTTAGTTCACTCATGAATTGGTCTTATATATCAAATTGGCATAGCTAAAAATTTGAAGTCACAATTTTTTTTCTATCAAGTTTTTTATTGGAATGTCTTTGCAATCTTAGTAAATATGTGATTTTGTGAGAAGTATCGACTTGATGTGAAAGTGGCAAAAAGGTATATATAAAGTCAACATAACTTAACATATAAATGAATTTGAACGTAACATAAAACAAGACAAACTACCAAACACAAAACAAACAAACGCATAGACTAAAAGACATTATATTTTATGTTGTCAAGTGTATGTTGTCTTTTTTGTTTTGTTCCACATTCTATTTTGTTTTATTTTGTTTTATTCATTCTACTTTACATTATACATTTTTTTAAAATTTTGTGACTTGTTTTTGTTTTTCCTATGTTTTGTTTTACATATTTGTTCTTTGTTCTAGCTTGTGTTTTGTATTATGTGTTATGTTTTGATTTGTTACGTGAAATGGTGTTTTTTTCCCCCCATTACACTTAAAATACATATTTCAAATGAGAGAAACATTAAAAAAAAATTGTGAAAAACCACGGATTTTCTATCTAAGCACATAAGGGTTAGGAAACCAAGTCATACTTAAAAAATTATCCTCTCTAAATTTTACTACATATTACCATTAATTTTTTAAGATCAAGTTCCATGGATGGATTAAAGGGGGTGTGGTCACACAAATATGTATCACAATGGCATGTAGATGGTGTTTAAAATTGTAAATTATATTTTAAAAAAGTCATCATATAAATATAATAATTTGCATTGTCATTTGTTTTTAGAGTGGGTTCCATTACTTGCAAAGTTGCAATAATCAAAATTTGATGCAAATTGAGAATGTTTCAAAGGTTCCTTTGCATGTTTAAAGCACTCAAAACCTTAATGTAGATTTTGTTTAATTTTTTTTCAACATCCTTTTTCACTATCAAATGTGCATGTTTTCTTCCTCTAAAAATTAGAAAATATTTTTTAATTGATAAATTTTAAATAAAAAAATTAAATTTGATGAAATTCATTTTTATAACATATTTTAGCAAATTTGGTTCAAATGTGTTTTTGGCCTTGAAAATTATGAGATACGAGGATGTGGTTTTAACAAAAGTTATTGATTTTTATGTGGTAAAAAATATGAATGTATAGTATACATGATAATAGGATTTTTAAAAATTAAAAAATAGATATATCCAACACATAGTGGTAAACTAGCTATGAAAATTACAAAATTTAAGATAGTAGACCAACACATGAATGCCACATATCACATGAGTTCTTGGAAAATGACTATTTTGGGTTCCATTGATTCATTTTATTGTGTCTTCACCCAAGGATTGCAAAATGTGTTTTTGCCTTGTGAACAACATGGAATGTTTTGCCTCACCAATGCAACAAGCCAAAAAGGTTTCAAGCATTGTTTTGAAAGGATTTTCAAAACAAATGATTCCATTCCATGGCTCATATTTTAAATATACAATAGTTTTATGCTGAAATTTTCACCATGTGTATAACATGCAAATTGGCATCAAGGAATTTTTCTTTTGGGTTATATGGATGGAAACATATATACTTGTATGACAATACCAAAGGCCAATATCGAAACATAAAAATACATGTTAATACATGACTTTATTCCTTATAGATTCAATGAAACTTGCTAATAATTTCAATATCAATTATTTCAAAGGATTGAAAGTATTAATGGAAAATTTCCAAAAACTCATTCCAATGCCCTATAAGCCATAAATGTGAATAAAAGTATAGAAGGATCATTTTAAAGTTGAAAATGTATAACTTCATCATCATGACACTTTATGAAGCCCCAATGTTGCTTGTGGATAAAAAGTATAACAAGTTGGACATATGCATCAACTATTGTGCTTTTAAAAAAATTACCATAAAGAACAATTACCCCTTGTTTCAAATTGACAATATGTTTGATCATTTAAATGGAGCTTGTTACTTTAATTGAGTGAACTTGAAGTTGAGTTATTACCAAATTTGTATATGGATGCAAATGTGGAAAAAATGACCATGAGGACTAAGTGTGGTTTTTGTGAATTCATGGTCATGTTGTTTGGGTTGTGCAATGTGCCATCAACATTTACAATTCTTATGAATTTGATTTTCCATGACAAGTTGGATGAATTCATCAGCATTTACATTGATGACATTTTAGTTTATTCTAAGTTGGCGTAGGAACATGCCTAACACTTAGATATGTTTTGGGGAAAAAAAAAAACTTGATGTTAACTAAACAAAAAAATGAATTTGTGACGTTTTAAATGGACTTTCTAGGACATACATGGTTTCAAAAAGGTGTGAGGTTTGATCTAAAAAAAGTCTAAGCCGTTAAAAAATGACAAAGTTTGAACATAAGGGGGTAAGTTTTTCCTTGGGGTTGGTAAGCTTTTAAAGGAAGTTAAAGGACTTTCCAATGTTGGCCAAACTATTTACAAACCTCTTTAAAATAGAGTTGTCATTTGAATGGTAGGATGAACAACATATTTTCTTGAAAAATTAAAGGAAAATAAAATAGTGACACATATGTTAAGGTTTTCAAACTTCTTTGAATTATTGAAGTTCACATTGATGCAAATGGGTTTGCAATTGGAAGTGTGTTAATGCAAGATGGGCATCCTATCACCTTTGAAAGCAAGAAGTTGAGAAGGGCCCAACTAAAACGGGGCATTCATGAAAAGTTTATTCATAGTAATTAATTACTTGGGCACAAGCATGTTAAAGTAGGCCAATTGGTGAACCTTGTTCAAAAAGTAAAAAAAGGTGGAAATTAGATTTTGCATTTAGAATTTTACGCCTTTTACAAATGTTATAAAATTTGGAATGTATTTGCCATATTAAATAAACCATATATGTCATCCCCAATGTATATTATTATTTGAGCTATTTAAAAAATTTATTGCAAGTTTATATCTTATATTTTTTCTAATTCAAACTATTCAAACGATGTGTTATTAATGTTTGAGCCATCATGCACAATTATGCACATTTTTTGGAACTTGAATATTTCAATTATGACAATATATGAAGCCCTTCAAAAGTTTTTTTTTCCTTGCATAGGTTTAAAGTGTTAAAATTCTACTTTTTAGTAGAAAAATCATTTTGTGTTTGTAACATGTTAAAACATGTTTTAAACAAATTTTTAAGGAGCCATATGAATGAATTAAAAAAATGAAAGGATCATGATTATACTTTATGTTGACTTTGTGCAAAATGGGATAACAACACCAAAAGAAGAAAAATGAGTGAAAGTAGGTTGGAAAAAAGTAAACATATCTTAAGTTTTTTTATAAAAAAATAATGTCATACTACATATGTTCATGTAATTTAAACATTAAATTTCAAAGAATGTGTACTACTTTTTAACCTCCAAAGTTGACAATTATTTTCTTTTGCATTCTTGAGATATTTTTTTGGCCTACTTTAGCATGCTTATGCTCACCTTAAGATTTGGCGGTTGACATCACTTGGGATCACAAAAGACCATTTGGTCTTCATGGGCACTATGTCCTTGAAGTACTATGAGATGTAACCAAAAACCATCACAAAACAATTACATATATATGACATTTGGCATTAATATTAGACATAGAGTTGATCCATAAGTCAAGCAAAAACAATGTAATGCTGGATGCATTAAGTCAAAAGGAGGAATACCAATGAGAGATGTCTTGGGGGACCACCCAAATCTTTCATGCCATATTTGTGGGTGAAAGTAATATTGAATAAAAGATTAAAGAAGGGTATGTGAAAGAACATTTCACACAATGTTATTTTATGGGATTGTGCAACAAAAAAAAAAAAAAAAAATCACCATCTTAGATGGGTTGATTAAATGAAGGTAATTGTGTGTTTGTGTGCTAAGGAAAGTTTTGCATGATGTACCAATTGTAGGATTCTATGGGGAAAAGACCACAATGATGACTTTG